>Ga0210398_10000709_pt1 | contig 36862 bp, 35 predicted proteins | sample IncBWC4OmetaG_FD_161047 | JGI IMG/M metagenome (GOLD analysis project Ga0210398, IMG submission 161047) | Forest soil microbial communities from Barre Woods Harvard Forest LTER site, Petersham, Massachusetts, United States - Inc-BW-C-4-O | ecosystem: Environmental > Terrestrial > Soil >... | reverse complement strand
ATCTGCACGTCTGCCCGAAGTGCAGCCACCACATGCGGATCAACGGCCGCGAGCGCCTGTCGAAGTTTCTCGACACCGGATCGACCACCGAGCTCGCAACCGGTGTTGAGCCCGAGGATCCGCTCAAGTTCAAGGATTCGAAGCGCTACAAGGACCGGCTCACTCAGGCGCAGAAGCAGACCGGCGAACGCGACGCGCTGATCGTGATGGCGGGAAAACTGGCCGGCTTGGATGTGGTCGCATGCGCGTTCGAATTCCGATTTCTCGGGGGCTCGATGGGATCCGTCGTCGGCGAGAAATTCGTCCGGGCGGTGGAGCATTGTCTCGAGCATCGCATGCCCTTGGTGTGCTTCTCGGCCAGCGGTGGCGCACGCATGCAAGAGGCGCTGTATTCGCTGCTGCAAATGGCAAAGACGAGCGCCGCGCTCAAGCGTCTTTCGGAGGCGCGCCTGCCCTTCATTTCGGTCATGACGGATCCGACCACCGGCGGGGTGTCTGCCAGTCTCGCCATGCTGGGAGACATCAACATCGGTGAACCGAAAGCCCTGATCGGTTTTGCCGGTCCGCGCGTGATTCAACAAACGGTACGCGAGACTTTGCCGGAAGGATTTCAGCGCAGCGAGTTTCTCCTGGAGCACGGCGCCCTCGACATGATCGTCGACCGGCGCGAACTGCGCGACCGCATCGGCGCCATGCTGCGCCTGCTGACCGGCAAAGAACCCGCCGCAGCCTAGGAGCCTGTCTGAGCAAGGCCGTGCCCCGGAGTCTCGAGCAGTGGCTGGCGTACCAATCACAGGTGCATCCCCAAACCATTGATCTGGGACTCGACCGTCTACGCCAGGTCCAGGACCGCCTGGGATGGCGGCAACCCGACCTTCCCGTGATTACCGTGGCGGGTACCAACGGCAAGGGTTCGGTGAGCGGCTATTGCGCGTCCATCATGAAGGCCGCGGGTTACCGGGTCGGCACGTTCACCTCACCGCATCTTCGCGACTATCGCGAGCGCATCCGCATCCATGACGCCCTCGTCGGCGCCGAAGAGCTGGTATCGGCGTTTGAGCGGATCGAGGCCGCGCGCGGCGGGGTGGCTCTGACTTTCTTCGAGTTCAACACGCTGGCGGCCCTGCTGGTGTTTGAGGCCGCGCGGCTCGATGCGTGGGTGCTCGAAATCGGCATGGGCGGCCGCTTGGATGCGGTCAATGTGGTCGATCCGGATGTTGCCGTGGTGGTGAGCATCGGCTTCGATCATCAGGAGTATCTGGGCACGACGCTCGAGGCCATCGCGCGCGAGAAGGCCGGCATCTTCCGGCGGGGCCGCCCGGCGGTGCTCGGTAGCCGCGAGATGCCCGGCGTCGTCGAGGAGCTGGCGCGCGCCATTGGGGCGCCGCTCAAGCGCTTGGGGCTTGAGTACTCCTGCGTCCACGAAGGCTCCGCCTGGCGCTACCGCGGCACGCGCTGGAACCTGGCGCGCTTACCGGCGCCGGCGCTCATGGGCGAGGCGCAATTCGCCAACGCGGCGACGGCCATCGCGGCCCTCGAAGAGATCGCCGAACGCTTGCCGGTGCCCGCCGCCGCGGTGGCACAGGGACTCAGGGAGGTGCGGCTGGCCGCTCGCTTCCAAGTCATAGTTCCCGTGCGACCCGCGACGCCCACCTGGATATTGGATGTCGCGCACAATCCCGCCGCGGCACGCGTGCTGGCGCGCAATCTTCGCGACACCGCGGGCGGCGGGCGGACGCTGGCGGTGTGCGGAATATTGGCCGACAAGGATGCTTCGGGGGTGGCGGCGGAATTGCGCGACTGCATCGATGCGTGGTGGTGTGCTTCCACGCTCGGGGAACGGGGCCGCAGCGGCGCGGCGCTCGCGCAGGCCCTTGCGAGCCAGGTTGCGGCACCTATCGAAGTCGCGGACAGCCCCGAAGCGGGATGCGCGGCCGCCCTGGCTGCCGCCGGCCCGGCCGATCGCATCGTGGTATTTGGATCATTTCACACCGTAGGGCCCGCACTTGACTGGCTCGAGGCACACGGCATGCTGCCGCCGGCGGCGCGTCCCGAATATACTGCGACGCCCCGGGCTACTTCCGTTCAAGGCTGACAAGCTATGGATCGTCGCGTCAAAGAACGCTTGGTCGGCGCCTCGATCTTGGCCGTACTCATCGTGTTGATCGTTCCCGAGCTCCTATCCGGCCCGGCACCCGTTCCGGCAACTTCCCGATTGCCGGTAAGCGCGCCGGAACCCGTGCGCAATGTCACGGTGGATCTGGCGACCAGCAAGGCGCCGGAGCCGCCGCCACTCGATGCCCCCGCCGCATCGAGCGCCGTGAGCTCGGGCGCGGCCGGGCCACCATCGGCGGCGTCATCCGTGCCGGCACCACCCGCATCGGCACCAGCCGCCTCGGCGGGGTCCACATCGGTTGAAATCGCCCCTTCGCTCCCCACATCATCGACAACGACGGCGAAGACAACTGCGGCGCACGCTTGGGCCGTGCAGCTGGGCAGCTTCGTCAGCCGCGACAACGCCGACAAGTTGGCGCGCCAATTGAGGGCGCAGGGCTTCAGTGTTTACGTATTGCCGGGCGGCTCGGGACCTTTGCTGCGGTATCGCGTGCGCATCGGCCCGATGCCGGATCGCTCAGCCGCGGCCCAAACGGTGGCGAAGCTGAGGTCTTTGGGCCAGGTCGCGAGTTTGGTACCCCCGGGGCCCTGATTCGCGGTTGGGGAGATTCAGGATTGTGACGTTGGTTTCACGGCGGGACCCCCGACGCTCCGGTAGAATTGAGAGCCATGACTGGAGCGGATGTCTTAATAGTTTTGGTGGTATTGGGTTCAACCGTCGTCGGCTTATTGCGCGGATTCATCCGCGAGGCCGTGTCCTTGGCCTTTTGGGTAATCGCCATTTGGGCGGCATGGAAACTGGGTCCCCTGGTCGTGCCTCATCTGGGAGGCCTGCTCGCCGAGCCGACTGTGGCGCCCTGGGTCGGACGCCTGGTCGTGTTGGTGCTGGTGCTTCTGGTCGGCTGGATCGTCGGAATGCTGCTGAGCTACTTCACGCACAGTATCGGACTGGGATTCATGGATCGAGGCATGGGGTTGCTGTTCGGTCTGATGCGCGGTGCGGTGCTCGTTGGCCTCATGATCATCGCCGGCGAGTTGCTGCATTTGAATCACGAAGAGTGGTGGAATCGGTCGAAGCTGGTTCCGTACGGTGAGACGCTCGGCGATTGGCTTCGAGCCATGGTCGGCGAGAAGGGCGATCCTTGGGCGAAGCTCGAGCGCCTGACCCGAGTCAAAATCAGACCCTAGCGGGGCGGAGGTTCTTGATGTGCGGAATCATCGGCATGGTCGGGGTGAGCGCGGTCAATCAACGCATTTATGATGCGCTGACGGTGTTGCAGCATCGCGGTCAGGACGCGGCGGGCATCATGACCTCTGAGGACGGCGAGTTGTTCATGCGGAAAGACTCCGGGCTCGTGCGCGATGTGTTTCAGCAGAAACACATGCTCAAGCTCAGGGGGAACATCGGAATCGGACATGTCCGGTATCCCACCGCAGGCGCCGACAGTGCGAACGACGCTCAACCCTTCTACGTGAACTCGCCCTACGGCATTTGCCTCGGCCATAACGGCAACTTGACCAACTCGCGTGAACTCACCGAAGTGCTGGTACGCGAGGACCGCCGTCATTTGAATACGGGCTCCGATTCCGAAGTTCTGCTCAATGTCCTGGCCTCCGAATTGCAGCGCGTCGGTACCCCCCGCGTGACCCCGGCGGATATCTTCGCCGCGGCCAACGCAGTCTACCGCCGCTGCCGCGGCGGATATGCGGTGGTCGCAATGGTGATCGGCCACGGTATTCTGGGCTTTCGCGATCCGAACGGGATCCGACCGCTGGTGATCGGCAAGCGCGACACCAAGAAGGGAACCGAATGGATGCTGGCATCCGAAAGCGTGGCTCTCGATATGTTGGGGTTCGACATGGTGCGCGACGTCGCGCCGGGCGAGGCGGTGTTCATCGATGAGCAAGGCCGCTTCTACGCGCAACAGTGCGTCGCCATGGCCCGGCACACGCCCTGCATTTTCGAGTATGTGTATTTTGCCCGGCCCGACTCCATCATCGACAACATCTCCGTGTACAAGGCGCGCTTACGCATGGGCGAGCGGCTGGCGGACAAAATCAAGCGGGAGCGTCCCGACCACGACATCGATGTGGTCATCCCGATTCCCGACACCAGTCGCACCAGCGCCGTACAGGTCGCCCAATTGCTCGGCGTCAAGTATCGCGAAGGCTTCATCAAGAATCGCTACATCGGCCGCACCTTCATCATGCCGGGACAGGAGCAGCGCGCGAAATCCGTGCGCAGCAAGTTGAACGCCATCGATCTGGAGTTCCGCGGCAAGAATGTGTTGCTGGTCGATGACTCGATCGTACGCGGCACCACGTCGGCGCAGATCATCGACATGGCCCGCGAGGCAGGTGCAAAAAAGGTGTACTTCGCGTCCGCCGCGCCGCCCGTACGCTATCCCAATGTCTACGGCATCGACATGCCTGATGCGTCCGAACTCGTGGCCGCGGGTCATACGGACGAGGAAGTGCGCGACATCATCGGCGCCGATTGGCTGATCTATCAGGATTTGGAAGATCTGGAGCACGCGGTCCGCCACGACAACGCGAAGATCGAGGATTTCGACACGTCGTGCTTCTCGGGCGAATACGTCACCGGCGACGTGACCCCTGAGTATTTGAAGCGGCTGCGGGGAGAGCGGTCCGACGAAGCCAAGCAGCAGCGTCGCGATGGTGCCGGTCGTGGGCTCAAGTCGGTTCGATAGCCGCCGGCGGCAGCCTTAGGTGTAGCATGCGTTTATTGGTGATCGCAGCGCGCGCCGATTACAGACTGCTGGTAAAGAAGCACGTTGAGATCGAGTGGCCGGCTGCAAATCTCGTCGAGCATCGCTTGGGGGAGGACAACCCTCTCGAAGCGCAATTTGCGGCCACCGGTTTCGACGCGGTCATCATCGTCGGATCGCCCCCGACGGAGGCGGCCGAGACGCTGGCGCTCGGATTCTTGGCCAAGCCGGAGTTCGCGCCCATCGTGCTGGTGTTGCTGCAGGAAGCCCCGAACCCCGAGCCCGACGCCGTGCGCGGTCTGCACCGCCTCTACGGGCGCAAGATCGACCGCGACCGGCTCATCAGGGCCATCACGACCGCCTCGCGCGAGCAGAAGCAGGCGATGTCCGTGCTGCGCGCGCATCCGGACTTCGAGCAGCGCTATCAGTTCGGGTCCGTGAAAATCCGCGGCCATCGATGCATCCGACAGGTCGGCAGCGGCGGCATGTGCACGATCTATCTCGCGGAAAGCGAACGCGCGGGAACGGTGGTGGTGCTCAAGGTGTTCAATCAAGTGCCGGACGTGTCCGAGCGCTTCGTGAGCTTCGACCGCTTCCTGCAAGAATATGAAATCGTCGCCGGCCTGCAGCACCGGAATATCGTACGCATCTACGATCTCGGAGTCGCCGACGATCATGCCTATATCGCGATGGAGCACTTTCCGGCGGGCGATTTGCGCCAGCGCATGAAGGCGCCGCTGTTGCCGCAGACGGCGCTCAAATTCTTGGAGCAGATTGCCAGCGCGCTGCATGCCATTCATTCCGTGGGCGTGCTGCACCGGGACCTGAAACCGGCCAATGTGATGCTGCGCACCGACGGCTCGGTGTGCCTGATCGATTTCGGTCTGGCCAAGGCAAACGAGATGGAAGCGTCGTTGACGGGCACGCGTGAAATCTTCGGCACGCCTTACTACATGAGTCCGGAGCAGGGTCACGCAGAGGAGATCGACGGCCGCAGCGACTTGTACAGCTTGGGCGTCATGTTCTACGAGATGCTGACGGGCCACAAACCCTACACAGGGGCGACGGCCATGGAGGTCATCTACAAGCACAAGCGGGCGGATCTACCGCAGATTGCGCCGCAATTCGCCGGTTACAAAGAACTGCTGGTACGCCTGCTCGCCAAATCGCCGGCCGACCGTTATCAGTCGGCGGGCGAGCTGCTCGAGGCGATTTCGGCGCTCAAGATGCCGGCGTGACGCGCGTGAAGCGCGTGACGCCCCCGGCGACACCCTTCGCGCAGCCCCTGCTGCGTGTCTCTACTCCCGCCAGATGGGTGGAACAAGCTTGCGCGACGAGGGACGTGCTGCTGATCGATCACGCAAACTGCGAGAAAAAAGCGGCTTCGACCGCCCTGGCGCTGATGTTCGCCTACGCCGAAGATCTCGACCTGGCCGATAAAATGTCGCGCTTGGCGCGCGAGGAATTGCGCCACTACGAGCAGGTTGTCAAGCTCATTCGCCGCTTGGACGTGGCACCGATACGCTTGGCGCCGGGCCGCTACGCGGAACGCCTGCGCCGCCTGGTCGCCAAAAGCGAACCGCAGCGCGAAATGGATCTGATGATTTGCGGCGCGTTCATCGAAGCGCGGTCCTGCGAGCGGTTTGGGGTGTTGGGCGAGGCCATCGGCTCGCCCTTGGCCGACCTATTCCAAGGCTTGCACGCCGCCGAAGCCCGGCACCACCGGGTCTATCTCGACCTCGCCCGGCGCGCCGCCAAGCGGGCAGGAGTGTCCTTGGAAAGCAGGATCGAGCAGTTCGGCGTCCTCGAGGCGGAATTGATCACAGCGCCTGACCCGGTGTTTCGCTTTCACTCCGGGCCACCCGCGCCCTAACGCGACAAGGATACCAGCTCAGGTCCGCGGTGGTCCCATCGCAACAGGCTGCCCTGGTCGTACCAATCACCGAGCACGATGCGCGTGCAGGGGCGGCCGTCGACCTGCAGCTCGTGGATCGCGGGGCGGTGCGTGTGACCGTGTAGAAGCGTCGCGGTCCCGGCGGCGCGCAGCGCCGTCTCGACGCTCAAGGAGTTGACGTCCGCGATGGTGTATTCCAGAGCGGCGGTGTGCGCTTGGCTGCCGACGCGCGCGGCGCCTGCGAGGGCTCGGCGCGACTCGACGGGCAGCGCGAGAAATTGCCGCTGCCAATCGGGGTCCCGTACGGTGGCGCGCAGCCGCTGATAGGCCCGGTCATCGGTGCACAGCGCATCGCCATGCATCACCAGCACACGCGCGCCATACAGGGTCACGATCACGGGATCGGGCAGCAGCGCTGCACCGCTCATGCCGCAGAATTGCTGCGCCAGAAGAAAATCCCGATTGCCGTGCATGACGAAGCACGGCACGCCCCGTGAGGTGAGCGAGGCAATTCCCGCGATGGCTTGGACCTGCGCGGCATCCGGGGCGTCGTCGCCGATCCAGGATTCGAACAAGTCGCCCAGAATGTACAAGGCGTCGGCGTCCCTGGCCTCGGCCGAGAGAAAACTCAAGAACTGCGCGGTAATCGCCGGGTGACTTGCGTCGATGTGCAAATCCGAGATGAAGAGCGCGGTCACTTGGCCTGGGGAATCTTAAGGGCCGGCGACACGCTCGATCTTCTGGATCACCACCGGTTTCAGCGGCGCGTCCTCCTTGAACGGTCCCCGCGCGCCGGTCTGGACATTGCCGATCCGATCGACCACGTCCATGCCTTGAACCACTTTGCCGAACACCGCGTAACCCCAGCGTGTCTTGTTGGGATCGAGGTCCGCGTTATCGTAAAGATTGATGTAAAACTGCGCATCGCTGCCGTGCGGATCCTGGGTGCGCGCCATGCCCACCGTGCCCCGTTCGTTGGTCAATCCGTTGCCCGACTCGTTGACCACTTTCGCGGGGGCGGGCACGAGTTTGTTGTCGCTGTCGAAGCCGCCGCCTTGAATGACGAAATTCGGGATCACACGGTGAAATGTCGTGCCTGCGTAGTGGCCTTGGTCCATATACTTCAAGAAATGCGCAACCGTCAGGGGTGCCCGCTCGGCATTCAGTTCAAGCGTGAAATTCCCCATTGACGTGACCACTTGCACGAGCACGGTCTGGGTCGCGGGCTTGGGCTGGGCAGCCGGCGCAGCGGGTTTTGCGGCTGCGGCGGGCGCAGCGTCGCCGCCGTAGCCGAAGGCAGGATGAGCCGCACAGATCAAACCGGTAATGAGTAGTAGATGTTTCATACTCCGAGATTCTACTCGAATAGGTACAATCTTGAGTATGCCTGCAATCTTGGATTCGACGCCCGTCATCACGCGGTTTGCCCCCAGTCCCACGGGATCCTTGCACCTGGGGAACGCGCGAACGGCCTTTTTCAGCTACCTTTGGGCGCGAAAAAGCGGCGGCCGCTTCATTTTGCGTATCGAAGACACCGATGTCGAGCGCAGCCAGCCGCGCTTCCGCGACGATCTGATGGTGGAGATGCGCTGGTTGGGCTTGGATTGGGACGAGGGGCCCGATATCGGCGGCCCTTCGGCTCCCTACTCCCAGGCGGAACGGGGCGACGTCTATCGAACCATGTTCGGGCGACTCGAGGCGGACGCCCGGGCGTACCCGTGCTACTGCACGCCGGAAGACCTGGAGCTCTCGCGCAAGCTGCAGCGCATGTCGGGCAAGCCGCCGCGTTATGCGGGAACCTGCCGGAATCTGACGTCGGCGCAGCGCGCCGAACGGGAGGCGCGAGGCCGCAAGCCCACGCTCCGATTTGCGGTGCCCGACGATCGAGTCATCGAATTCACGGATGTGGTTCACGGGCCCCAGCGATTCTTGTCGTCCGATATCGGCGATTTCATCATTCGGCGCGACGACGGCAGCGCATCGTTCTTCTTCAGCAATGCCGTCGACGACTCGGTCATGGGAGTCACCGAGGTGCTGCGCGGCGACGATCATCTCACCAATACACCGCGCCAGCTCATGGTGCTGGACGCATTGCACCTGCGCCGGCCGGGTTACGGTCACGTGGGGCTGTTGGTGGGGTCGGATGGCGCGCCGCTGTCGAAGCGTCATGGCAGCACCAGCGCGCAAGAGTTTCGCGAGCGCGGATTCCTGCCCGCAGCCATTCTCAATCATTTGTTCCGCCTGGGGCATGCCGGCGATACCGACGGCTGGCTGGCGGTGGCGGATATGCCGGGTCACTTTCGTCCGGAACACCTGGGACGGGCGCCGGCGCGATTCGACGAGACACAATTGGCGCACTGGCAAAAGGAGGCCGTGGAGCGGATGTCGGCCGCACAGTTCAGAGACTGGCTGGGGGCCGGGGACTCGGCCGAGTTCGTCGAACTGATCCGACACAATGTGGTGCTGCCCGCCGATGCCGGGCCTTGGCGCGCGGTGGTACGCGGCGATCTGCCGCCCATGGGAGAGGAGGAGCGGCGGATCGTTGCGGCGGCCGGCGCGGAATTCTTCGCCGCCGCCGTCGATGCGTTCGACCAGTCCTCCTCGGACCTCAAGCAATTGACCAAAATTCTTAAGGAGCGCACCGGGCGCAAGGGAGCGGACCTGTTCATGCCCTTGAGGGTGGCGCTCACCGGCCAGGCGCATGGTCCGGAACTTGCCGCTCTGCTCAAGCTCATGCCGCCGGAGACGGCGCGCCGGCGCCTCAAGTCCCATGCTCAAAGTTCATAATTCGCTCACCGGCGAGAAGGAAGTCTTCAAACCTCTGCGTGACAACGAGGTCCGCATGTACGTGTGCGGAATGACGAACTACGACTACATCCACGTCGGGCACGCGCGCATGCTCACGGTGTTCGATCTCATCCAGCGTTACCTGCGATCGTTGGGCTACGCGGTCACCTATGTGCGCAACATCACGGACATCGACGACAAGATCATCGAGCGCGCTGCCGCGAAGGGCGAGAATTGGGCCGATTTGGCGCAGCGTTTCACGGCGGCGATGCACGAGGATTGTGCAACTTTGGGCCTTCAGTCGCCCGACCGGGAACCGCGGGCCACCGAGTACATCGGTCCCATCATCGCCATGACGCAAACCTTGATCGACAAGGGCTACGCCTATGCGGCGAGCAACGGCGACGTCATGTACTCGGTGCGCAAGTTCGCCGCGTACGGCCGGCTTTCGGGCAAGAAAATCGACGATTTGCGCGCCGGCTCACGGGTGCAGGTGGATGATGCCAAGTTGGATCCCCTGGATTTCGTGCTGTGGAAGCGCGCCAAGCCGGGCGAGCCGTCCTGGGCCTCGCCGTGGGGCGATGGGCGTCCCGGTTGGCACATCGAATGCTCGGCGATGTCGACCAGCTTGCTCGGCGGCTATTTCGATCTGCACGGCGGCGGTGAAGACTTGAAGTTTCCGCACCATGAAAACGAGATCGCGCAGTCCTGCGCGGCCTGCGATACCCCGTTCGTCAAGGTGTGGATGCACAACGGGTTCGTACGCGTAAACGACGAGAAGATGTCGAAATCGCTCGGCAATTTCTTCACCTTGCGCGAAGTGCTGAAGACATTGCGGGACCCCGAAGTCATGCGGTTTTTTCTCTTGAGCAGCCACTATCGGGGCCCCATCAACTATTCGGCCGCGCAACTCGCGCAAGCCGATGAAACCCTCCTCGGGCTGTACCGCGCCCTCAAGGATGCGGGCAAGTCCGGACCCGTCGATGAGGAGCGGTACGCCGCATTTCGCGGCGCCATGGACGACGATTTCAATACTCCGGAAGCGCTGGCGGTCATGCAGGGCGCGGCGCGGGAGCTGAATCAGGCCAAGGCATCCGGCAATTCCGCGGCTGCAAACCGGGCGGCGGCCACGCTGCGCGCCATGGGCGAGGTTCTCGGAGTTCTGCAACAGGATCCGGATACTTATTTGAAGCACAGTGTCGGCGACAAGACGATGTCTGATGCCGACATCGAGGCGTTGCTCGACGCCCGCAAGGCGGCCCGCGCCGCCAAGAATTTCGCCGAGTCCGATCGCATCCGGGCGCAATTGAGCGCGGCCGGAATACTGCTCGAAGACAAGGCGGGCGGCGCCACGCAGTGGCGGCGGCAGTGACGGCAGCCGGGACTCTGCTGATCGTCTACCATTCCATGACCGGCGGTACACTGCAGATGGCCCGGGCAGCGGCCTTCGGCGCCCGCACCGAGCCCGCGATCCAAGTGTCGCTGCTGCGTGCGGCGGACGCGGCAGCGGCCGATGTGCTGAATGCCGGCGGATTCATTTTCGCGACGCCGGAGAATCTGGCCGCGGTATCAGGACAGATGAAGGATTTTTTCGATCGTACGTATTACGCGGTACTCGATCGGATCAACGGCAGGCCATATGCCACGATGATTTGCGCCGGCAGCGACGGCCGCAATGCCGCGCAGCAGATCGAGCGCATCGCGACCGGATGGCGGCTCAAACCGATCGCCGGTCCCATCATTGTTTGCACGCACGCGCAGACCCCGGAAGAGATTCTGGGACCGAAGTTTATCCCTGAGCGCGAGCTGAAACCGTGCGAGGAGCTGGGTGCGTCATTGGCTTCCGGGATGGCGTTGGGTATTTTCTGAGCTATGATGAACCCATGCTCGTAGATTTCATCAATTGGCTCGCTGCCACCCAGGCGAGCCTCATCATTCAAAAAGTGTTCTGGATCATCCCCACCGTGCAGACCGCGCACATTCTGGCGATCTCGGTGGTTCTGGCGTCGATGGCGATGTTCGATCTGCGCCTGCTGGGCCTCGCGGGCAAGCGCCACAGCATCGCGTCTTTCTCGCGGCGATTCATGCCATGGCTGTGGGGTGCCCTCGTCGTGCTGGCCGCGAGCGGCAGCATACTGATCGTCGGCGAACCGAAACGCGCGCTCGGCAACGTCTTCTTCGAGGCAAAGATGTGCATGCTCGCGACGGCGATCGCCGTCACTCTCGGCTTTCAGGCCATCCTGAAGCGCGACCTGGGCCGAGGCGGCTCCGATCTGGCGCCGTCGCATTTCGCCGCCGCGAAGGTCGTCGGCCTCGTCTCGCTCGCCCTCTGGATTGCGATTGCCGTCGCCGGGCGACTGATCGCCTACGCAGGTTAAGGACAGGCTCCTTGCTCGATCATTTCCTGCATTGGCTCGAATCCACCGCGCCCGCGATCGCCATCAGCGAATCCTCCTGGCTGTTTCCCGGCATCGAGAGCGTCCACGTGCTCGCCATCACCATGGTGGTCGGCTCGATCACCATGGTGGATTTGCGGCTGCTCGGCGTGAACCTGCGCGATCGCCCGGTGGGCGAGCTGATCGATGAGATACTGCCCTGGACTTGGACGAGCTTCGCCGTGGCCGTGTGCAGCGGCGCCCTGCTGTTCTCCTCCAATGCGACCCACTACTGGGGGACGTTCCCATTCCGGGCAAAAATGCTGCTGCTGATCTTGGCAGGCGTCAACATGACGGTGTTTCACGCCACGATCCTCCGCTCGGTCGACGTCTGGGGCCGCCGACCGCAAACTCCCCGGGCGGCAAAGATCTCGGGGGGAGTATCCCTGGGTCTGTGGATTGGCGTGGTTTCACTCGGGAGATGGATCGGCTTTGTCTGACTACGGCGGGGGCGAGTTCTCGCCGGGCAGCGCCGATTGCCGGGCGCTCGCACGCGCCGGATCGCCGACCGAGGGCGGCAGCAGCTGAGTCTGCAGCGTCATCGGATTGATCGCGGCCGGATTATCGCGCAGCCTCACGTACAGCGGCCCATCCGTCGGATGCGGAACCGGTAACGCGGACCCCAGAAAGCCGTCGGGCACCTGGACCGGATGCGTGAACGCCGGGTCATTGGCGACCGAGTCGACCAGATATAGATTGGAGCCCGAGAGTTTGCAGGCGAGCTCCGGTGTCGAGGGGCAGGTAAGGTCCTTCAGCACCGGCAGTCGTACGAGATTGCCCAGCGGCAACCAATCTCCGGCGATGCCCTTGCTGACCACCCGAAATTGCAACGGTCCGAATGCCGAGCTGCCGAACGCTTTCGCTGGATTGAGCGTGGCCACCGCGACCTGAGCGTTCTCGAGGGTTATGCCGCCGCTGGAGAAGCCGAGCACGGTCGTGGACGCCCCATCCCCGGTCGCGACTTCCACGCTTTCATCGCGCGCAAAGGCCGCGGGCGACTGCGTGCGCAGGGCGAAGGTCAGGGTCGCGTCCTGTGGGAGTTCGCCCTGATCGCCCAGTTGAATGTTGCTGTCCTTGCCGGAGGCCGACGGCTGGACGCTCCTGCCGATGAGCAGCACGCGCGGTCGCGACCCGTCAACCGAGGCGGCCAGCGGCAACACCCGCCCATCTTTCAACGTGACCTTCGCGGCAACGCCGTGCTCGGGCTTCAAGTTCGCCGCGGCCTGCGCGTCCTGGGCCACCATCGGGAGCTCATCGGCGCCATTGCGCGTCGACAGCTCGCCCGGCACGAATGCAATGTTCCTGATCGACAAACTGGCCACTTGATCGAGGCGGCTGCCCTTCAGCACGCCTTGGACGTCGCCGGAATTCAGGGTGAAGCCGTCGAAATGGCCCGCCTCGGAGAAGGTCTGGATCGAAATCGGCTGCGGGAGGTTCCTCCCGGCTTCGCTCACCAACAGGGTCATGGCGCCGGGCTTTGCCTCTTGAAGCGGCAGTTTCACTTCGAGCTCGTTCGGTTTGACGCTCTTCCACTCCGCTTTGATCTCCTTGCCGGCCGGGTCCTTGAGCATGATCCGGTCCACGCAATTCACGCTGTCCGCCTGCAAGTGAACGGTGTCCTGGCGTCCGACCACCAGGGCGTCCTCGTCTCCGGCCGCGAGCTCCCAACTATTCGCGTGTGAATTCGTCATCAGGAAACCGGGACCGTGATAGCGCTCGAAGCCCCAATAACCCTGCAGCGAGCCCTGCACGCTGTCGCCCAACGCTGCGGCGTGCAGCATGGCGGTGTCGACGACGTAGCCGCCCCGCGCCGCATCGGCGACAGCGGGCAGGTCGATGCTCTTGCCGGCCTTGTCCGTCAGGCTCAAGGTCACGTCGTGCGCGTAGCCGGTGGAAAAAACCAACGGCGCGCCGTCGACCGGCAACACCAGTGCGCCTCTGCCGGCGCAGTAGATTTCCTTGGGATTCACCGCATGCAAGGGCGGCAGCTGCGGCGCTTCCACCGCCGGCAGCGCCACCACCAGCACCGATTGCGGATTGTGGAAGGACGGCGCCGTGTTCAGCGTCAGTGCGAGCTTGTCGTCACGCGGCGAAGCCAGGGCGGGGATGTATTGATATTGCGCGGTACGGAAGGAATCGAATATTCGGGCAATGTCGAATATCGATGCAATGTAGGGGCTGTAGTAGCCGTAGCTCAGCTGCGGCGTGTAGCTTGCCTCCATGGCCAAATCGCTGCCGGGTCCGGATGTCAGCGCCTCGACGATCGAGGTGCTGTGTCCGTCATTCAGTATCAGCGACTCATGACCCTGCATCAGGCAAGGCGCTTGCAGCTCGGGAATCCTGTCCAGGCATTTCTCATCGACCTTGATTGCAAGACTGCGGGCCAGAAGCGGTGCCGCCTCCGCGAGCTTGGCCGGGTCGGCGTCAGTGAGTCCGCGGATCGCCGAGAGATAGAGCTCCAAGCGGGCACGGTCGAGTGCGGCCTGATTGAGATCCTGGGAGGTGCGCACGAATGCGCCCGGGCGTCCGCGCACGGCACTGACTAGCGTCTTGTAATCGCCGCCCGTCTCCGGGGCGAGAAACACCAGCACTTGTTGCGCCCCCTCCGGTACGGTGACCGTCAGTCCGTCGTGGCCGCACTTGCCGGTCCACGTCTTGCACGGAAAGAACCAACCCTCGGGCGGGGGATTGGTGGAGCCGCTCAAGAATGCAGCGACCATCAAGTAATGGGCTGATTGCGTGGCCGGCAGATCGGCCTTGATCCAAACGCGATCGCCCACATTGAGATTCGGGACTTGGGCGGCCGGCAGCGTCTTTGCACCGCGGGTGACCTTGACTTCGAGGCTGGGTCCGGCCAGATCGAACGGCGCGGGGTCCGCTCGAGCCACGGCAGCCCCAATGATTGCTAAAATGAGCGGTAGACTTCGAAAATGCATGGGAACTTCAGGACCTCCAGTGACGGTTCAGCTTTGGTTAGCCGGGGCTTAGATCGCCGTTCGCCGGCGAAGTTCGCATCGGCAACCTAGGACAAAATGGCCAAAACTCATCCGCAATGCGCGCATCTCGGCTCCGTAAGGTCCGTGACCCCCTCCGGTGACGGTTGCCAGGAGTGCCTGGCCATGGGTGATACCTGGGTACACCTGCAGGTGTTCCCGACGTGACCATCGGCGACGTCGGCTTGGCCGATGGGCCGTCATTCATCGGCCGCAAAGCACAGATGTTTCCGAAGCTGACGGACGCGCAGATCGCCCGGCTGGAGGGCCATGGGACTCATCGCGCCATGGCGAAGGGCGAGATATTGGGGGAGCCGGGCGACCGCAATCGTCCGATGCTCGTGGTCCTGTCCGGCAGCATCGAAGTGGTGCAACCCGGCCTCCGCGGCGAGTCGCTGGTCGTGGTGCACACGGCGGGCAGCTTCACGGGAGAGATGAGCACGCTGCAGGGCGTCGGCAGCCTGGTGCGGTCGCGCGTCCGCGACGCGGGCGAAGTGCTGGTGATCACCGAGGATCGGCTGCGCACGATCATTCAGACCGACGCCGAGTTCAGCGAGCTCTTCATGCGAGCTTTCATCCTCAGGCGCGTCGGGCTCCTCGCCTCGCAGTCGGGCGACGTCATCCTGCTGGGCTCGAGCCATTCCGCGGGCACTCTGCGTTTGCAGCAGTTCCTGACGAGAAATTCCTTCCCCTACGTCTACCTCGACGTGAACACGGACTCGGGCGTGCAAGATCTGCTGGATCGCTTTCGCGTCAGTGCCGACGACGTGCCCGTGGTGCTGTGCCGGGGCGCGGCGGTGCTCAAGAATCCGAGCAACGAAGAGGTGGCCGCGTGCCTCGGGATGAATCAACAGATCGACGATGACCGGATCCGCGACCTCATCGTCGTGGGCGCAGGTCCCGCGGGGCTGGCGGCCGCGGTATACGGCGCCTCCGAGGGGCTCGACGTCCTCGTGCTCGAAACGGGGACGCCCGGCGGACAGGCCGGATCGAGCTCTAAAATCGAGAACTACCTGGGATTTCCGACCGGAATTTCGGGTTTGGCGCTGGCGGCACGGGCGCGGGTTCAGGCGCAGAAATTCGGCGCGGAAATCAGGACGGCGTACTCGGCGATGAAGCTGAATTGCAATCAGCGGCCGTATGCGATCGAGCTGTGCCATGGGTCGGCGGTGCGGGCACGTTCCGTCGTCATCGCCACGGGCGCTGAGTATCGCCAACTCGCCATCGAGCACGCATCCCGATTTCTCGGCCTCGGCATCTACTACGCGGCGACCGCCACCGAGGCCCGGCGTTGCGAGATGAAGGAAGTCATCGTGGTGGGCGGCGGCAATTCGGCGGGCCAGGCTGCGGTCTTTCTCGCGGGCAGCTGCCGTCTCGTTCACCTGCTGGTTCGCTCGCGGGGGCTGGCCGACTCGATGTCCAACTACCTCATCCGTCGCATCGACGAATCGCCCAACATCACGCTGCACGTGAATACCGAGATCACATCGTTGGAAGGCGGCGAGCAACTGGAGCGGGTGGTGTGGAAGACCGCTCCGGACAATGTTCCCGAGACGCACGCCATTGCCCACGTCTTTCTCATGACCGGAGCCGTACCCGCCACACGCTGGCTGAAGGGCTGCGTCGCGTTGAACGAGAAGGGGTTCGTTCGAACGGGATCCGATCTGACGCCGGAGGACTTCGCGCCTGCGGCCGGATCCGCCGCGAAGCCGCCGCAGTCCTTCGAGACGAACTGGCCTGGGATTTTTGCCGTCGGCGATGTGCGGTGCGGCAGCGTCAAACGCGTGGCGGCTGCCGTCGGCGAGGGGTCCGCATGCGTGCAGCAGGTGCATCAGGCGCTTCGCGATTGAGAGGCATCGACTTCGCGCAAAATTCCCCGCAGGTCGCGCGCCATTTGATCGGAATGACGCTGCTCGTCGACGGTGTCGGAGGGCTGATCGTCGAGACCGAGGCGTACGATGCGCGAGACCCTGCATCGCACACCTTTTCGGGGCGCACTCCGCGCAATGCCGTGATGTTCGGGCCGCCGGGCCGCGCCTATGTCTATCTTTCGTACGGCATTCACTGGTGCCTGAACTTCGTTTGTCGCGAAGCGGGTCACGGCGCGGGCGTGTTGATACGCGCGCTCGAGCCGACCACCGGCATCGCACGCATGATCGATCGCCGGCGCCAGGAGGATCTGCGAATTCTCTGCGCAGGTCCGGGCCGGCTCACACAGGCCTTGGGGGTCACTCACGAGCTGAACGGCGCGCGCATCGATCGGCTGCCGTTCAGCCTGCGGCCGGCGAGTGCCCGCGCCCGCATCGTCAGCGGGCCGAGGATAGGGATCTCCAAAGCGGTCGAGCGGCGGTGGCGCTTCGGACTTGCGGGCTCGCGCTACCTGAGTTGCCCGTTTGGCTGAATCGTGCCGCCCGGCGCGCCTGCGGCGTTCATGACGAAATGACGACACGCGGCAGACAGCGCATGGATGGTGACGATCGCCAGGACACCCGAGGCCAGGTAACCCTGAAAGTCATCGAACGATATTTGCATCGGGCGATCGGGTGCGGCGCGTAGGATGCCGATGGTGAGTCGAACGAACATCAGCGCGTAAAGCCACGCATAGACCACGCGCGAGAGCCGACGTGAGAATGCGTAGAGATCGGACGGCAGCATCGGGGGTGAGCTGCGCACCCGCTGATAGAAGCGCGCGACGACGTACAGCCAAATCGCGACCCCGAACAGCGCTTGCACGATACCCGGAAGCGGCACCCTTGGGATTCCTCGTTGCGGACTTTGCGTTACAAAGTATCATGGGAAGGTACCAGGTATTCGGTTACGAGCGCAAGCGCCGGTTGACCACGGTGTGCCTTTGAGGTATCTCACTTAAGCAGAACCGCGCCTGGGGAGGGTGTTGCATGAAAGAGTTACAGCAAGCGTTATCCGAGATTCAATCCATCCGCTGCCAGGTGGCTCGCGGCACTGAATTTCGCGGTTATGGTCCGGCATCCATCGCGGTGAGCGGAATACTGGCACTGCTGGTCGCGGCTGCGCAGGCGCGATGGATGGTCAATACCGACATCGCGGTTTGGCTCGGAGTGTGGGCGGGCACCGCGGCCGTCTCGGTGCTGCTGACCGGGATCGAGACCTTCGTGCGCGCCCGGCGCGTTCACGTGGGATTTGCCCGGGAGATGGTGCAATGCGCGGTGGAGCAGTTCCTGCCCGCGGTCATGGTCGGTTTCCTGCTGACCGTCGTCATGGTGCGGGTGGCCGCTCAGGATTGCTGGATGCTGCCCGGGCTGTGGGAATTGATATTCAGCCTGGGCGTGTTTGCCTCGTGCCGGTTCTTGCCGCGGCAGATGTTTGTGGTCGGCGTGTGGTATCTGGCGGCCGGGCTGTTTTGTTTGGCCGCCGGAAGCGTCGCCCGGACCCTGCTGCCCTGGGCCATGGGTATTCCATTCGGAATCGGTCAACTGTTGGTGGCCGCCGTGCTTCAGTACGGATATGGGGAAAAACTTGAATAAGCGTATCGGCAAGAAAGGCGCGGCACCTCGTTTTGCGTACGATGGGCTGGACCGTCTCATTCACGAGCGCGCTCGCTTGAGCGTGCTCACGTCGCTCGTTACCCACACGAAGGGATTGTTGTTCGGCGACCTGAAGCAGCTCTGCGCGCTGACGGACGGCAACCTCAACCGGCACCTGCAAGTGCTCGAGGAGGCCAAGCTGATCTCGATCGCGAAGGGCTTCCAAAATAACCGACCGCAGACATTGTGCCGCATCACCGCCTTGGGGCGCAGGCGCTATGTCGAGTATCTGTCCGTTCTCGAGCAGGTGCTGCTGGACGCGGCTTCGGCGGTCAACGCGGACGAGGCCGCGAAGGAGGTTATTTGAGCGGCGGCGAGGGACGCGCAGCTGCCGAGGCGAGTTGCGGCCACATCCTTGCGAGAACGCCGTCGCGCCTCACGAAGTGGTGCCATAGGGCGGCGAGGATATGCACCCCGGCGAGAGCAAACAGGGCGTAGGCGAGATAACCGTGCAGATCCTCCGTGGGCTCGAAAACGGCGCGGTTGGACGCAATTCCAAAGTTCACGCGAATGAGGCCAAGGTCGAGCACCCGGCCATGCCAGATGAAAGTCACGATGCCGATGATGGGGATGATGAAGAGCAGCGCGTACAGGGTCAAATGCGCGGCGTGCGAAAGCCGGCGATACAGCGGGCCGACGTCATCCGGCAAATCGGGAACCGGATGGGCCATGCGCCAGCCATATCTCGCTATTACCAGGAGCCACAAAGCAAAGCCGAACAGCGCATGAATGTTGATCCAAAACAGATGGCTCCGTTTCGGCCATGAATCATGCAGGAGCCCGAGCGCTCCCACCCAGACGACCAATAGAGCAACCGCCCAATGGAAGGCGATAGCGCCGCGCCCGTAGGAAGTAGTCATCATCGTTTCTCAATACCTTGGACCGCTCGAATGACCGTGATCGCTCACCCGGGTCTCGTGTGGTGCGGGATCGCGCTGGCCGCATTCGCCATGACCTATGGCGTGATAGCGTACATCGCGGTGAGTATACGGATTCGATCCTCGGGATTCACCCCTAGAGACCCTCCGCCCGTGACGATCCTGAAGCCCCTGTGCGGGGCCGATCAGGAAACGTATCAATGTCTGCGCTCCTTCTGTGATCAGATCTATCCGCAGTTTCAAATAGTCTTTGGGGTCCGCGATTCGACGGACCCCGCCCTGGAACTCGTGGAGCGCCTGCGGACGGAGTTTCCGCGCGTCGAATTCGCGGTTGCCGTCGATCGCCGGCAGCACGGCAGCAGCCGCAAAGTGAGCAATCTCATCAACATGATGCCGCTCGCGCGCCATGACTATCTGGTCTTGTCCGACAGCGACGTGATCGTGAAACGCGACTATCTCGCCAAGGTCGCAGGACCGCTTCTCGATGGCGGCGTCGGCATCGTCACATGCGCCTATCGAGGGTGCCCGCGGCGGGGCCTGTGGCCGCTGCTCGGATCCATGTTCATCAATGAGTGGTTCATGCCGTCGGTGCGGGTTGCGGCCATGGCCGGCTCGCGCGCTTTCGCTTTCGGCACCACCATTGCAATCAGACGCCAAGTGCTCGACCGCATCGGAGGTTTCGCGGCCATCGCCAATCAATTGGCTGACGACTATCGATTGGGCGAATTGACCCGTGCCATGGGGCTGCGGACCGTGCTCTCCGAGGTCGTGGTTGAAACATCGGTTGCCGAACGCAGTTTCGGGGCTCTCGTACGGCATGAACTGCGGTGGCTGCGCACCATACGCGCACTGCGGCCGGTGGGATACGGTTTCTGCTTCATCACGTTCGGAATGCCGGTGGCGGGGCTCGGAGTTCTGTTGGCGAAAGGAGCGGCGCCCGCGCTCGGCATGCTCTGCGTCTCGGCGCTCACTCGCCTCATGCTGCACATGTCGGTACGAAGAACGGGTTCCAGCGTGCTGCAAATCGCAGTTTTGCCGCTCAGAGACACGCTGAGCTTTGCGCTTTGGGGTTGGAGCTTCTTGACGCGCAGCGTGCAATGGCGGGAGGAGCGCTACCGTGTCGGCCGCGACGGTTCGGTCCAGCTCGTGGAGGATTTGACGCCCTGAATTTAAGTTTGCAGGTGTCCCAGAGGGATTCGGGTCGTGCGCTTGACGGTGGCGAGCACGACGCTCGACTGCAGGTCGCGAACATTGGGCACGCGAATGAGTTTCTTCAGCACCACGTTGCTCAAAGCCTCTAAGTCCTTGCCGTACACCTCCAGGATGAAGTCGTAGCTGCCGGTCATCGCGAAGCAGCGGGTGACCTCGTCCATGAGCAGAATTTCTTTCTCGAACCTGGCAACGGTTTCGTCGGTGTGCTCGGTCAATTTGACTTGGACGATGGCGAGGACGCCGAGTCCGATGCGCGCGGGATTGAGCAGCGCCGCGTACCCTTCGATGGCGCCGCCGGATTCCAGTGCCTTGATGCGCCGCGCACACGGGGTCGGCGACAGTCCGATAATTTCGGCAAGTTCCACAACCGGCAGGCGGCCATCGCGCTGCAGTGCGGCAAGTATTCGAGCGTCAAAGCGATCGAACTCCATGTTATGGCTCCAAATCAAATGATTTGTGGTGATTATCACTAATCGGACCCGGCTGCGCTAGGGATTTTGGCGATTTTCATGCCCGTGGCTGGTCTAGCCTTGAGCCGTGAGCGCACTTCCCAAGCCCCCGTCGCGAGCCGCAGCAGGCAGGCAGTTCGATTGGCGTGCGGTTCTTCGTGGCATTGCCGTGTCGCGCGCACTCGACGACCTGGAAGAATCGTCGCTCCTGCCGCAGCGCAAGGTCCTGTATCAATTCTCGGCGCGCGGGCACGAACTCACCCAGGTGCTGCTGGGCGGTCAACTGATCGGAGCGCGGGACGGAGTCGGCGCCTACTATCGATCACGGCCTTTGATGCTGAGTCTGGGACTGCCGCTCGAAGAGGCGTTGGCCTCGACCATGATGCGCGCGGGCGGAATGAGCGAGGGGCGCGACATTGGCGTTGTGTTCAATCTGCCGCGCAGATCCCGCGCCTGTGTCCTGCCGGTGTGCGGTGGAGTGGGCACGCAATATACGCCCGCGGTGGGTTGGGCACAGGCGCTGCGCTATCGCGCCCAGGTGCTCGGCGATGCGGAGTGCGAGAACAGCATTGCCGTCGCGCATGGCGGCGAGGCATCGACGGCGACGAACGGCTTCTGGTCGGCCCTCAACATCGCGACGACCGAGCGTCTGCCGTTGCTATTCTTCATCGAGGACAACGGCTACGGCATCTCGGTACCGTCGCGGCTGCAAACTCCGGGCGGCAACATCGCCGCCAATCTCGAAGGGTTTCAGGGGCTGCGCGTACTCGACGGCGATGCCTCGGACCCCCTGGCGGCCGCCGCGCTCATCGAGAGTGCGGTAACAGAGGTACGCGAGGGGCGCGGACCTGCGCTGCTGCGGCTCGTGGTACCGCGGCTGTGCGGACACTCGGGACAGGACACTCAAACATACAAGAGCGCGGGTGAAATTGAGGCCGAGAGAGACCGGGACCCTTTAGGAAGGCTGCGCGCGCAACTGGTGCCTGATCTGCTTTCGGCTGCCGATTGGGAGCTTGAAATTGATCGAGGGCGCCAAGCCGTTGCGGACGCGTTCGCCCGGGTCGACACGCTCAGCGCCCCCGATCCCGCGCGCGTGCGACGGTATCTGTTTTCGGAAGTCGGCCCCGACGGTGCGGTCGAGCTACAGCAGCAGGGTGGAATCCGCTGCGACGGAGCCGCGCTTCCCGCAGGCACCGAGCAGCCGACTCCGCGGGGTCCGCGCATCAATTGGGTGACGGCTGTGCGCCGCACGCTGGAACACGAGCTTGCCGTAAACCCCCGGATGCTCATCTTCGGCGAGGATGTCGGCCGCAAAGGCGGTGTGCACGCGGCAACTCTCGGCCTGCAGGAGAAATTCGGAGCGGCACGCGTATTCGACACCAGCCTTTCGGAGGAGGGCATCATAGGCCGGGCGGTCGGCATGGCGGCGGCCGGACTCATGCCCGTACCGGAGATTCAATTTCGGAAATACGCAGACCCTGCCGCCGAGCAGCTCAATGATTGCGGCACCATGCGCTGGCGCACCGCCAATCGATTCGCCGCTCCCATGGTGGTGCGAATCGCCGGCGGCTTCTTCAAATGCGGTGACCCCTGGCACAGTCAGTCGAACGAAGTGCAATGGGTGCATGGGCTGGGTTGGCGCGTAGCCATGCCCTCGAATGCGCAAGATGCCGTGGGATTGCTGCGCAGCGCCTTGCGCGGCAATGACCCGACGATCTTCTTCGAGCATCGCTCGTTGCTCGACTCCGCGTCAGCGCGCCGTGCCTATCCCGGCGACGAGTTCGTGGTGCCCTTCGGCAAGGCGAGCCTTCTGCGCGAGGGGCACACGCTCACCGTGGTCAGTTGGGGCGCGCTGGTCGAGCGCTGCGAGCAAGCCATCAAGGATAGCGGGGTCTCCGTCGACCTTTTGGACCTTAGGACCTTGTCGCCCTGGGATCGCGATGCGATTCTGGCATCCGTGCGCAAGACCCGCCGCTGCCTCATCGTCCACGAGGACACGATGACCGCCGGATTCGGAGCGGAGATTGCGGCCGTGATCGCCAAGGAGGCGTTCTTTGATCTCGATGCGCCGATCGAGCGGCTCGCCATGCCCGATGTGCCCAGCCCTCACAGCCCGACGCTGCTCGAAGCGGTCCTGCCGAGCGTCGAGGCCATAGCCACTGCAATCAAATCCCTGGCCGAGATTTGAGCGTGCCTCTCGTTACGGACGTGCTGGCACCTCCCAACGACGAGGGGACGCGCGCGACGGTGCTGCGCTGGTGCAAGCAAGTGGGCGACACCGTCGTCAAGGACGAACCTTTGCTGGAACTCGAAACCGACAAAGTCACCGTGGAAGTTCCGGCCCCCGCCGACGGCACGTTGATCGAGGTTTTGAAAGCGGCGAACGTCGAAGTCACTCCGAATGAGGTGTTGGCCCGCTTGAGCCGCGGCAACGCTTCGGCGGCGGAAGCAGCGACCGTGGCGAGCGAATTGGCAGCGGAGGGGGAATTGGCAGCGGCGACGCCTGTGCCGCCCGAGGCGCCGTCGGAGTCCGGTACACCCGTCGCGAGCAGCCGGTTGAGTCCCGCGGTGCGACGGCTGCTTCGGGAACATTCGATATCCGCGGCCGACATCGACGGTTCCGGCCGAGACGGCCGGGTGACGGCGGACGATGTGGTGCGCTCGGCGGAGGCGCGTTCCGCGGAGCCACGGTCGGTGGGGGCGCGCCGAATTCCGCACACGGCCATTCGCCGGCGGGTGGCGGAGCACATGGCGCGCAGCCTCGCCGAGGCGCCGCACGTCACCTGCCTTTTCGAGGCGGATCTCACACGGGTGCTGGCCCATCGAGCACAGCATGCGGCCGACTACAAATCGCGCGGCGCGCGCCTCACGCTGACGGCTTATTTCATCAGCGCCTGCGCGCAAGCCCTGCGCGCACACCCGGAAGTCAACGCGACCTTTCATCCGGATTCGCTCGAAGTGCACGCCGACGCGAACATCGGCGTGGGCACAGCCCTAGGGAATTCGGGGCTGATCGTGCCCGTGATCCACCGCGCTCAGGAACTAACCTTATTCGATGTGTCGCAGCGGCTCGATCAGTTGGTCGACGCCGCCCGCGCCGGCAAGCTCCATCCCGAAGATGTGCGCGGCGGCACCTTCACGATCTCGAACCACGGGGTGGGCGGCAGTCTGCTGGCCGCCCCGATCGTCCTCAATCAGCCCCAGGTGGCGATTCTCGGCATCGGCAAGGTAGAGCGCCGGGTGCGGGCAGTGCAGGTCGACGGCGGGGAGACGATCGGTGTGCGCTCCATGTGCTATCTCACGCTCACGATCGATCACCGCGCGCTGGATGCCTTCCAGGCCAACGCGTTTCTGACCTCGGTCACGGCCGCGCTGGAGCAGTGGCCCGCGGACGGGAAGTGACCGGGTACACCATCCGGCGGACCATTGAGAGCGACGCCGCCGTGATCGCGCGCCACCGCGTCAGCATGTTTCGCGACATGGGCGAAGTGCCTACGCAGGCGCTGGCGGCCGAGTTGTTCGAAGCGTCGCAGGCCGCGCTTGCCGCGCTGCTACGCGAGGGGTCCTACGTTGGCTGGCTGGCGGTGGCTGCGCACGATGAGGTGCTCGGGGGCGCCGGAGTTCACATCAAGCCGACGCTTCCGCGCATCACGCATGAGGGCCTGGTTGCGGCGGGACCGCTTCCGCTGGCGGTAAATGTCTACACCGAACCTGGGTCGCGCCGCCGGGGGATAGCGCGCGCGCTGATGCAAGCGATGATGCAGTGGGCGAAGATTCAAGGCTTCGATCGCTTGCTGCTGCACGCTTCCGACGGCGGACGGCCGCTCTACCGCTCACTGGGGTTCGCCCCGACCAATGAGATGCGCTGGTCGATCGACGGTCGCGAGTCTAACCGCAACTCGAGCGCAGATCCTTCGAACCCGTGTTGAGCAACTCCTCGAGCCGACACTTCAATGCCTGAGGGTCGATGGGCTTCGTCAGGTATTCGTTCATTCCCGCCGCCAAGCACCGCTCGCGATCGCCGCTCAGTGCGTGCGCCGTGAGCGCGATGACGGGTATGGTCGAGGCCGCTGCGCCGGCGGCGCCTGCGCGGATACGTCGCGTCGCTTCATAGCCGTCCAACACCGGCATTTGACAGTCCATCAATACGATGTCAAACGCCGATGCGGCCAATTCCTCGATCGCGGCTTCGCCATTGTCCGCGACGGTCACTTCGGCGCCGAGTCTCTCGAGAATTCGGCGCGCCAGCTTCTGATTGACGATGTTGTCCTCGGCAAGCAAAACCCGCATGCGGCGCAACGTGTCGGCGATGACGGCGTGTACGGGTACGATTGCCGCCCTGGCCTTGCCCACGACTTCCCGGAGGCACAGCAGCAGCGCGGTCTGTTTCACCGGTTTCGTCATGATGCGGTCAGTGAGTCTGTCCTCCGTTTGGGCTTGCACCCGGCTTCCGAGAGAGGTCATAAGGACGATGGGAATCAGGGCGCCGGCCGGATGCCCGCGAAGACGCTTTGCGAGCCACGGTCCGGGGTGATCCGGCAGGTCGTGATCGAGCAGTATGACGTCCGGAGTGCGGCCGGAGGCGACGAGCCGCATCCACGCTTCCTCACCCTCCACGGCCGTTGCGGCGCTCGTGACTCGGCATCCAACCGAAGTGAGCTGGGTCTCGATGATCCGGCGATTGGTCGGGTGGTCGTCGATGACGAGCACCCGACAACCGTCCAAGTCCGTCGGCTCGGCCGGGACGTTCAAGGATGAGACCTCGGGCAGTGCGATTTCAAACCAAAAGCACGAACCGGAACCCATCGTGCTGTCGACTCCGATCGCTCCATTCATCAGCTCGATGAGGCGGCGGCAGATCGACAGGCCGAGACCCGTTCCCCCAAAGCGCCGGGTCATCGAGGCGTCCGCCTGGCTGAAAGGCATGAAAAGCCGTGCACGCTGCTCGGCCGTCAGGCCGACGCCGGTATCGGCAATCTCCACGCGCAGGCCCACGCTTCCATCCGTCGTGTCCCGCCGGAGCACGCAAAGCCGCACTTCGCCCCTTTCGGTGAACTTGATGGCATTGCTCAGCAAATTCAGGACGACCTGCCGCAGGCGGGTTGGGTCACCGCGCATGGCCCGCGGCAATCCCGGATCCACATCGACGATGAGCTCGATGCCTTTTTCTGCACTGCGCAGCGCGACGGCGTCGATCGACTGCTCGACCAGCGAGAATAAGTCGAAGTCGATCTGTTCCAGGGTCATCTGACCCGCCTCGATCTTCGAGAAATCCAACACGTCGTTCAGGACTGCAAGCAGCGACTCGCCGCTGGAGCGTGCGATCTCGGCCAGTTCGTGCTGCTCCTTGGTCAATTCTGTGTCGAGCAGAAGCCCTGTCATTCCGATCACGCCGTTGAGCGGCGTTCGAATTTCGTGGCTCATGTTCGCGAGAAATTCGCTCTTCGCCCGGTTCGCCGCTTCGGCGGCCTCCTTCGCCGCGCGGAGCTGCTCTTGAGCATGCTTGCTCGAGGTGACGTCGCCTACGTAGCCGTTCCATTCGGCGCTGCCGTCCTCGCTCAATCTGCACACGGCGTCGCCCTCGACCCAGCCTATGCTGCCGTCGGGACGCACGATCCGATGTGCGATGTGCCAGGGCTCCAGCGCCTGCCGCGCGCGGCGCCTCGACGCCACGTTTGACTCGCGGTCGTCCGGGTGCGTGATTTCGATAAGCGCCGCCGAATTTCCCATGAGGTCCTTCGCGGACAGTCCGTAAACCGGGAGCACGCCGGGGCTCACGTACTGGAATTCTGTTTTTCCGTCCCGGCCGACCCGCAGTTGAAAGATCATCCCCGGAACATGGTCGGCAACCATGGCGAGCCGCTGACTGGCCAACTCGCGCTGTGCCTCCGCGAGCTTGTGTTCGGTGATGTCGAATTGCACACCGAACATCCGCGACGGCCTGCCGTCCGCCGAGCGCTCCACGACGCCGACCGCGCTGAGAAACCACTTCCACGTTCCATCCTGCGCACGCATCCGGTGCTGGCCGCGGTAAAGGTCGGTACCGCCGGCCACGATGTCCTGGATGCCGCGGTCATTGGCATCGCGGTCGTCGGGATGAAAGAGACCGCGCAGCCACTCAAGATCGAGGCCGTGCATCTGGGGCGGATAGCCGAGCGATGCAAGGAACACCGGGTTCGCTTCGACCGAGTTAGTGGTGGCGTCGAACTCCCATGTGCCGATGTTGCCGCCTTCGATCATCGTCAGGACACGGTTTTGATCGCGTCGCGTGGCCTCACGCTTCAACACCTCGGCGGTTACGTCGGTCTGAATGCACGCCCATCCCTGCAGGTTCCCGGACGAGTCGAGCAGGGGCTGCGCGTCCGTATCGAGCCACCACTCGCGGCCGTTCTTGCTGCGCACGAGGATCTCGAATCGAACCCCACGGACCGCCGCGAAGGCTTCGCGAACCTGCCTGACGGTGTCGGCATTCGTGCCTTCGAAGTAGATGAGGTCGCTGACCTTCTCCCCCAGGATCTCGCCAATGTCATAACCGGTCATCCTGGAAAAGCTGTCGTTGACCCATGCCAGCCGGCGGTCGGCGTCGCTGATGGTGACGCCATAGCCGGTATTGCGAATCGCCAATGGCAGCCACTCGGCGATGCTGTCAGGGGTGATCTTTGAGGAGGGTCTCGAATCGCCGACCACGAGGAGAATCCCGCCCCAAGGCACCGCGATGAGCAGCACCAGCGCGACGGTGAAGGCCCAATACGCGACGGCGCTTGCAGGTTGAAAGTGAGACCAGAGCGCGGATAGGAAGACCAAGCAGAGGAGGCCTACCCCCGCCATTGTGAGGCGCCGCACGGAACCGTTGCCGCGCAAAACTGCGCGCAGTCGCAGCAGCGTGCTTCGGTGGGTTCTCATTCGTTAGTATCGACCGAAAGGTCGAATACTGAAGTGCTGGTGCATGCGGCACCGCACAACGCCTACGTCGGCTGACTCCCGCCGAAGCGCTGCATCACCGAGGCGTCCGGCGCAGGCAACGCCCCATCGATTCGAGCTGCGACGCTCGATAGATACAGCTCGGAAGTCGCGAACACGAGTGCATAGATCTCCCCGCACAGCGCGGCGGCTCTCGCTCCCGGCCAAGCGGCCGGCAACAGCCGCGAGGGCAGCAGCGGATCGCGGAGGTGGAGGCGGCGGTATTCATGGATCAGCAGGGTTCGCACGATGAAGCAGCCCTGAGGATCCGCCGCGCGAGATTCGCGCAACGCGTCTCGAACGAGTTCGAAGCGCTTCACGAATCGCTGATAGCGTAGTCCGAGATCGCCCAGGTCCCAGCCCAAGGTGACGAGGCGCTGCGGAGCGTCGTCGTCGGCCAGATTGGCGTCGAATACCATGACCTGGGATATGAGTCCCGTGTGCATCCGCGGCCGCAGGGAGCGTGAATCGAGTTCCGGGTGGGCGAAAACATTGGCCGTGATTTCGCCGAATCCGCGCCAAATCATTTCTTCCTTCAGTTCCTTCTTCTCCGCGGCCCGCATGGGCGGCAGGACGATCAGCGTCCAGCGTCCCGACCATGCGGTGTCCGGTTCGCCGTAAATGCGCTTCGTCGCCTCGGCAAAGCGTTCGCGTCCGTCATGGGACAATCGATATTCGCTGAGCTTCCCGGCACGCCGTCCCTCGAGCCAGCCATCCTTGGCCAGGCGTGCGGTCGCGGTCCGCACCAGGCGTTCATTCAGTCCGAAGGGCGCCGCCAGAGCGATCAAGCTGCCCAGGGCGACCGCACCACCCCGGGGCATGATGGCATCGCCGAAGAGGGTCACGATGAGCGAACCGCCCCGCAGCGGCCGCTGGCGCCGAAATCGCGCAACCAGCAGGGCAGCGGCGGAAACATTGGCTTTGGCGGCGTCGGCGGTCACTTTGCGCGATTGTAGTACGGTTTTTCCTTGTGACACAGAAAAAATTGATTTATCGCAATTTCTGTATCAGACTGCCCCCACTGGCCGGTTTATGAGGGGCGGGTATGTACACGCAAGCGCTGGATGCACAGAGGTCGGACGCGTTGCCCGAGGACGACGGGGCGCTCGAGCAGCGTTTCCTCGCGCGCGTCGATGCCGAAGAGAAGATCGAGCCCAAGGACTGGATGCCCGCGCGCTACCGCAGCACCTTGATTCGTCAGATCTCCCAGCACGCGCATTCCGAGATCGTCGGCATGCTGCCGGAAGGCAATTGGATCACTCGCGCGCCCACCCTGATGCGCAAGGCCATCCTCATCGCCAAGGTGCAGGACGAAGGCGGCCACGGCGCCTACCTCTACAGCGCGGCCGAGACCCTGGGCGTGAGCCGCGATCAGCTCATCGATCAGCTGTTGTCCGGCAAAGCCAAGTACTCGAGCATATTCAACTATCCCACCCCGACTTGGGCCGATGTGGGTGCCATCGGCTGGCTGGTCGACGGCGCCGCCATCATGAATCAGATTCCATTGTGCCGCTGCTCGTACGGTCCGTATGCGCGCGCCATGGTGCGCGTCTGCCGCGAAGAGAGTTTCCATCAGCGGCAGGGCTACGACATCATGCTGCACCTGGCCCGGGGCTCGGCGGAGCAGAAACGCATGGCGCAGGAAGCTCTGGACCGTTGGTGGTGGCCGGCGCTCATGATGTTCGGGCCCTCCGACGCCAATTCGACGCACAGCGGTGATTCGCAGCGCTGGAAAATCAAGCGCTTCTCGAACGACGAGCTGCGGCAAAAATTCGTCGATTTCACGGTGCCGCAGGCAAAATTCCTCGACCTTCGCGTTCCCGATCCGCAGCTGCGCTGGGATGAGGCCAACCAGCGGTATGAATTCGGACCGATCGACTGGAGCGAATTCGATCGAGTGCTGAAAGGCAATGGACCGTGCAACGCCGAACGGCTGACGGCGCGCCGCCACGCCCATGCCGAGGGTGCGTGGGTGCGTGAGGCCGCAAGCGCCCATGCCGAGAAGCAACGTCGCCGCGCTGCCGCGGCTGCCGCGTAGGAGCGCGCCCCATGAGCACCCCTTCCCCTGTGAGCGATAGTCGTCAGTGGCCCCTGTACGAGGTATTCGTCCGCGCGCGCGGCGGCCTCGATCACAAGCACGTCGGCAGCCTGCACGCGGCCGATGCGCGCATGGCCATCGATCATGCCCGCGATCTCTATACCCGGCGCCAGGAAGGCATCAGCATCTGGGTGGTGCCGTCCAAGGACATCACGGCATCCGATCCGGAGGAGAGCGACTCCCTGTTCGAACCGGCGCGCGACAAGATTTATCGCCACCCGACGTTCTATGACATTCCCGACGAGGTCAAGACGCTGTGAGTGACCTGTTCCGCTACGTGCTGCGGCTCGGCGATCTGAGTTTGGTGCTCGGACAGCGGCTCGGCGAGTGGGTTGGCCATGCTCCCGCGCTGGAAGAGGACTTGGGTCTGGCCAATGTCGCGCTCGATCTCGTGGGGCAGGCGCGGTTGCTGCTCTCCTATGCCGGCGAGGTCGAAGGCCGCGGCCGCAGCGAGGACGACATCGCGTATCTGCGCGAGCACCGTGAATACCTGAACGCCACCCTGGCGGAGCAGCCCAACGGCGACTTTGGACAAACCATCGTGCGCCAGGTGCTGATCGACGCCTTTCAGCTCGAACTGTACGAGCGGCTGACCACCTCCACGGACGAACGCCTGGCCGCGATCGCGGCGAAATCGGTCAAGGAGACCCGCTACCACCTGCGCTACAGCGCGGGCTGGCTCACGCGCCTCGGCGATGGTACCGAGGAGAGTCATGCTCGAGTTCAGTCGGCCCTGGAGAAGCTCTGGCCCTACACCGTGGAGCTGTTCGCCGAAGATGAATTGGATCGTTCGATGGCCGAACAGGGTGTGGCACCTCGACTGTCGGAGGTGCACGCGGCGTGGAGCTCGCACATCGACGGCATTTTGGCCGAGGCAACGCTCGAGCGCCCCGCGGATCGACCGCATTCCTGGCATGGCAAGCGCGGTCAACATAGCGAGCACTTGGGCTACCTGCTCGCCGAAATGCAGTATCTGCAGCGCACCTACCCCGGAGCGCGCTGGTGAATGCGCTTCTCGACGCGGAAGGGCGCGTGTCGCGGGCCTGGGACGCCCTGGCTTCGGTCGAAGACCCGGAGATTCCCGCCCTGAGCATCGTCGATCTCGGTCTGATTCGCGGCGTCAAGCCGCGCTCCGACGGCACGCTCGAGGTGGAGATCTCTCCTACCTATGTAGGCTGTCCCGCGACCGAGGTCATCCGGCGCTCCGCGGAACGCGCGCTGGGGGGCGCGGGGATCGGCGGCTTCGTCGTGACTTCCGTGCTGTCGCCGGCGTGGACCAGCGATTGGATCACTCCCGAGGGACGACGCAAGCTCGAGATCTACGGCATCGTGCCCCCGGAACGATCCACCGGCTCCATGCGAGATGTGCTGCGCATGAACCGACCGGTAAGCTGCCCTCGGTGCCGCTCGGCCGATACCGAAACCTTGAGCGAATTCGGTTCGACGCCATGCAAGGCGCTGCATCGTTGCCGCGCCTGCCTCGAGCCCTTCGAATGCTTCAAATGCATTTGAGCGAACACCCGGGGATCGCGCGATGCTGAGTTTTCATCCGTTGAAGGTCGCCTCCGTCGAGCGTGTTGCCGAGGATGCCGCCTGCGTGACGATGGAGGTTCCCGCCGCCTTGCGCGACGCCTTCGCCTTCCGCGCGGGACAGTACGTCACCGTGCGGCGCATGATCGGCGAGCGCGAGGAACGCCGTACTTACTCGATCGTGACAGCGCCCGGGCACGGGGTCCTCAAGTTGGGTGTCCGCGCGCAGACCGGCGGCCGCATGTCCGGCGAGCTTAGCAATAAACTACGGGCCGGCGAGTGGCTCGACGTCGGTACTCCCATGGGGCGATTTCACACGGCCATCAGCGCCGAACGAGAGTATTCCTACATCGCTTTCGCCGCGGGCAGCGGCATCACTCCGATCTTGTCTCTTGCCACGGAGGTACTCGCCCGAGAGCCCCGCAGCCGCTTCACGCTGATTTACGGCAACCGCAGCATTGCGAGAACCATGTTTCTGGAGGAGACGCTGGCGCTCAAGAACCGCTACATCGATCGCTTCGCGGTGCACTTCGTGATGAGCCGCGAGCCGCAGCAGACGGAATGGCTCAACGGCCGAATCGACGGCGCGAAGGTGCGCGAGCTCGCGCGCCACATGGCGGAGATTGCGGCCGCGGATGAGTACTTGATCTGTGGTCCCGGCGACATGGTGGACGAGGTTCGCACTGCCCTGAAGGCCTTGAACGGACATGCGCCGATTCGGTTCGAGCGTTTTGCCGCCGCCCCCGCCGCGGGTGCGCCGCCGCCACTGCCGCAGTCGGCCACGGCCGCGCCCGGACCCGAGGACGTGCTGGCCACCATTTCCGTCGTCATGGACGGCCGGCGCCGCAGCTTCCCCATGGCGTCCGGCGATGCCTCCGTGCTCGCGGCTGCGGAGCGCGCGGGTCTCGAGCTGCCGTTCTCCTGCCGCTCAGGGATATGCGCAACCTGCCGCGCGAGAATTACGGACGGCGCCGCGGTCATGACGCACAATATCGCCCTCGAGCCCTGGGAAACCGAGGCGGGATTCGTACTGTGCTGTCAGGCTCGACCGACGACGCGCACGCTCGACATCAGCTACGACCACAAATAAATCCATGCACGGGACATTCGGGGGGAACATGTCATATGGCACCATCTTGTTCAGTGTCGACGGCGGAATCGCCCGGCTGACGCTGAATCGGCCCGACAAGCTCAACAGCTTCAATACGCAGATGCATGGTGAGGTGCGCGACGCACTGGCAACGTTGCCCGGCAGCAGCGCGCGCGTTCTGGTCTTGACCGGCGCGGGCCGGGGCTTCTGTGCCGGCCAGGATCTCAGCGACCGCGCGGTCGCTCCCGGCTCGGCGGCCGTCGACTTGGGCGAGTCGATCGACAAGAACTACAAGCCACTGGTGCTGGCATTGCACGGACTGCCCATGCCCGTCATTGCCGCCGTCAATGGCGTGGCGGCGGGTGCCGGCGCCAACATCGCGCTTGCGTGCGATATCGTCATCGCCGCGCACTCCGCCAGCTTCGTGCAGGCGTTCTCGAAGCTCGGACTGCTTCCCGATTCCGGCGGGACGTGGACCCTGCCGCGTCTGGTCGGACAGGCCCGCTCGCTGGGGCTTACGCTACTGGGTGAGAAGCTGCCGGCGGAAACTGCCGCGGCGTGGGGAATGATATGGCAATGCGTTGCGGATGCGGAGTTCGGATCCACCGTCGATGCGCTCGCGCGCCAGTTGGCCGCGGCGCCGACGCGCGGTCTCGCCTGGACCAAGGCGGCCATTCGCGGTGGGTGGCAGCGCACGCTAGCCGAGCAGTTGGATGTCGAGCGCGATGCTCAGCGTGAACTCGGCCGATCAGCCGACTACGCGGAGGGAGTGGCCGCCTTCGTCGAGAAGCGAACACCCCGCTTCACGGGCCGATGAGCATGCCTGCAGATATCGCTTCACCCGACGACGCGGTGCGCCGCGCTCAGGCAGCCGTGCAGGCGTTGTATGACGCCGATCGCGCGTCGCAGTCGATGGGCATCGAGATCATCGAGGTGGCTCCAGGACGAGCTCGAATCGCCATGACGGTGCGTCCGGATATGGTCAATGGGCATGGTATGTGCCATGGCGGCATCGTGTTTGCATTTGCGGACAGCGCCTTCGCATTCGCGTGCAATTCCTACGGCGATCCGATGGTCGCGGCCGGAGCCGGCATCGACTTCCTCGCTCCGACTCCGTGCGGCGAGCGCGTGACCGCCATGGCCACCGAGGTATCGCGCAATGCGCGTCACGGAATCTACGACGTCGCGGTGACCGATGCCGCGGGCCGCGTCTTGGCGCAATTCCGGGGACGCTGTTCGCGCCTGAGGGGACCCTCGCCATGAACTTGCAGAGCTATGTATGCGGAGCGTGGGTCGGCGGCCGCGACGACGGCGTCGCCCTGCGCGATGCCACCACGGGCGATGTCATCGCCCTGGCATCCTCGGCCGGCATCGATTTCGGCGCGGTCCTTCACCACGCCCGCGAGGTCGGCGGCCCGGCGCTGCGCACGATGACCTTCCACGAGCGGGCCGGGATACTCAAGGCACTCGCCAAGCGTCTGACGGAGCTCAAGGAGGAGTTCTATGCGCTCTCCTACCGCACCGGCGCCACCAAGGCGGATTCCCTCATCGATATCGACGGGGGCATCGGCACGGTTTTCGTTTTTGCCGGCAAGGGCACCCGCGAACTGCCGAATGCACGCATCTACATCGACGGCGATGTCGAAGTCCTGTCGAAGGGCGGTAGCTTCGTGGGCCGGCACCTGTACGTTTCGCGCGAAGGCGCTGCCGTGCACATCAACGCCTTCAATTTCCCCGTTTGGGGCATGCTCGAGAAGCTCGCGCCCACGCTGTTGGCCGGCATGCCGGCCATCGTCAAGCCCGCCACCGCCACGGCCTTCCTCACGGAACTCGTGGTACGCCGCATCATCGAATCCAAGATCCTGCCCGAAGGTGCGCTGCAGCTGGTGTGCGGGGGCCTGGGAAATCTATTCGAGGGCCTGAATTGCCAGGATATGGTCTCTTTCACCGGATCGGCGCAGACCGCGGCGCGCTTGCGCGTGCACCCTGCCATCCTGCGGCATGCCGTGCCCTTCATTGCCGAGACCGATTCGCTCAATTCCAGCATTCTGGCTCCGGACTGCGTACCGGGCACTATAGAGTTCGATCTGTTCGTCAAAGAGGTTGCTCGAGAGATGACCGTCAAAGCCGGGCAGAAGTGCACGGCCAGCCGCAAGGCCCTGGTGCCCGCTCCCGTTGCGGGCGAGGTAGTGGCGGCGTTGCAGGGAGCGCTGCGCGGCATCGTCGTCGGAGATCCGCGCGCGCAGGGCGTTCACATGGGCCCCTTGGTGAGTCAGGAGCAGCGAACTGCCGTGCTGGCCTGCGTCGCGGAACTGCGCCGTGAGGCTGATCTGGTCGAAGGCAGTATGGATACGTTCGCCGTCCGGGGCGCCGACCGCGAGCGCGGCGCCTTCGTGCCGCCACTGCTCTTGCTGTCCCGCGACCCGCCCGCGTCCCGTGCGATTCACGAAGTGGAGGCGTTCGGTCCGGTGGCCACGGTGGTGCCGTACCGCGACGTCGCGGACGCGATCGCACTCGCCCGACGCGGCGAGGGCAGTCTCGCCGCGTCGGTGTTCTGCGGCGACGATGCTCTCGCCGGCCGCATCGTCCTTGGGCTGGCGCCTTACCACGGGCGCATCCTGGTCGTGAACCGAACCTGCGCCAAGGAATCGACGGGCCACGGCTCGCCGCTCGCGCCGCTGATCCACGGCGGCCCGGGCCGAGCCGGCGGGGGCGAGGAGATGGGGGGGATTCGGGGGGTCCTGCACTACATGCAACGCACGGCGGTACAGGGTTCGCCCGACGCGCTCACCGCGGTCGGCGGCCGCTGGGTGCGGGGCAGCCGGTTGCGCGATCCCGGGCGGCATCCATTCCGCATTCCCTTCAACGAGCTGCAATTGGGCGACACGCTCGAGTCGGCGGAGCGCGAAGTGACCATTGCGGACATCGAGCAGTTCGCGGCCTTGTCGGGCGACAACTTCTACGCCCACATGAACGAAGCCGAGGCGGCTCGCAACCCCTTGTTCGGCGGCCGCGTGGCCCACGGCTACTTCCTCATCTCGGCCGCGGCGGGTTTGTTCGTCGATCCTGATTACGGTCCCGTGCTCGGCAACTACGGCATCGACGAGCTTCGATTCGTGAAACCCGTCAAGCCCGGGGATAGGATCAAGGTGCGCCTGACCTGCGCCCGCAAGAATCTGCGCGCCGACAAGGGCTGGGGCGAGGTGGCCTGGGACACGGAAATCACCAACCAGAACCAGGAAACGGTCGCCTCCTACGACGTGCTCACCATGGTGAGCATCCACGCCGTTCCCGACAGCCGAGGGAAACCGGCGTGAACGCGACCATCGACCTTGCACGTTACGCGCGCGAGTTCTCGAGTCTGCAATTCTTGGCGCCCGAGCCGGGAATACTCGAGCTCGTCATCACCAACAAGGGCCGCCTGAACGCCGCGACCGAATCCATGCACCGCGATCTCGCCCAGGTGTGGCGCGCCATCGACGTCGATGACGCGGTGCGCGCGGTCATCGTGCGCGGTGAGGGCGCGAATTTCTCCTCCGGCGGCGACTTCGACATGATCGAACGCATGATCGAGGATGAAGCAACCTTGATCCGCGTGTGGAAGGAGGCGAGCGATCTCGTCTACAACTTGATCAATTGTTCCAAGCCGGTGGTATCGGCCATTCGCGGTAGCGCCGTGGGGGCGGGCCTCGCCATTGCTTTGTTGGCCGACGTGTCGATTGCCGCGGAAGATGCGCGCATTCTGGACGGCCACACCCGGCTCGGTGTCGCGGCGGGCGATCACGCCGTCATCATCTGGCCGCTGCTCTGCGGGCTCGCGAAGGCGCGATACCATCTCTTGATGAACAAGCCTCTCTCAGGGATGGAGGCCGAGCGAATCGGGCTGGTTGCCCTGGCGGTGCCGGATGCCAAGGTGCAGGGCACCGCGATCGACACGGCACGTGCGCTGGCGGCCGGCAGCGCCACGGCGATCCGCTGGACCAAGCACGCACTCAACAATTGGCTGCGCCTGGCGGGACCCAGCTTCGACACCTCGCTGGCGCTGGAATTTCTGGGGTTCAAGTTGGCGGACGTGCGCGAGGGTCTGGCCGCGGCGCGCGCAAAGCGCCCCGCCCAGTTCGAGCGTGAC
>Ga0210398_10000708_pt1 | contig 36871 bp, 19 predicted proteins | sample IncBWC4OmetaG_FD_161047 | JGI IMG/M metagenome (GOLD analysis project Ga0210398, IMG submission 161047) | Forest soil microbial communities from Barre Woods Harvard Forest LTER site, Petersham, Massachusetts, United States - Inc-BW-C-4-O | ecosystem: Environmental > Terrestrial > Soil >... | reverse complement strand
TATGTTCCTCTGGAAACACCTGACATCACTCGTCGATCCAATCCTCCGCAGCGTATCGCAGGTCTTTCCAGAGGTGTCCAAAGCTATGCTAACGGGCGCCTCGGAATCCGCTTCATCCAGCAACAAGCCCGCCTTCGGTGGGGCAGATTAACCCGCATTCGCACTCCTCCCCAAAAAGGTCCTCTACTTATATATGGCTGTGGAAAACTGCGGAATCGGACATCTTTTTTGGAAAATTCTAAGAAAATCGGTATTCCACTTTACGTTGGGAATGTAGCTGGGTCCACTTCTGGGAAAAAATGCGGATCGAACACGGCCGAAAAAATCCCCCCAAAGGGCGTCCGCTTTTGGCGATTTCCACAACCTCTTATATATAGAGGGCCTTTTCAGTCTTTTGCACGCTCCCCTTGCTCGAGGCGTATATGGCTGCCATTCAATCGCTCCCAGGGCTTCCTTCCCGATGGGCAGACGAGAATTGTTGTGTTACGCGCATTCACGGCAAATGGGCATTCAGGATTCTTACCCAGCTCCAGCATGGCCCAACGCAGTTAAGCCGGCTACGCAGCAGGCTTCCTTCGGGGTCTAAAAAAAACCTCACACAATATTTGCGCGAGTTGGAGAGGGCCAGCCTAATCGTCGCCGTCGATCGAAGCGACAGAATGTCACAAGCCAGGTATTCGTTATCAGATCCACTCGGCATTGCTGCAGTGCACCTCATCAACGCTTTGGCGGAATCGACCGAGGAGGCATTAGAGCCAGAGCCTAAGCATCGAGCACGGCTGAATACTTGAGCGGGTTTAGCACTCACCCATAACCGAAGGCGGCGGCTCAATCGATTCGCAGACGGTACCAGTTGGATTCAGGTCCGGGGTTCGAGAAGATCGACCGAATCCGCAGAGGGCCAGCATTCAGATCGTCACCGCTTGATTCCGGAATGTGGTGTAGTGGGCAGACGTCACTGGGGCCGAGGTCGTGGGTCCGATAAGGGTCCAATTGGTTGCCGTGGGTAACGGAGTGCGTCAAAACATCCCCAGCTGGCCGCTCTCATCCACGTTTGGCTCTGCCTTTGGCTCCTTCGCAGGTTTATCCGTAAAGTCCTCTTCAGTTAATGGCTCGCACAACGAAGGCTCGTTATTCCTGACGTTATTAACGCGCCTGTCCACGCGCCAAGCCTTCATCTTGTCCGAATCGAAGGGCCGAACGAGATCGATTGGAGGCTGCTCTTCTGTCGTTGGCTCGAGCCAGCGCTGGTAGTCCTGACGCTTGATGATCAGGGGCATGCGGTCGTGGCCGGTCTTTGCCACGAGCAATTCATTCCGCTCCGTGGTGACGATGGCGAAGGTGTCCTTGTGTTCCTTACCTGAACGCCAGTGCTGCCACACTCCCGCAAGGGCAAACGGCTGGTCATCCTTCATGGCAAAGACCCAGGGCAGCTTGGTTTTGGCATCGATACGTTTCCACTCAATGAAAGAGTCGACCGGGACAAGGCATCGGCTATGCAGAAAAGCATCGCGCCAGACATTGCTATCATGAGATTCTCGCCGCGGGCATTGATGGTGTCGAGCCTGAACTTCTTGGGATCCGTCACATAGGGAGGAAGAAAGCGCCAGAACATCATGTGGAGCGTACGCGTGCCGGTCGCTTCGTCCCAGACAATGACGGGCTGTGGGACTGCGGGGCGGCGTTGTAATCCGGAGGAAAATCGAGGGCGAGCCCATCGACATTCCCTAAGTGGAAGGCCTCCGCAATCCTCTGTTTGTCACTTCGTCTCTGGTAGCGTCCGCACATCTATCAAGCCTATCTTCTCCGGACCGCATTTCCACAATCGGTCCGCCATTTCCACACGGGAAAATGGTTGGAAGTGCCTTGTATTGGAGGGTTTCCGGGCTATTATCAAAACCAACGGGAGAGCGATCTTCCAAAGAAGAGAGCGGACCACGGAAATTTGAGAGGACCGGCAACGGTACTCATGCCAGGCAACTGGAAAGATGGAAGTGATGAAGCTCTTGCGACGCCGATAACGGAAGAGTGAGGGAAGTGCGGGCTTTGCTCGCGGTTTCCGAACAAGGCCGCAATAATGCGTTGCGATCCGGGTGCCGTACCGGATCTTCGACAAATCGGACAGAGAGGGCGACATCCCGCGAGGGAAGTCGCCCTCTCGCTTTGATACTCACCCATCGCTTGAGTTTGGGCAATATCGCCGAGTCACTCGTCGCTCTCAGAGCGGTAACGGGAAGTTCTATAGGTAAGCCTCGACCGCTGCCCGGAGCAGGCACGAGCCGAACTCCTGACCTCTACCGTGTCAATTTTCAGCTATTAGGTTTTACAACGACTTCCAAACCCGCGGGGACTGCCTAAACACGCGGAAGACGCACATGACGGGACAATTTGTGGGTTGAATTGTGGGTTCGGAAAAGCCTGCTTCTGCCCATTTCGCCGACGAATTCGAAGGCGAAGAACATCTATCTTGACCCTTGCCAGCCTCCTAATAACTCTATTTACGGATGTGTTGCAACTTTCAGAGTTGCTTGCTGGTGACGTGAAAGTCGCAACACATCCGATCTGCTCGCCTGGCCATGGGTCCAAATTGCAAGGCGGTGGTTAATCTACGACCTCAAGAGGCGCGGTTGGAGGATCCCCGACAGTAGCCGTTAACTCGACAGTGGCTCCTTCAGCGGGAACTGAGGGCAAGGCCAGGGCCAAGCCGACCTTTCAACAAATGCGAAGAATCCCCCTCCGGCCGGCGACCGTAAACCCAGCCAGTCACTGTTCTGCGCGGTCACGACATTCATGGATTTATCGGACGTAGTCAGTCGGTCGATCGTCAGTGTACGAGGATTCCGCTTGTTACGTTTAAGTAAACGTATATAATTCAACTCTTGCGGCAACATGGGCCTTTTCCGGGAGGCGATCAGGTGCGAACAAAGGCATTGCGATTTTTGTGTCTTGCGACAATGCTGCTCCAACCGCTTGTCCACAGCGCAGGGCCTACGAATGCCAGCTCAGATAGCGCGGACAGCACCGCCTCGGCTACACCTCCAATGGGCTGGAACAGCTGGGACTCCTACGGGACGACCGTCAACGAGCAACAGGTAAAGGCAAATGCGCAGTGGATGGCGCAACACCTGAAGGCATATGGATGGCAGTACATCACCGTTGACATGGAGTGGTTCGTTACGGATCCAAAGCCCGAGGGCAATGCAAAAGACTCCCACTATCAAATTGATGCGGAGGGTCGCTACCAGCCAGCCGAGAACCGTTTCCCTTCCGCGAAAGATGGCGCGGGATTCAAGCCGCTTGCGGACTATGTGCACGAGCTCGGTTTGAAGTTCGGCATCCATATTCTGCAGGGAATTCCACGGGCCGCCGTGACAAACGACCTGCCAATCGCCGATTCCCCTTTTCACGCTTCGGATGCTGCCAATACCAGCGGCACGTGCAAATGGAATTACGACTATTACGATTTGCAACACAACGCGGCGGGCCAAGCGTACTACGACTCAATTGCAAAGATGTACGCTGCTTGGGGCGTCGACCTGATCAAGGTGGACTGCATCGCTTTCGGCCCGTACAAAGGCGACGAGATCCGCATGTTGAGTGCGGCGCTAAAGAAGACTGGCCGGCCTATCATCCTGAGTCTTTCGCCAGGGCCAACGCCGGTTGAGAAAGAAGAGGAGGTGGAGCGCCACGCTACGATGTGGCGCATCTCCAACGACATCTGGGACATCTGGCATAACACCGAGTTCTATCCTCAGGGATTAAACGATCAGTTCGCACATGTGGCGGCCTGGGCCTCGGCTCCGCGTAATGGTCACTATCCAGATGCGGATATGTTGCCTCTTGGATATCTCGGTCCGGCCCCAGGCTGGGGCGTGCCGCGCGAGACGCGCCTCACCCACGACGAGCAAAAGACCTTTCTTACGCTGTGGGGAATTTTTCGCTCACCGCTGATGATGGGTGGTGACCTTCCACACACTGATGCGTGGACGACGTCGCTGCTTACGAATCGGGAATTCCTCGACGTCGATCAGCATGCGCGCGATCCGAAAGTCGCTGTGTCGACCGACAAAGAAGTTGTATGGACCTCGATTCCTGAGCACGGTGCCGGCCATTATGTCGCGGTCTTCAACCGCTCAGAGCAACAGCAGACATTACGCTACACCTGGATTCAACTCGGTATTCCACAGGGCGCCTACCAAATCCGCGATCTATGGGAACACAAGGATCTGGGTTCGGCGAAGGAGATTAGCGTGAGTTTGGCTCCGCACGCCAGCGTCCTCTATCGTGTGCAGCCTTAGCGGGCTGCCGCATCGCAATAGAAATCTGGCCTCATTTCGAACAACAGCGTCTTAACGAAACAAAAACTCATGCCGATTTCAGTGACACGAAGAAGCTTTATCAGGACTCTGAGTGCTCTCATGAGCAGTCTTCCGCTTTCTCTCAGGGCCAGCGCCGCGAGTCTCGCTGGCAAGGTTCCGACCGCTACCCCCGAATTGCAAGACATGGCGCTGTGGTATCGCGAGCCGGCAGAGCAATGGACGGACGCACTGCCCGTCGGCAATGGTCGACTGGGCGCAATGATCTTCGGCGGTGTAGCGTCAGAGCGGATTTCGCTCAACGAAGACACTCTTTGGTCCGGTTCACCGCGCGCCTGGAACAATCCCGGCGCGAAAGATCATTTGAAGATCGTGCGCGAAATGGTGATCGAGAAACAGGATTATCACGGCGCAGATCAGGAGTGTCGCAAGATGCAGGGGCCATTCAATCAGGCCTATGAACCCCTCGGCGAACTGCAGATCGACTTTGAACATGGCGATGAATCGAAGGCATACCGGCGTTCTCTGGATCTGGACAGCGCAATCAGCATGGTGGCCTACACCGTGAAAGGAAGCCAATTCACACGCGAAACGTTTGCCTCGGTACCGGATCAGGTGATCGTGGTGCGGCTCTCAGCAACCAGGAGCAAAGCCTTGAACTGCTCTGTGCGGCTGAGAAGCCCGCTCCGCGCCAACGCAGAAGCCATCGGCGATAGCATCGTCCTCTCGGGCAAAGCACCAAGTAACTCCGTACCGAATTATCTCCACAGTGACAATCCGATCACCTATGGCGATGACTCCGGCAAAGGCATGTTCTTTGCAGTTGTGCTGACTGCGAAGACCGCGCAAGGGAAAGTCGAGGCTCGTCCGGATGGCTCTATCAGGATTGCTGGTGCGAGCGAAGTGATTCTTATGATTGGCGCCGCGACCGGCTATAGGAAGTACAACGAAATGCCGGCTACGCCGCTGGACATGGTAACTGCTGCGGCGCGAAAACCCGTCGACGCTGCCTCAGGCACGTCTTACAACCAGCTAAAGGAGCGGCATCTCGACGACCATCGCAAGCTCTTTCGTCGTGTCTATCTTGACCTTGGCGGCCAGGAGGCAGCGCGCCAGCCCACGGACGAGCGCGTCAATAACTTCGAGCAGAAGCCTGATATGGCGCTGCTTGCGCTCTACTTCCACTTTGGACGCTACCTTTTACTGACGAGTTCGCGGCCAGGAACGCAGCCTGCAAATCTGCAAGGTATATGGAACGCGAACATCAGACCGCCGTGGAGTTCGAATTGGACTTCAAACATCAACGTGCAAATGAATTACTGGCCTGTTGAAACCTGCAATCTCTCGGAGTGTCATCAGCCGCTTATTGAGATGGTTCGCGATCTCAGTGAGAACGGCCGCCAGACGGCGGAGGTCAACTATGGCGTATCGGGTTGGTGCTCGCATCACAACATCGACCTGTGGCGGCAATCTGCGCCTGTAGGAGAAGGGCTCCAGTTCGCCGATCCAACATGGGCGAATTTTGCGATGAGCGGACCATGGCTCTGCCAGCATCTATGGGAGCATTACCTGTTCACCGGTGACAAAGATTATCTAGCGACAACGGCATACCCCGTGATCAAGGGCGGGGCGGAATTTTGTGTGAACTGGCTCACGGATGATGGAAAAGGTGGGCTTACGACATGTCCTTCGGTTTCAACCGAGAACACCTTTGTCGCGCCGGACGGCAAAAGTGCGCAGGTAAGCGCGGGTTGCACGATGGATATCGCGCTGCTACGCGAGATTTTCGATAACTGCCAACAGGCGAGTGTAATTCTTGGCACTGACAAGGATTTTGCGGCTCATTTGGCTGGTGTACGCCGACGGCTTCCGCAGTACCAGATTGGAAAGTATGGACAGCTGCAGGAGTGGTCTGTCGACTTCGATGAAAATCAGCCGGGGCAGCGCCACATGTCTCACTTGTATCCTGTCTATCCCGGCGGCGAGATTACGCCGCATTCGATGCCACGGCTTGCCGCTGCGGCACGCAAGTCGCTGGAGCGACGTCTTGCAAACGGCGGCGCGTATACGGGATGGAGCCGTGCATGGGCAATAGGACTCTGGGCGCGGCTTGGGGACGGCGATCAGGCACTGGATTCGTTGAAGATGCTGATGGTGAATAGCACCGGCATCAATCTCTTCGATCAACACCCATTCGGCGAGTCGATGACGAAGGCAATGCAACGCAGCTCTGGTGCAAAATCGCCCGGTTCCAACAAAGAGGAGCGCCCGTCCGCGATCTTTCAGATCGACGGCAACTTCGGCGCGACTGCCGCAATCGCGGAGATGCTGTTGCAGAGCCACGGCGGAGAGATCGCCCTGCTCCCTGCATGGCCCGCCGAATGGAAGACGGGCTCTGTGCGTGGTCTGCGCGTGCGAGGCGGGCTCGAAGTGGACATCACCTGGAGGGCCGGCGAGAAAGTCCTGGCAACGGTGCGCGCCTCCAGACCGGGCGAGCACCGTTTCCGGCCTCCGGCCGGATTTCACTTCGTCAATATTGCTGGGCCGTCGTCAGAGCCGGATAGTACGATCAAGGTGAGCGTCGAGCAAGGCACGACCTATCATCTTCAAGCGGTCCTCACTGCGCCGGCACTGAAGTAGGCGAACTGTCATTTCCCGGTACTCGGTTAGTCGACCGTGATCATGATTTTCGTGAATTCGCCAGCATTGGAGCTCCAGGCGCGGCAACTCTGGAACTTCTCCTAACGAAGCAATCCTGCTTATGGCCGATTCCATAGGGAACCGTTTCCGGTTGAGCCAACATGGCATCGCGCGATCAGGAACATTAAGGACTGCGATGAGCGACGCGACTCCACTGGCGACGATACATAAGGCTCTCGCAGTGGTTGGGCGGAAAGCGGGATTTCGTGATCGGGTTCCGATCCGCCCATTCATATCGGATTGCGTGGTTAAAGAGACAGCGGTAATCGTTCAAAGGGTAGTCAGAGCAAACGAATGGGGGATCAACCCGACAGTCACCGCTAATTGATCCTGAAGAATTATTATCGATTCGTTTTCGAGATGTTCTCTCTCCAGACGATCTCTTCCGTGACGGATCCGACTGTGCACAGCTTGTTGCGGCTAGCGATGCTTGGACATTTGACGCAACCGACAGTTTGCCTACTATCTCTTGCGCGCAGCAGGCGCTGCCGCTTTAGAAGGCCGTCGATAATTGCGCTGCGTGTACTTTCTCATGCTCGATTCCCGTATCGCCAGTGAAGGTTCGAGAATGATGCTTTTTGGCTGCGGACGGACCTTGGATTCAAGTATTCCAAGGAGAATCTCGGCAGTCCGTTGTCCGATTGCGTGACTATTCTGGTCCACGCTGGAGAGAGGAACACGCAGAACTGAATCGTAGTGAAGATTCCCGCATCCGATCACCGCGATGTCGTCAGGAATCCGAAGGCCCGCCTCGAGAATTGCTGCGAGCGCCCCAATGGCAAGCGGGTCGTTGTAAGCGAACACGCCATCCGGGACTGGCCGCTGCTTAAGCAGAAGACGCATGGCTTCTGCTCCCATTCTTTCGCTGTTCACGTCGACCTGCGATCGAGTCACTACCAGCGACTCCGAGTAGGGAAGACCTCTCGACTGAAGGGCGTGCTTATACCCTTCGAACCGCTGTGTGCCGGTGCTGTTTTCCCTGCCGCGAATATGGGCAATTCTCCTGCACCCCTGGTCTATGAGATGTTCGGTTGCAATGCGGCCGGCTGCCTCATCGTTGATCCCGACGAAATTTGCAGAAAGTCCAGGCAATTCACGATCGATGAGGACATAAGGCATTCCGTGGCGTTCCAAACGAAGAAAGGGTTGAAGGTCGCTACCCGACGACGCGATCACCAGTGCATCCAGCCTCCTGCCTGTGAGGTGCTGAATTTCTCTCGCTTCAAGTTCCGGATCTTCCTCAGACGAGGAAATGATCGTGGAATAGCCGTGCTTTCCAATGGCTGCGGAAAGCGCCTTCGCCAACTCGGCAAAAAACGGGTGGAGCAGATCGGGGACAACCAGGCCAATCAAGTAGCTGCGCCCGGTTACGAGGCTTCGGGCCGTGATGTTGGGCTGATAATCAAGCTCTTTTACGCGCTTAAGCACGCGTTCGCGAGTGTCCTCAGCGATATCAGGATGGTTTCGGAGAACCTTGGAGATGGTTACGACCGAAAGCCCCAAATCTCCCGCTATGTCTTTCAAGCGGATAGCCATGTGGGGACTATACAGACGATTTCTGCCGAATGGAATCACGAAATGGTTAAAGTCGCCGTTACAGTCACTTCGTAGAAATGGTTTACTTTATCGTTCTCTATCGCTATATTGACGTGAGGCCGGCTGGAAATTTCTTGCGAGGGCCAAATGCCAAAACCCACCTTTCCTCCCAAAGCGGATAAGCCTCGCGCCCTCATGCAGTACCGCAGGCTGGGGCAGACGGAATTGAATACCTCCGTGATAGGATTCGGCGCTTCGCCGCTGGGCGATGTGTTTGGTCCAAGTGATGCCGAAGAGGGCATAAAGGCGGTACACCTCGCTCTCGACGAGGGGATCAACTTCTTTGACGTCTCACCCTACTACGGATTGACTCTGGCTGAGGAGCGGCTCGGGCAGGCGCTCATCGGCCGGCGAGGCAAGGCCGTTCTGGCTACAAAGTGTGGCCGCTACGGAGTCAATGAGTTCGATTTTTCAGCGAAACGAATTCGCCTGAGCGTGGAGGAATCGTTGAGGCGTCTCTGCACCGATCACGTCGATCTGCTGCAAGCCCATGACGTGGAGTTTGGCAATGTGGACCAGATCATCTCTGAAACAATTCCCGCGATGCGGCGTTTGCAGGAGGCAGGCAAGACGCGGTATGTCGGTATCAGTGGCTACCCTCTCAAAGTTCTCATGCGCATTGCCCAACAACTCCCGGTCGATAGCATTCTCAGCTATTGCCGCTACAACCTGATGATCGACGATATGGACACCGTGCTGACGCCCTTAATCGAGAGGCTCGGTATCGGCCTCATCAACGCGGCGCCCCTGCATATGGGCATGCTTACCGAACGCGGAGCTCCTGACTGGCATCCGGCTCCTCCACAGGTGCGACTTGCAGTCCGAGAGGCGCTCGCTTTCTGCCGGAAACAAAATCTAGATTTGTCTGAGCTTGGGCTTCGTTTCTGCTTCGGTTATCCACGCGTGGCCAGCACTTTGGTTGGCATGTCAACGACAGAAGAGGTTTACCGGAATCTCCACGCCTTCAGATCTCCCGCAGATCCCGAATTGATAAGCAAGGTCAAAGACATATTGGCGCCCGCCGCAAATGTCGTATGGCCGTCGGGAAGGTCGGAGAATCATGACTAAGCGTTTAACTCCGAACAAGTCGATCTTTGGCGGCCACGCGATTGAGACGGATCGCAAAGGATTGCATTCATGAAAGCGCTGGTCATGCATGGTCCTGGGTCCATTCGCGTCAACGACGTACCTCTCCCCGCTCGAAAGGTTGGAGAAGCACTGCTTCAGGTGCGCTATGTCGGGCTCTGTGGCACAGATCTCAGCTCTTACCGGGGACGGAACCCGCTTGTCTCTTATCCCCGGATCCCAGGTCACGAAATCGCAGCTACCATCGTGGAGATCGATGACGACAGCTCCAACCTATCTGTAGGAGCTGCGGTGACGCTCTCCCCCTACACAAGCTGCGGAAAGTGCGCTGCGTGCCGCAACCGCAGGAGCAACGCGTGCCAGTTTAATCAGACTCTCGGAGTGCAGAGGGACGGAGCCTTGGCGGAATACATCTCTGTTCCCTTGGAAAAGCTTTATCCTGTCCGCCTCGGTCTTCGCGAGCTTAGCCTTGTCGAACCACTTACCGTTGGGTGCCACGCCGTTGCACGCGCGCGCGTCACGGATGCGGATACCGTTGCCATCTTCGGCTGCGGTGGAGTGGGACTCGGCGCGGTTGCGGCTTCAGCATTTCGCGGAGGTAGGACCATTGCGATCGACGTGGATGATGGCAAGCTCGAAATCGCAAAAAAAGCAGGCGCTGCTTACACGATCAACTCACAGACGCAGGATCTCGGATCTGTCCTGAGCGCACTCACTGAGAAGTTAGGTCCTCAGGTTGTCATCGAGGCCGTTGGAAGACCCGAAACCTTTGTCGCCGCTGTGGAGCGTGTCGCTTATACGGGCCGGGTCGTTTATATCGGTTACGCCAAAGAGCCGGTGACCTATGAGACGAAGCTCTTTGTCCAGAAGGAACTCGACATCATGGGCACACGCAACGCCCTTCCCGAGAACTTCCGGGAAGTAATCCAAATGCTCGAAGCTGGAACCTTCCCCGTCGATGACATGATCTCGGCCGTCGTGCCTATGCACGAGGCTCCGGAACAGTTGCGCCAATGGGATCAGCGACCAGGCGAGATCACGAAGATATTGGTGAAGGTGTCTTAGGCAGCTTCGCCACGTCCAATTAGGGATAGCAGATACATCGTTCAACGGGGTTCTTTTTGCAGAGCTTTACAGCCTCTTCCAAATCGCGCGTTTGGCCTGTGACGACATCGCCCGTGCCGGCACGTCTGAGAATCATGCCCGAAGGCAGCATATTGCCATTCGTGCTTGTTGTCGTTCTCTTTTTCATCTGGGGCATGTCGAACAACCTGACCGACATCCTTGTCCAGCAGTTCCGCAAGGGATTCAATCTGTCACAGCTGCAGGCACAGATGGTGCAATCAGCTGTCTTCTTTGGCTATTTCTGCATGGCACTGCCAGCGGCCTTGCTGATGCGGCGGTGGGGATATAAGGCAGGCATCATCGCCGGACTCTGCACTTTCGGTGTGGGTACATTGCTTTTCTGGCCAGCCGCCATCATCGGACAGTATGGTCCCTTTCTGCTGGCTTTATATGTCGTCGGGTGCGGCTCTGCCATGCTCGAAACCGCCGCCAACCCGCTGGTTGCACAGATGGGGGCTCCGGAAACCTCCGAACGTCGCCTGAACCTTGCCCAGGCCTTCAATCCTCCCGGCACGATCACTGGTGTGCTCGTAGGAACTTACTTTATCTTTTCCGGCGTAGAGCTTGCCCCGCAGAAAGTCGCGCAGATGAAAGCAGCCGGAACATACGCCGGCTATCTGCACGGCGAGATTATGCGAGTCGTGCCGACCTATGTTGTCCTGGGATCCGCCGTTCTGTTATGGGCGCTGGTCATCGGCCTCACCAGATTTCCGGCAATCGCCGGCGGAGCGTCGCCACTCACGGGGGAGAGTGTTGGAAGCTTTCGCGAGCTCAAGACCTACCCTCATCTCTGGCTAGCCGTGGTGGCCCAGTTCTTCTATGTGGGCGCGCAGGTGACGACGTGGTCGGCCTTCATCCCTTATATGAAGCAGTACACGGATGTATCCGAGCGCGAGGCCGGATGGTTTCTTACTGGAAACCTCGTGCTTCTGTTGATCGGCAGATTTGCGTCTACGTGGCTGATGCGTTGGATTCGCCCCGTCAAAATGATCGCAGTCTACGCCATCGCTAACAGCGTGCTTATGACGTTTGCCATCGCGCACCCCGGCTTTGCCGGAGCCATGACGGTCATGACAACAAGCTTCTTCATGTCCATGATGTTTCCGACCATCTTCGCGCTGGGAGTAAAAGGCCTTGGCCGCAACACGAAACTTGGGGGCGCCTTGATCGTAATGTCAGTCGCAGGCGGAGCGGTGCTTCCACCCGCCTTGGGCGCGATTGCGCGCGCAAGCGGAAGTTTGGCACTCGGCTACGTCGTAGTCGTCGCAGCCTACATCGTGATTCTTGGATACTGCCTCCTGCAGGGACGCGATGTGAGCTTGAAGAGCATTGAGCGGGTGCCTGAAGTGTTCTAACAAAGAATGGAAATGACCGCTGAGCAGGGAAGACCCAAAACCGTCGGGTCTAGTTAACGATAACTGTATCGTTTGACACGCGATACCTTCCATTGCTATCATCGCCATCCATCGGTGAAATCCCTTCATCCAGGGAACTTAGAGGAGCCGAGAAGTGCAACGACGAGATTTCTGCAAACTTTTGACGATTGCAGCTGCATCGAGGTCCGTTCCTGCCTTTGGAGAAACGGCTCAGGATACTCAATCAGGCTTGCCAAGTAGATTCAATCAGTACACGCAAGACTATGCGCAGTTCTGCGCACTGCCGCCCGAAAAGAGAGTTTTCTACGAAGTGAGCGACGGCAAAATCGTCGAGACAAAACTGAACGAGCCGACGTGGAAACCAACCGAATGGGGCAAGCCGCCTAGGCTTTCTATCTCAGGAGACTCCTGGGACGGTGTACCCATGGACTCGCCAATCCCTGATCTCTCGGGAGAAGGTCCATATAAGCCTACATGGGATTCGTTACTGCAATACGAAGCGCCAGAATGGTACCAGGACGCAAAGTTCGGCATCTGGGCGCACTGGAGCCCGCAGTGCGTGCCGGAAGACAGCGACTGGTACGCGCGCAGTATGTATTTAGAAGGGAAGCCGCAGTACAAGTATCACCTGGATCATTACGGACCGCAGTCGCGGTTCGGCTACAAAGATCTGTGCGCACAGTGGACGCTGCTGAACTGGGAGCCCGACGAATTGATCGCGCGCTACAAGAAGGCGGGCGCAAAGATCTTCGTTGCGCTCGCTAATCATCATGATGGCTTTGATGCCTGGGATTCGAAGCATCAGCCGTGGAACGCTGCCGCCCTTGGCCCGCATCGCGACGTCATCGGAACATGGGCAGCTGCGGCTCGCAAACAAGGACTGCGATTTGGCGTTACGGTGCATCAGGCGCGCAACTGGTGGTGGTTTCAGCCCTCCCACGGCGCAGACCAATCAGGCCCGCTGGCCGGTATTCCCTACGATGGGGATCTCACACCAGCCGAGGGTAAGGACCAGTGGTGGCAAGGGCTCGACCCACAGCGCCTCTATGGCGTGAAGCACCCATTCGACGCGCTGCCCGACACCTCCTATGTCAAGAACTTCTATGACCGGACCCGCGACCTGATCGACCAGCACAATCCCGATCTGCTTTATTTCGACAACTCCTTATTGCCGCTTGGTTGGGGCGGAATGAATATCGGTGCGTACTTCTATAACAACAATCTGAAGAGCCACGACGGCAAGATGGAAGCCGTGCTGAACATCAAGGAGGTTCCCGATCATCTAGCCAAAAGCGTCGTCGCAGACTACGAGCGCGGCCTCACCAGCGGAATTATGCAATATCCGTGGCAATCTGAAACCTGCATCGGCGACTGGCACTACAATCGTGTCCTCTACGATAAGCCCGGTGAATACGGCGGATATTTGCCTCCGCGCGATGTGATTCACTGGATGATCGACACCGTCAGCAAGAACGGCACCTTCATACTCGATGTTCCGGGTAAGCCGGACGGTACCATCGACAGTAAGGAAATTGCCGTACTCGACGGCGTGACCGCGTGGATGCAGGTGAATGGCGAAGCCATCTATGAAACTCGCCCATGGAAGGTCTTTGGCGAAGGACCAAACATGGTAAAAGCCGGATCTTTTCAAGGAAAGAGTGTGAGCCAACTGGGGGCGAAGGACATCCGCTTCACGCGTAATAAAGCAAACAACGTCGTCTATGCGCTCGTCCTGGGCTGGCCAACGGAGCCAATCCTGGTGCAGTCTCTGGGAACTTCATCTTTGACCCAGCCGGGCAAGGTGGTTCGCGTGGAGCTTCTGGGAACCGGCGTAGTGCTGAACTGGAAGCAACAGCCCGATGGTCTCCGCGTGGAACTCCCGAAGCAGTATCGACCAGATGTAGACTATGCCGCCGCTCTCAAAGTGACTATGTCCTGACACCGATGCCTGTCGTAGGTCCAACTTGAATCACTCACCCGCCGAGTTTTATCCAATCAGTTCGTTCTAAGCACGTATCCTCGCGAAACGATTGCAATGGGCAAAATGAATCGAAGAGAGTTTGTCTCAACTATAGGCTCCGCCGCATTAGCCGCGGCTATACCAGCGGGAGCTCAGGAATCTGAGCCGCCACTCGAGCATCGATTGCCGGCGACTGATCTCGACTATCAGCGTTCCAAAAGCTACATAGAAGAAGTTCCTGTTCATCAGTACCATTGGGCCTCTCAAAAAGCGATTGAGGCATTCAATGATTTAAAGTTTGGGCTCAGGATTCACTGGGGTATCTACTCCGTCTTTGGCCAACCGCATGAATCCTGGCCCTTCCTTTCGATGTCATTCGATGAGCGCCAGAAATATAACGACACTTACAAGACCTGGAACCCGCACGAATTTGATGCAGATGCCTGGATGAACCTTTGCCAGGAGGCGGAACTCAAGATGTTTGCCTTCACGACGAAGCACCACGAAGGCTTCTCCATGTTCAACACCAAAGCCAGAGTTCGGAACCGGTCTAACTGGATAGCGCCAGGAGGACCCAGGATCGAGGACTGCGATCTTCCTTACAGCATCATGGAAACGCCATTTCGCAGGGATGTGGTCGGAGAGCTCACCGCCGCAGCACACAAGCGCAACATCAAGATCGATCTCTATTTTTCCCACTCAGATTGGTACGACGCGGATTTCCGGCCGTATGGATGGCATCCTCTGCAGGTTCCGTCCTCACCGAGACTTTGGGGTTTGCCCGCATCTGGCGGAACCGTCGACGAATTCTGGGCTGGTATGAAGAAGCGAATGGATGGTCGCCTTGTCATCGTGCCTGATCCAACGACAGAGCAAGTGAATCGCATGGTCGAGCGACACAGAACTCAGCTCACCGAACTGCTCACTCAATATGGAACCATCGACATGATGTGTCTGGATATCTTTTGGGGGCCGACGGTCTGGCCGCAAATGCGTGAGACGATTCTGAAACTGCGGAAACTCCAGTCCGATGTGATGTTGCGAGCCAGGGGAATCGGAAACTATGGCGATTACTACACGCCCGAGGGATTTGTTCCGGCCTCGAAGGAGAGCACCAGGATGCCATGGTTTGTTATTTATCCTCTCGGATCGTCCTTTTCCTATGAGAGCGATCCCACAAAATACAAAGGAACGAAGTGGATCATTGACAACTTGATCGACGCTACGGCGAAAGGCGGCAACTTCATGGTCGGCGTCGGACCAAACGCTGTTGGAGCCTTTCATCCCGCCGCTGCGGCGCAGTTGAGAGATACCGGAAAATGGCTGCGCATCAACGGAGAAGGCATCTTTGCGACTCGGCCGCGGCCAGGGTCGCTGTGGAGCGAAGGAAACGACCTTCGTTTCACCCGAAGCAAAGACAGACGAACGATATATTGCTTTGCCCTGAGTTGGCCCGGAAGAGCTCTAGAAATTACATCGCTCAAATCAGAGCAGATCACTTCTGTGGAAATGCTCGGATATTCAAAGAAGCTCGACTATCGCCGGGATCCAACACGCGGATTAGTCATTACTATCCCGGGCGAACTCCAGGAGCCATCGAATCGTCTATCCGACCATGCGTGGGGATTCAGAATCTTAGGTTCCGCTTGACGGGTGAGAACCGCCAGAACGCCCGAGGTGTACATGCCTCGCCTAGCGGGCTGAGTCCGGCTGGCACTGTTGCAATAATTTCAAAGCCTGCTGATTATCTGGCTGCAATCGTAAGACGTGATGAAACTCCGATGCGGCATTTGTGAGATCGTTTGCCTGAAAAAGCAGCGACCCTAACGCCATGTGCGCCTGCACTGAGTCTGGTGAGAGGCGCAGGACCGTTCTGAGTTCCAGCTCGGCCCGGTCATATTGGCCAATCTGGGTTTCTGCGACGGCAAGATTGTAACGGATGTCGCTGCGAGTAGGCTCGAGGATCAGTGCACGCCGCATCTCGCCGATTGCCCCGATAGAGTCACCCTTTTCACCTAACCAAGTGGCAAAGGCGAAGTGACCATCTGCCGTATCGGAAGGGGCCCCAAAAGCAAATTGCCCCGCATCCGCTGTTGATGGGGGGCGCACCACGGATGAGTCACCCGCCTCAAGTCGTTTTAAGATCACACCAAGTGCGGGATCGGCTGGATCGATTTGCATCGCCTTGTGGATCGTTTCGATTGCGCCTGTTCGATCATTTGCCTTTTCCTGCACTCTGGAGAGGTCCAGGTAAAAGTTAGTTCTGAACGGAGCAAGCGAGATTGCTTTGCGAAGCTGATATATGGAAGCCTCCAGGTTGCCGGTATCAGCCAGCAGCAGGCCCGAATTAAAGTTAGCGACGGCATTTGTCGCGTCCAGCCAGATCGCTTTTTTGGCCAGCTGAATTCCCGCCTGCATATCGCCACGTCTTGCGCGGTCCAGGCTCTCATTACTCAGGTGCGACGACATGACGGCGTCCGACTGACTCTGCAGCAGCATGCTCGCTTGCTTCAGTTCCAGCTTTGATTCTTGTGTCTTCCCCTCGGCCTTCAGCGCCTTTGCAAGGCCATAATGCGCGCTTTCAAAATCAGGTCTGGCCGCCAATGCCGCATTAAAGTGTTCGACGGCGGCCTCATTCTCCCGTCTTGCCAGCAGTAGCAGCCCGAGGGCGTTGTCAGCCTCAGGATAGGGAACTCGTTCTTTCAGAGCCGCAGCATATTGAACGTATGCTTCGGAAGAATTGCCGGCAGCCTCAAGAGCGCGCCCCAGATCGAAATGAACCTCCGCCGAGGTTGGTTTCAGGCTGAGTGCCGCCTTCAACTCTGGAATCGCCTTGTTCGCGTCCCCGGACTCCAGCAGCGCGACCCCGGCCATTCGCTGAGCCTGAAAATACTTCGGCTGTGCCGCTAGCGCTGCCTGGAACTGCGCAAGAGCCTCTTTCCATGCCGGCATGTTTCCCGAATCCGCAAGCAGAGCCAGACCGAGATTGTAGTGCGCTTCGGCAAAGTTCGGCTGTATTTCGAGCGCCTGTTTGAAGGCTTTCACCGCGCCGGCGAAGTCTCCAGCCTGTCCTCGGAGTAAGCCGATGCGAAAACTTAGCTGCGCATCTTGCGGATGAGACTGGAGTGCCGCTTCGTAGTCCCCGAGCGTCTGCGAAAACTCTCTTTGGGTGTCGATCTTTGCGCTGTCGGCTGCGAGGGCCGAAGCATTATCTGGAAGCGGCGACTGCTGGGCGCGGCTATCAGCTCCCGTGCAAAAGCATCCCAATAGCGACAGGTAAACGGCGGCGCGTCGAAGCGAAGCAAACTTCATTTCCCGCCAGCAGCTTCTATTGGCCGCCACTCCTGATCCACTCGGAAGGCTCCCCTCTCCCGACTGAAAAATGTAGAGTTGTGGGACGCAATGCCTGAAGGTGAATTGTGCACTCCTCCGCTCCCGCAGCGACAGGCACCACTAAAACGCCGTCCGCTGTATCTATATGCTCGATTCCCCTTGTGACAAAAAGCTTCAGTGTCTGGTCAATACCCGAAGTAAGTGTCAGATCTATTCTGCCAGTTTCCAGGTTCCAGGTTAATTCGTCGACGGTTGTCTGAGTCCGCGCCAGGATCCCCTTGATACTCCCTTTCGTAAGTGAAGCTGGTACAGCGGGAAGCAGCCCGATCACCCCAGGCCGTGAGTAGACCAACATTTCCATAATCAGCGTCGGAATTCCTCCCTGTGGATCAGGGGAAGGAAGCGCATACGGATTGTGCATAGTCGTGAGGCTAGGATTTACGTAGCCCTGCTCGAGTAACTGCTTCAAATCGAAGTTGACGAGATCGGAATCCTTCAATCTTGCGGCTGCCAGTGAACGATGCAGCAAACCGTGCGCGGAGGCGTTCCCCTGGCCGCGTTTTCTGGCGGCGAGCCACGCCGCTCTTGCGAGCTCCGGCGTGCCGTCCGGAGTGATTTCGTCGGAAGGCCACACTCCGTAGAGATGTGAGACATGCCTGTGATCCAGCGCCTCCTGTATGTCTGGCCATTCCCACTCCTTCAACGCGCCATCGGAATCCGTCAGGTATGGTGGCAGGTCTGTGAGAATTGCCTTCCAGCGCGGGACGCTATTGCTTTCAATCCCAAGAATCTCAGATGCAGCGATCAGGTGAGTAAATACTTCACGGCAGACCGCGATGTCCATAGCCGCGTTGATGACGACCGGCGAATCCTGAGTATTGCGTGGCCAGTTTTCCGGAGAGTAGGACGGAACAAAGATATAGTGCCCGGTCCTGTCTTTTACTGTGAGGTAGCTTTCGTAGAAAAGAGCCAACTCTTTAAGTCCCGGATAAATATGTTGTCGCAGAAATTCGCGATCGCCGGTTGCCAGAAAGTAATCCCAAAGCGGGCTGTACATCCATCCGCCACCGGAAATCCAGTATTGGTGTGGCCATGTGTAAGCAAAGTGCGTCAGGGGATCGCCTTCGACAGTGGGATGGATTCCGAAAAGAGCACCTTGCGCGCCGAAGATGTTCACCGCGTTCACCCTCGCGTCCGGCAATAATCCTTCCAGCCAGTGCGTATAAGACGTAATCGCTTCCGGCAAGTTTCCCATCACGGCACTCGAAATCTGCAGGTTTACATTGATGTTGATGTGTCCCCACATGGGGGGATAGTCGCCACTACGCAGGTAGAGCCAATATCTGCCCATGTCAAACATGTCTTCGAGGAGAGCGGGATTATATCCCTGGCTGGTTCTTTGGTCGATGAGCATCTCCTCACCGCTCATAGAGCGGAAGGACGATCCTCCAAAGTCCACGGAAGCGCGATCGATGACGCTTGCCTGTCCAGGAGCATGTCTTTCCAATAAGGTCTCGTAATTCGGTGTGATTTCATCCACAGCCTTTTCGAGGGTGTCTACGTCCTTCTGCTCCATTTCGGGCCAGGTCTCAATTCGAGTGATCAGCGTAAGCGAGCGGACTCCGCGCAGGATCAGCTCGTCATTCCCTTTAGTGACGCCTCCGCCCTCGGCGATCACCCGTGTGACGCTGGCATAACCGGGATGGCCGTTGGCCGTGGAATAGTAGCCTTGCAGAACAAGATGATGTGGGTCGAATGCACGAAGAAATCGGACCTGGTCAGCGCCCGGCTCGTGGAGCGTCCCGGATTGAGCCGCTCTCTCTGTGAAACGCGCAGTCGTCCCATTCGTTCGCCGACCTGGGAGGACGATAGAGATATCCAGTTGCAGCGTGCCGTTAATCACTCCGTGATCCGGTGCAGTCAGCAACTGAACCACCGCGTTGTCCGGTCGGGAGACAAAGGTCCGGCGCACCCACACGCCCTGGTTGTCACGCCAGGTCACTTTGACCTCGCCGCTTTCGAAATTCGTTGTTCGCAGATAGTCGGAGACGGAGTGCGGGTCTGACTCGATGATGCGCATGTCGAACGCCGGGTGGTCTCTCAGATTATCCGTGCCGGGCTTGGTATCCGTCTTCTCTGCCGCAGCAAGGGAAAGCTCCAGCGCTTGCCTGTACTCGCCGGCGAGTATGAGCTTTCGAACTTCAGGCAGCACCGAAGCAATCTGCGGAGCTTGTAACGGACGATCTCGCCAAGGCTGAAGAAGCTTCTCCTGGTGAAAAACGATCTGCTCGGAGAAAGGATCCCCGAAGATCTCCACCCACATCTTTCCATTGCCTGAAAGGAGCCCATCGTCTGGCGTCTTGGCAGGAGCAGTGCTGCACATGCCGCGCCTGGGTACAACGTTTAGGCGAATGCGCTCCTGCAACGCCATAGGCACGACACGCTGATCAGGCGGCACGAACTCCAGAATTGAAACGGGTTTCTCGGGCGGGGGCCCGGAGTAGATGGAACTGGGTTGGACTGTCTGAGAACGGCCAATCGCGCAGAGACAACACCATGCCACCGTGCAGACGGCTGTCAACCTTCTTCCTCTGAGCGGGAACTTCGGCATCGCTGGGGCTGACTCTCGTCTCTGCAAGGTTCGCGGATGAGCTTGAGGCCTACCCATCCGCGTCTCAGTCAGAATTGAAATCTTCCCGCGAATTGAAACTCTCTAGGAGAGCTGCTTGAGTTAATCGCAGTTATCTTTCCGAAGTTTGCATCCTCGAAGACACCGTCCGGATTTGCGAAGTTTGGATGGTTTAAGAAGTTGAAAGACTCCGCTCTGAGCTGGATCGTATAACGCTCATGGATTGCGAACTCCCGGAATAGCGAGAAATCGAAATCGTTGTACCCGGGACCACGAAGCATGTTGCGGCCTGCGCTCCCATACGTGTAAGGCGCAGGCACCGAAAACGCCGCGGTATTGAAGTACTCGTTGAGGGTTTTTGGCCCAAGCGTTGAACCGGATACGTTGGGACGGTTCGACGCGCCATTCGAGTTAGCGTTGTCAAAGTTGATGGTCGGAGTGAACGGCTGGCCACTTCTTGAACCGACGATCCCATTGACTTGCCATCCACCGAACAGCTTTGCTTTCGCTCCCGTGTTAGCAAACGGTTTGCCGGCTCCAAACGGTAACTGGTAAAGAGCTGAGAAGGTAAATACCAATGGCACGTCGACATCGTCGACACTCCGGTTGGATCGCATGTCATAGGGATCCTGAATATTGCAGCCCTCCCAATAGGATGCGCACCCCACATTGATATTCTTCGACCAGGTGAAGGCGCTCCTGATCGCGAAGCCCGATGAATACTGCTTTGTATACTGTGCCTGAAAGGCGTTGTAGCTCATGTGCCCGATGCTCTCGATCATGTTGAATGCATACCCCATCTGAGGGAAAGGCAGGGTCTGCGTGGGACCGAGAACGGTTGAGACGTTTGCCGGTGTCTGGATGGGAGCACGGCTCGTGGATGAGCCGACATAGCTGAATTTCATAACTCCCGCGTTTCCCACTTGTTGCTGTACCTGCAGATTCCACTGCCATGAATAGGCGTTCTTCCAGGCAGTATCAAGAAATCCGCCGCCGCTCGGGAATGGAGAAGACGGGATGACCGGCAAGGTATTCCCAAACGGATTTTGCGCCGTTGCTCCTGGTGTAATGCCAGCGATATTCAGGTTTGTTGGCGATTGCTCAGACCCGGAAGGCCACGCACCGCGTGCATTTTGGGCCGCCTGGAGCGCACCCGACCAGCTGTCGTAGGTAAGTCCAACGCCGGCACCCACCACAGTCGTCGGTGCCACTTGGTAAGAGAAGCCGAGGCGCGGACCGAAATTAGTGTAGTCCGGTGTAGTGATTGGATTCCTGGGTGAGATAACTACGCCTGGCGGTAGAGGCGGGGCAGGCATATCCGTATCGTTTTTCGGAATGTACCACTGTGACGTATGGATATCGAATCCAGACAGGAGATTATTGTTTTCGCCTATTGGCGTTGTGTAATCCCAGCGAACTCCGTAATTCATCGTGAGCTTCGGGGTGATCTTCCAGGTGTCCTGGGCGAAGATGTCGCTTATACTCGAGTAAAGATTGACACCGGAATTACCCAATTGCCGCCCGGCAGAATCGGGAAGCCCGATCAGCATACTCGCGAGCGAATTTCCGCCCACCCCGACGCAGGTAGTTCCGTTCATACTGCCGCAAGGGTTCCAGGTTGCCTGCTGATTAAAGTAAACGTCGTTTTCCGCCCAGTTCGTGTACATCCAGGTGTGATAGAAGGCAGCTCCGAAACTAAGAGCATGCTTCCCGATCTGTTTATCCACTGAGCCGGAGATCTGATAAAGTCGCTGCGGTCCGATTGGTCCCCAGCCGCCATTCAGGTCAAAGAATCCGCTCGGATGAATGCCTGGAATTTTGGGAACCAGGATGCCCCCTGGGTTGGGAGTAAACCCCTCGCTGAAGCCACCCGCCTGGAAAACCGACAGCGCATTGGGCTGCAGATATTGTTGAGGATGGTAAATCGAGTTATATCCGGCGGTAATCTGCATGACCAGAGTCGGCGAGAATGTGTGCACCCACGAACCGCCAGAGTTATTTCCGTTAAATCCGGTAACGAACGGGTTAACCGGAAGCTGTCCCGGACCCACGTTGGTGTTTTCACTCACGGACCATCGCGCCCACATAGAATCCTTTTGGCCGATGTTGTAGTCGACGCGTACGCTGTATTGATTCTGATTGTTCGTGCTGCTGGCGGTGTTCACAAAATTGTTTGCATTAGGTACGTTGGAGGTGGGTGTTGGAACATAAGCCTTCAAGACCGCGAGGATGCCCTGATTGAGGCGATACGACGGGATCATGTTCCCGGGGAAAGGCTGTGACTGTCCAGTTGTCGGATCGTAGGTGGCCGGATCGTAGATGATAGTGTTCGGCAAGAGGGCGCTGAAATCACCGCCCAACTCTGCCGTGGTCGGCAAAATGGAAAAGTTATTTGCCGCCTGTGTCTGTCGGTAGCCGTCGTAATACCCGAAGAAGAAGAGCTTGTTCTTGATGATCGGTCCGCCTAAAGAGCCGCCAAACTGGTTCTGCTCGTAGGCGCCCTTTACCGGCGCAAAATATGAGGCGGCTGCGATGTCCTGGTTTCTGAAGAATTCGTACGCGCTCCCGTGGAACTGGTTGGTTCCGCCTTTGGTTGCAAGGTTGACAGTTGCACCGATCGAGCCTCCGAACTGAGCCTCATCTGTGTGCGTCTGTTCCTGGAATTCCCGAATCGCGTCGACCGCGGGGCTGATCGAGAGAGAGGTAAAGAACGGGTCCGTCGCATAGAGGCCGTCGACGAAGAAAAGATTGCTTCGCCCGCTTCCACCGTTGATCGAAGGCGTTACGTTCGACCCCGCGGATCCGAGCTGCGGTACCGCAGTCTGCGACACACTGACCGGAACGGTTCCCGGCGCAAGATTCAATAATTGAACGAACTGACGTCCGTTCAACGGGAGGTCCTCAGTTTCGTTCGTCCCAATCACGGTTCCTAGTCCTGCCGTCTGCGTTTGCAGGTCCGGTGTCGAGCTTGTCACGTTGACCGTCTGCTGCACTGATCCAACAACCAGGGAGAAATCGAGATTTGCCGACTGATTTACATGCAGCTGAATCTTTTCGGTATCGGTGTTGAAGCCCTCCTTTGAGACACTTACGTTGTAGTCCCCGGGCTGCAGCAGCGGCACGTTGAAGAAACCGGATTCATTGGTAGCGGCCTTACGTGATATTCCCGTAGCAGCCTGGACCACGACTACCGCCGCGCCGGGAATCGCGGCCCCTCCTGGATCCTTGACACTTCCTGACAACGTGGCCGTATTGATTTGGCAGAACGCACTAATGCGCGTGGCCAGTACGACGACAATCAAAGTCATCGACACGATAATGAATTTTCGAAGCCGCCGGCCTACAATTGCGCCGATCTTGCCAACCTGTGAAGCTGTAGTTGTGGATGATTCCTTGCGCATCATCTGATCCTCCTGAGTGGCACTGTGACGGTTCATTTGCGGCTCTGAATCTGCGCATGTCGATATTCCAAACCGGCGTCCGGCGATCTTTTTTACTCTGGGCCGATGGTGGATTAAATTCTCTGCAGGGCTATGCTGCGACGGTCGCCATGCGCATTGGGTTAACGTAGCGTCCTCAACTTCGATCCCGCCTATCACACGATTCAAGCTGTCTTAACAATCGATGCAGTTAACGATAACTATATCGCGACACAAAAATTGGATCATCCCATATTAGGCATTGTCAAGAGATTTTTCAGAAGGAGCACAGCAGAGCGAAGCTGCGGTATATCTGGGACAGGTATCCTCGCATACCCAAGATCCCTTAGCTGATGCTACTGCTCGCCGCACTCATGGTTGCCTATCACACGGCATCGCAATCGCGATGCTTGCAACCAGATCACTACCTGACCTGTGAAGTTCTTGTTCTGGGACTTGTTCGTCAACACCCTCCGTGCCGTGTAACGCCAGGAATTGATGCATCTCCGTATCGGCAAGCTGCGAATCGTGGGTTCGCTTATAGGCTTGCGCCAGACGATAGTGCGCTTCAGCGTTGTTGGGTTCGAGCTTGACCGCTTGTGACAGCTCGCTCTCAGCTCTCAATAGATCGTTGGAATCGGCGTAGAGCACGCCCAGCAGATAGTGAGCTCTAGCCATGTTCGGATCATTGGTCAAAGCAAGCTTGAGCTGTGACTCGATTTCGTTGCCGGATGCCGTGATCGGATCTATCCTGCGCTGTCGCCACAACGCGAGTGCGTAATCGTAATGCGCCTCGGCGCTTGTCGGATGTGCTACAACTAATTCTGCAAGGTTCTTCCGAATTTCAGCCGCTCTCTCCGGAGAGGCATCGGCCAGACCTGCCAGGAAGAAGTACGGCGGCAGATAGTCGGGATCGATTGCAATCGCTCTCAACAGGGACTGGATCGCTTCCACCTTTCGCTGCGCCATATCCTGCGCAATTCCAAGTCCAAGCCAAAGCTTCGCTTGATTCGGATGGGCAACAGTTGCTGAGGTGAATAACTCCGCTGCTTGGTCCGGAGCTCCCACGCTGATTAAGCCGATGCCAGAACTGAACACATTATCAACATTGCCGGGAGCCGCTGCGACCATGCGCTGATACGTCTCACGCGCCTTCTGCTGCTCACCCGAAAGTTGGTATGCAAGCGCCAGGAGCCGAAACGTTGCCGGATCTTGGCGCGCGCGTCCCGTCACGCCTTCAAGCAAATTGACCGCCTCAGGATTCCTCTTCGTCCCAAGCAGAGCGAGCGCAAGCGCGCGAGAGTCATTGATGTTTGCCGGTTCGACGCGTCTAGCCGACTCGAGATACTCCACACTCCGCGTAAGGTCGCCGTGTTGCAGATAAAAAACGCCCAGCGCATAGTTGGCTTCGAACGCCTTCGGATCTGCTTTTGCCGCCTTTACTAACTCGGACTCGCGGCTGCAATCCTCTACATGCCAATCGGGAACGAAGCCGGAAAGCAGTTCATGATTGAGGTCATCTACTCCTTTGCTGACTGCCGCTGCCTCCTCGTTGCTGACGCCCGTCGAATAGCCGCTGGGTGCGGTAGTCCCTTGAACGCCAGAGGCGCTGAAAGCAGGCGGTTTCTTAGGATTCTTCGCCGATCTCTCACTCTGCCCATTCGTCTGGCCCGTCTGGGAAGCTGCAGCCACAGCGCCAAAGACCACTAGCATCATGAGCATATTCCTCAGCCGACCCGCTCCTGGAGTTGTCGCAGCCGAACTCATTTCTTGCTGTCCACTTCGCGCAGCGCCTGGCGAATCTCTTCATTGTCCGGCTGTCTGGCAAGGAACTCTGACAGCAGATCACGTGCTTTATCGCCTTTACCGGCACTCAGGTAAAGCACAGCCATGTTCAGATAAGGCCGATCGTAGTCGGGCGCCAGCCGTCGGCAGTTTTCGAACGACTCCATCGCCTTCGCCGATTCACCCATTTCCATCAGCACAACTCCCAAGCCGTTCAGCATCTCCACGTTGCGAGGTTCAAGTTGCGTAGCCTTCTCCAACTCCGACTTCGCCCGAGGTAGATCCTTCTCTTCAACGAACAACATAGCCAGCCCTTGGTGGAACTCCGCCTGTGAAGGATCCAGGGCAATCGCCTTTTCCAAAAGAGATTGAGCGGCTTCTTCGCGGCCCTGGTAGCGATAAAGCTTCACCATATTCTGAATGGCGAGCAAGTGGGTTGGTTGCAGGTCGAGTGCCTTTTGAAAGTCGCTTTGCGCGCCGCTGTAATCCCCCTGCTGGCCATAAACGACACCCAGATTGTTCCAGGCATCCGCATTGTTGGGATCCAATTTAACGGCTTGTTCTAAGTTCGTTCGGGCATCCCCAAACATACCTTTGTTTAAATAAATCAAACCGATATTGTAATAAGCGGCGCCATTCGGAGCGCCATGGTCGATCGACTGCTCAAAGGCCGCCAGTGCTTCGTCGAAATATTCGTATTGCAGATAGGCGACGCCGTACGTGAAGTAGTTGTGATGAAGCTGGCCCCTGAAATAATGTCCCGGAAAGGGAAGTCCGCGGCGTTGTCGATCTTCGGCAGTCACAGGCAGCGCACGTGCATCGTGTGAGATTTGCGCTGGATCCGCATAGCCCGTGTAGACCCGAACGACCTTGCCTTCGCCGTCGATCAGGAATGACGTTGGGAATTCAATTTCCCGGCGGCGATCAAAAAGATATCGATAGAAGATGTTATAAACAGCCGCTGTCTTTTCTTCCGGAGTGAGTACCGGAAGGGACAGCTGCGGAAGTCCCGCCACCTTATCTTCAGCCGGCTCCTTGGGCGTAATCCGCACTGACAGCACCGTCAGTCCGTCATGCTTCCATTCCGCATTCAGCTGATTCACTTCAACCAGAAATTTCCGGCTCTGCTCGCAGCCCCCAGTCCAAAAGACCAGGAGTTGCGTACTTCCTTTCCCATCGGACAAGCTGCGCTTCACATTATTCTGGTCTGGAAGCGAAAAGCCCGGAGGCGTGATCGGCTCCAGCAACCACGTCGCATTTGTCACTCGACGTTCTTCGGCTGTCTGCTTCGCTTCCAGCCCGCCGATCTCGCGGAACGCGCGCAAGGGTGTCGCGTGGAAGCCCGCCACTCCTTCCTGAACCTCAATGCGATGTCCTGCGGGAACAGTATCGAGAACCTGCTTCTCCCCGTTCGGCCATTCGATAGTCGCTTGTATAGGACTCGCGGCTTCTCCCAAGCCAAAGTGCAGCAGCTTCGTGTTCTGGGACAGGAAACCGGACCCGGCTCGCAATGTCTTCTGTTGCCGCCCGGTCGCCGTGACAACCTCGACGATCGCCCCGATTGCGTCGCGATTACTCTTAATGCCTCGGAGCGAAAACATGATCGCCCCACCGATCGGGCTCAGTTCGTTGTGAAAGACTCTGAGCTGCGGGGCGGTTCGGTTCTTCAAAATTATTTCCAACCTGCCATCCCCGTCGATGTCGCTCAGCGCAAAGGAGCGACCGTCTTCAATGCAATCAAGACCCAGAAGACCAGCGGCCTCAGTAAATGTTGAGTCTCGGTTGTTCAGATAAAAATTGTTGCGCTGATACCCGCTCCAGGTGAAATCCGAACGGATGAACTCGTTGATGGCGCTCCACGCGTCCGCATACGCCTTCGATTGACCGCCTGAATCGAGTGAGCGCGCAGCGACCTGCCGCCAATAAAAGCTCGAGAGGTCCTCTTTCTTTGCTCCAGAGATGAAACCGTTCGCGACATACAGATCAGGGTATCCATCGTGATCGAAATCCCATGCATCGCTGCCCCAATTCCATCCACCCACCTGGGTTCCGGACTTTTCGGTCACGTCATGAAATTTGCCGCTTGCTCTTTCGTTGTGAAGCAGTGTGTTGCCCGCGGCATCCTCCCAGTACACCCGCCGGATATTCTCAGGCACCCTGGGCATGAACTCCGGTTGCTTTGTGACCCTCCTGCCGGCGGCCTCCCACATGTTTACGACATACATATCGTCGCGGCCGTCGTTGTCGTAGTCGAACCAGGTCATGCTCATGCCTTCGCCCGGATCTTCCACACCAGCCTCAGCGCTCACATCGGTAAACGTCCCGTTTCCGTTATTCCTGTAAAGCACTTTGCGGCCAAAATCATTCACGACATATAAGTCAGGCCATCCGTCGCGATTGTAGTCATCCCATCCGCAGCAAAAACTGAAGCGGTCATTGCTCACATCCAGCCCTGACGCGACAGTCACGTCCTCAAAGTTGTGATCGCCGCGGTTCTTCAGGAGAAAGTTGGGCGGCCCATTCTGCGCGTCATAATATGGCTTCGGATACTCGTAGTCGCTCAGGCCCTGATAAAAGCTATATGTGCAGAAGTAAACATCGAGCAGGCCGTCACAATCGTAGTCTGCAATTGCAGCGCCAGTAAACGTGCCCTGGGTCGCTCTCGCAAAATGAAGGGCATCCGGCTTTAACTCAAACGTACCATCGCCACGATTGATAAAAAGCAACGGGCCGCTGGTGCGCACAACGATCAAATCCTGGCGTCCGCTGTTCGTCAAATCTGCAAATAATGCCGTCGATGTTCCGTCCAGCAAGCCAACTCCCGCTTTCTCCGTCACGTCGACAAAGGTGCCATCACCGCGATTGCGATAGAGTCGGTTTGGAAGACCGGCTGGCTGGCAGACATAAAGATCGTCATAGCCGTCGCCATCAAAGTCCCCTGCGCAAATACCGTTATTGCCGTAGATATCGATTCCACTGGCTCCATCCAAAACAGTTCGCCAATGATCGACGCCATGACACATCTGCGACCGGTAAGAATCGATGCTCCCGAAAGCCCCAATGGAGATATCCGTGAATCCCCGCCCCGTCAGGCGGCTCCGCAACTCCGCGCCTGCGGACCACCCCGTGACGCACCACCGTCCATTGGCATCTTTCAACCATGACAATTCCCATTCGCCCGTCCGCTCTTCGCGCCGGTCCGCATCCAATTCGCCGACCAGGTCGTAGTGAATCTGCGTCCTCAGACCGCCAGCCGCGTCGCGCACAATCTCAATCAGATCGATTTGAAGTTCAGCGGTCTCAATCTTCTTGAACGTCGCCAGATACTCATTCAGTCCGTCAACAAACGCGCCCCGGCTCACGCGCTCCGTGCGCGGGAAGAGCACCATGTCTGAGTGCACTGGCGGCTGGGAGCGAACTTGAGTCACCTTAGCGTGATTCAGAAGCGCCCCGTTCAGATTTTCAGACAGAATATCGTGGACGACTCGCAAATCGCGCGCAGAAGAGCAGAAAGCCTGTTGCCAGCTCTTCAGCGGGACTTCCAGTTCCGCAGCGTACTTCTCCGCGACGAATTCATCGGAGCCTGGTCGGATCTGCTGCAGAAACGGCTCAATCGACGGTGCGTATCCCGATCCCACATGAAGAAGGCACGGTGAAGACGGTCCTTGCGCCAGGGCTGACGATGGAAGGCCGCGAAGACGAGATGCCAGAAATGCTCCTGCCACGCCCGTGGTCTTCAGGAACCAGCGACGTGAACAATACACATTTCCCCCTGAATACGGCGCAGAATAACGGCTCCGTCTACGATGAAGTTATCGCCAATAATATGCCAGTTTCGCCCGGCACGCCGTGGAGTCCAGCCTGGATTCTCTGGTCCTTAAGAGAAAGCATTCCGGCCTCAGCGCTAGTCACAACCGCGTTGGCAGAACCTGAGTACGTTGCCCGTTTACGAGAACGGTCACAGGAACTGGCTGAGAGGAAGTAAGCCTCCACTGAGTCACACGCTCACCTTTCCACGACATATCCACCACCACATTCCCTCTGGCCTTCACTCCCTTGATACTGCCTTCCGGCCATTTCGCGCAGGGATCGGGAAGCAATTGAATCACGCCATTCTGTGATTGAACCAGCATTTCTATCATCGCTGCTGCGATGCCGTAGTTACCGTCAATCTGCAGCGGGATGTGGTGCGTCGTGAACAGGTTGTCAAGCATGTTGTAAGTAATCAGCCCTTCCAACATTTCGTGAGCCTTCTCTCCATCCTGCAGACGCGCCCAGAGCATGCATCGCCATGTCCACGACCACGAACGGCGACTGTCTCCCGTGGTCTTTCTCATTAACAATGATTTGCGAGCCGCCTCGGCCAACGCAGGTGTTTTATCAACGCTGATCGTACTTCCCGGAAAAACAGCAAACAGATGTGACGTGTGCCGATGGTCTGTCACCGGATCGCGATCGATCATCCACTCCATCAAGTTGCCCTCTTTGCCGATCTGCGGCGGCAACAGCTGCTCCTGCTTTTCTTTCAGCCCCGCAACCCACTCCTGATCTACACCCAGAATTTTGGCAGCCCTGATCGTATTTAGGAACAATTCGGAAATGATCTCCTGATCCATTGCCACACCGTCCTCGCCACGAGGACCATGTTCCGGAGACCAGCCGTTAGGAACCACCAGCGTTCCCGCCTTCACCCGCGCGAGTTCAGGATAGAGCGACACATCCACCGGCTTATAGTCGCTCACGAAGCCCTTCCCGCCTTCCCCCAAAGTTTTCAGATGCGCCGCCCAGTATTGCGACAACTCCTTCATCATGGGATACGCCTGATTGTGCAGATACGCGACATCCTGGGTAAAAGCGTAATGCTCCCACATATGCAAGGCGTACCATGCTGATCCCGGCAGATTCATCTGCCAACCGTTTCCACCAAATGGATTGTGCGATGTGTAAACGAGCCAGCCGCCAGATTGCGAACCGTGCAGTTGTGAGCTGTCGAGCTTTTCGGTCGCCTTCAGATATTCCTCCGTTGCCATTCGATTTGGTTCACGAGTTGCCCACAGGTATTCGATCATTGCCAAGTGGCATTCGGAAAGATTGCCAGGCTCTGGCAACCAATACACCATCTGAAAGTTGATGTTGCTGTGGTAATCGTTCCCCCACGGCGCGTCAATCGATCCATTCCATATCCCTTGGAGGCCCGCAGGCAAATTGTCGGGGCGAGACGTCGAAATCATCAGATAACGTCCGAAATTAAAAAGGGTCTCTTCCAACCCTGGATCGTTGGGGTTTGTTCGATAAGTTTCCAGCCTGCGGGGCGTGGGCATCGCATTCCGTGAATCGCTCGACTTTCCCAGATCGAGCCGCACCCTATTGAACAGCGGTTGATAGTTGTTCAAATGAGCTTTGAGCAAATCATCGTATGACTTGTCTCTGACCTTCTTGAGCCGTTCCGTGATCCTGACCTCGGGATCATCCCCGCGCCATCGCTTTCCGTAATCCAGCAGATAGTTTGTTTCGATCGCGATCACGACCGTAAATGAATCCACCGCTCGCAAAGCGATGTGGCCGGCTCCGCTGATTTGATCTCCTCCCTGACTGGCGACCGCCGCCTGCACTTGGAGGCGCATTCCATTGCCCAATTTGCTCGCGAGAGTGAGCTTCTGTGGTCCCACAGAAACCAAATCAGCCGCATGCTGAGTCGCTAACGAGATCGTCGCGTTGAATTTCTTCTTGTCGTCCGCCCGATAATGCAGAACCATGACCTGATCCGGATAACTCGCAAAGGCAATACTCCGGATGGCGACATCATTCCGGACTGCTGAAGACCTGACAATGCCCTCGTCCAAACAGATCTCGCGGATGAAGGAACCCTTCTGCACCGGGGCGTTGAAATCAACAATCAAGTCGCCGACGGGTTGATATCCTCCAAAGCCGTCTTCGCCAACTTCGGGCCCATGCTCGCCGTCGTATTTCTTGTCACCTTTGTTGTTGATCGTCCCGCCGTTTCGTCCGCCCGACCAGAAGGAGACTTCATTCAGGGCATAGCGGTCGCGCCCACTCCCATGAAAAACGGAGGCCGCGAGGCGCCCATTTCCCATCGGATATTGCTCCGCTTCCCAGATTCGGGCGGGATTCGAATATTTTCCCTTCGTCGCTGCACTCGTCTCCTCATCCAGATAGTCTGTCCCTTCACCCGACTGCCACCGTTTGATGACTGGAGAAGGGTGGGGTACACGTGGCAAATGGGGAACTGAGTCACCCTCCCACACGCCGTCGTATAAGTCGGAGGTGGCACCGGGTTGCTCTCTTTGATTTGCAAATAGCCGGGTAAACGCTGGTTGATCAGACCAGACCCGCATGGGACCCAGTTCGGTCTCCATCATTGGAGAAAACATCGAAAGGATCGCTGGCTGAGCAAAGGTGCGTTCTGCACAACTCGCTCCGGTCAGGACCAGTCCAGCAGCGGCCATTCCTGATGCCTTCAGGAAACCTCGTCGTCCGGTTTCGGCGCCGCGATTGAGTCGTCTCATGTAAAGGAAAGCCAATCGTATGCTTTGCTGCAAGTGGCTGTCAATAATCGGAGACGGAGCGCAATCGCATCCTTATCTGTCTATGCCAGAGTATTGCCGCCATTTACTGCGAACCGTTGCCCTGTGACAAATCCCGCGGAATCACTGGCAAGAAAAGCAACCAATCCGGCAACATCCTTTGCTTCGCCCATCCTCTTCATTGGCACGAGTTGTTTATAGCTCTCGAATTCGGCAGCCGGTACATCGGCGTGCCTCTCGGTGGGTATCCATCCGGGCGCGACCAGATTCACGGTTATGCCATCGAGAGCAAGTTCGCGCGCCCAGGAACGAGTCTGCCCTAATTGCGCTCCCTTGGCCGCGACATAGTTGGCGAAACGTGGGTTCCCTAGTTCGAAAACTTCGCTTCCAATCTGAATGATTCTTCCAAATCGCTGTCTCTTCATGGCGGGCAGCACCTGCTTAACAAGCAGCAGAGGTGACTTCACAAAGAACTCCAGTTGCTCCAGATAGCACTTCCACGTTTGTTCCTCGATTGAGTAAAAGGGTTGCGGGCCGGTTGCGTTAACCACGAGAATATCGATCACGCCAAAAGTCCGGGAGACTTCATCGGCCAATCGCGCTACATCCACCTCCTCACGCACGTCCGCTCGAAAGATACCGGCATGGCCGCCTCGCTTCTGAATGTCATTGCAGAGACGTTCTGCCGCCTGATAGCTGTTCCAGTAATTGATCGCAACGTTAGCGCCGTTTTCAGCTAGTTCCAACGCAATCGAACTTCCCAAACCACGGGAGGCTCCTGTTACGAGAGCGGTGCGTTTCATGATTCCCTCATCTAGTTTCACTTCGCCAGTCCGATTGTTCGTGATCCCAGCGACTTCGGTGCAGTTGCAGGTGTGCCGGAAACCGTTTCGAGCAGCAAAGATTTATGAGCAACCCGCTCTAGCAGGTAATTCGTTCCGGGATGCCCGCTAAATGTCAGTACCCCATCCGAACGCGCAGCTGACACGGTCGAAGAATTGTCAACGTCGATAATTGCTACCTGCTGACCAGGCCATGGATTGCGAACACGCACCGGTCCTGATGACGCGATCTCCACTCCCACGCAGACCAGTTCGCCATGTCGCAGTCTCACATCGGCTTTATTGCCGTGGGGAAGATAGACTGTGCCATCTGCATCCCAATCCTGCGGCCATGCAGGCGCTATCCGAATCAGATTGTCGTAATCATCCGCGAGAGCAATCTGGAGCGCGTCTGCCAGGACACCCACTTGTTCAACATAGGGTTCAGCGCCCGCAGAGCCGCCCGGCTCGGAAGGAGAGAAGGCCGAAAGGCCGGAAGGATATACCTGATAGTGGTCAGTGATCGCAAACAGGCCTGCTGATAATTCGTTTGAAAGACCAAGACGGGCAGCCTGCACCGGATCGTAACTCCAATCTTCTTCATTCTTGTAAGGACGGTTCAGGAATGTACGCACGGCCACCTTATGCAGCGCTTCATCGTCGCCGATAATCGTGTAGGGCCACACCGGCTCCAGCCCGATGTTTTCGACGTTGTGAATCTTAGCATCGGGATTATAGCTGGCAGCGATGATTGCCTCTGCGGCATCAGCCCCATCCTTCGACAGAACCGTTGGCGATGAGACAGTCGCGAACGGCAAAGGCATGAGCTTAGTCAGCGCCGCCCGCAATTCGGTAACCAACTCTGAATCTGTCTTCAATAGCGTTGCGGCTAGAATTACTCGGGGGAACAGCGCTCGCATTGCGGATATGTCCGTGGTGGGGTCATGAACGTCCCATTGCATCTCGTGCGCATTCGATGGGAATGTATGCAGTTTGCCATCCGCCCCGGTAGTTGCATAGGCCAAAAGAAAGCGCGCTGCTTCTCGCATGAGCGGATAATTCCTCTTCAGAAACGCCAGATCGTCGGTGTACTCATATTGCGCCCAAACCCAAACTGACACCTCGGCCCCGGTGGAGATCGTGCGCGCGTTGTAGTATGGCGGAGAGTCCTCCCCACAGTTAATCGGTGCATTGGGAATCCATTCTTCGTTCTCATAGCCGCGGCCATTGAAGCGCATGGTTTCAGGAACGCAGGCTCCCTGCCGGCCTCCCATATGCTGGCGCGTCCAATTGAGAATGTTGTCAAGGTTTTCCTGATACAGACGGAAGTATGAAGCGTTCAGATCGGAGGCGCCGGCCCCGAGATTGGCGCTCACCTGCATCCGCAGGTTCCATTGCCAGAAGGCCGAAGGCCCCCATCTGTGTTGGTCGCGAGCGGAAGAAAATAGATCTCCAATACCGGCCTGGGAACCTGGAAAGCGATCACGGCTCTCAGCGGCAGCGGTGAACAAATAGATGGTACGCAGATTTTCAAAGTATTCGGCTCTGTGATCCGGGGAGGATAGCTTTATCAAGCCCGCATGTTCCCAAAAGGTACTCCACCAGGCGCGGTGTTGATCGATGCGAATCGATTGTGCCCGCGCCATCAGCTTTGATGAGGCAGCATCTGCATCGCCTCCACGCCATGACGGCGCTCCGACCAGGATTCGGAAAGATCCATCCGACCGTGGCATAAATGTGAGAGTGACTGAAAGTGAATCACTTGACGTCGCGTGAACATTTCTCGCATCTGCGGTTATCGCGGCTAATGATCCAAAGCGCTCATTGCTCGCGCCGGCTTCGTGATCGTCAAGCCACGTTTCGGCAAGAGCGCCGATGGTTCCGCGCGAAATCACCTGCGGCTTGCGGGGTGACCATAGCCGCAGCACCGCCGTTTGTTTCTCCTGCGGGTCGGCTCCTTTCACATCTATTACAAGTACGTCGAGAGCTTCATCGACATACATAACGGCCGTTAAACCTCCGCCACTCTGCTCAAATTCTCCGGCGTAAAGATTGAGCCGGCCTCGGTAGTCGCGCGCCTTTGCAAGCTTATCGAGCGTCGGAATAATAATCTGGCCGGGTGAGAGGCGTTTCGGAAAAGTATCACCGCGATTTAGCTGTGCCGTGAATCCGTCCTGGGACCACACCGCAACTCCCAGCCGACCGTTACCTAGTGGCATCGCCTCAATGGGCAATAAAGCGGGCCGCGCCAGAATAATGTCAGAACGCTCGACAACCCCTTTTCGATCGATCGGGAAAAGGTCACGTCCCCACAATTGCGGAGTTCCGAACAACTGTATGGCAGCAATCTGAACAAGAAGAATTAACGTGACAAGATTACGGCCGCTAACCTTGTGACAATTACGAATGCAGTTAAAGACGAAGCTTTCCGAGAGGGTGGTAGCAGCAGTAATATGGCGCAAAGCAGTCATCCGAAGACTCCAGATTGTTTCACGGCGGGGCACCCAAAGTTGAGATCGGCGAGAATCGTCAGGAATGAGACGTTTCATTCGCAACTGAGGCTAGTTGATCGAATAGCGCAAGTCAATCGCGCACAGTAGCGCCCTCGTGGCTTTCGCTGTATTGTCGATAGCAAATGTCGACGCAGAAAGAACTTGCGAAATACGCGGGCGTGTCGGCAGGTACTGTCTCCAACGTGATTAGTGGGAGCACCCCCGTCAGTGAAGCTTCGCGGAAGAAGGTGCTCGACGCGATTCGCGCCTTAAATTACCAGCCGAACCTCATTGCGCGCAGCCTGAAGACAAATCGAACCTATACGCTCGGCATCCTCGTTCCCGATATCACGATCGCGTTCTATACCAAAGTCATTCGGGGTGCTGAATCGGCCGCCAGAGACCGAGATCACTTCTTGGTAGTGCTCGATTCGCAAGGCAGCCATGAACTCGAGGTAAAGATGCTGGCGCTGCTCCGTCAGAGAGTCGACGGGATTCTGTTCGTGACCGCCGGAGACTACAAATGGTCCGCTGAAGATGCCCGGCAAATCACTTCAGGACCGCCGGTTGTATGTGTCGATCGCCGGCCAGAGGGCCTGCATGTGGATTCGGTATGCGTCGACGATAGTGGCGCAGCAGAGGTGGGAGTAGCTCACCTCGTCGAGAGAGGACACAGGGAGATTGCGATTGTCACTGGCCCGCTAACCCTTAGGAACGAACAGGAACGGCTTCACGGATACGAAAGAGCACTCAGGAAAGCAAATCTTAAGACTCGCAGAAACTTAATTTGGTCAGCCGGATTTGAGCAGAAGGGAATCGATGCCGTTTGCCAGCAAGGAATGCTTCGCTCGGCGGCAAGACCCTCGGCCCTTTTTGCCACGAATGGTGTTACGGGTCTTGGCGCTCTCCGCAGCTTGTATGCTATGGGGTTTTCTACGCCCGCTGATCTCGCCTTTGCTACCATCGATGACGTTATGACCGATCATCTATTCAAGCCTGCTATCACATCGGTCATTCAACCGGCGCATGAGATAGGCTATCGCGCCATCGAAGTCTTATTTGATCGATTTGCCAACCCAAAGATAAACTCCGCCCGCGCGATCATGCGGTTGCCCGCGACCCTTGTGGTCCAGGAATCGTCACAAACATACTCCTCAGCGCCCCCAACAAGAGCCGCAAAGAGAAGAAAGTGATCCGCCAGCTCGGCCCGATCTGCCGGGGTTGAGCTCCTTTTAAATGTCAGTAGGTGCGGAATTACCAATGCGTTGACAGAGACTTCATCGCCCCGCCGGCAACGCCGAGTGCCACGAGTGGAACGTCGTCTTGCCCAGGTCAATGCCAACTGAATGCATCGGCACGTCGATGATCCTTCCTCTCAGAAGCCGCCACCACAATCAACCTGCTCACGTATGTGAATCAAACGGCGGACCATCTCATCAGTCGTTAGTCGGCTTCTCGGTAGCGAGGCGCATGGTCGAGGAGGATGTGTTGCAACTTTCAGGGCTGCTGGCTGGTGACGTGAAAGAATCGCGAAATGATAACCCGACCCGCGATCTTCAAATGGCGTCAGACCGAAGCGGCCTCATACTCTGTGCGGTCCGGTGGTATCTTCGCTATTCTCTCTCGCTGCGCGATGTTGAGGAGCTGCTGGAGGAGCGTGGTCTCTATGTCGATCACACAACCGTCTG
>Ga0210398_10000707_pt1 | contig 36881 bp, 28 predicted proteins | sample IncBWC4OmetaG_FD_161047 | JGI IMG/M metagenome (GOLD analysis project Ga0210398, IMG submission 161047) | Forest soil microbial communities from Barre Woods Harvard Forest LTER site, Petersham, Massachusetts, United States - Inc-BW-C-4-O | ecosystem: Environmental > Terrestrial > Soil >... | reverse complement strand
GCGCTGGCAGAAATGATCGAGCGGCTCGCCGGCAAGACGCTCGAGGGCGACGCCGAGAAGGATGAAACCAATGTCGCTGTACTCGGCGCGCGACCCGGGATCGGCGGAGCACGGCATGGTAAAAGCCGCGGGCAGCAGCTGGTCGCGAGTCCGCGCCTTGAGAAACAGCTTTTCATGCGCCGGCAATCCGGAGGAATGGGAAAGCAGCATGCGCATGGTCACTCCCTGGCGGCGGGGATCTTTTTCGGCGTCGCGAATGAATTCTGGCAGGATGGCGGCGAGCGGCGCATCCAGATCCAGCAGGCCTCGTTGGTAAAGAAGCATCGCCATAGACGTCGTTCCAACCACCTTGGTGAGGGAGGCGAGATCGAAAACAGCGGTAGGAACAACCATGGACGAGTCGGCCTCGTAAGTGAAGCGGCCCAGGGCTTTGAGTCCGATCAGCCTGGCCTCCAGCGTGATCGCGACAGAGGCAGCGGGAAACGCCCGCTGAGCGATGGCTTCTTGCAAGATGGAGAAGGCGCAGGCGAAGCGGTCGTCTTGGTGTTCAAGAGCTTCGATCAGCGGGGATGCGTGATCCGGTGCAGTCATCGAGGAGTCCATGATATGGCATAGGCGGCACCCCCTTACTTGAGTTTCTTGAGTCATGGCGCCGATGTTGTGTAGAGTCAGAGCATCCTTCCGATTCAGTCAAACTCGCTCCGAGCTCCGCTGGGCCAGCGCTTTACTCCGCAAAAGACGTGGAAAGGCGGGGCCGGGAGGCTGGCTCTATTCATCGCAGCTGGCGGCATCATGGCCGCGACTGTGCTCGCGTCCTCGTCTTCCGTGGCCGCCAACAAGCCGGTGGCCGTGGTGCGTATGGTCGATGCAGACGCGGTTATTCAGCAGGCCATTCATGATCGGCAAGTTCCGGGAGCGGTTTTGATTGTGGGTCACAACGGCCATGTCATTTACCGGAAAGCCTATGGTTGGCGTGCCTTGGAGCCGCACCGCGAGGTCATGACGTGGGATACGATTTTCGACTTGGCCTCGCTGACCAAGGTGATCGTGACCACGACGGCAGTGATGCAGCTGGTCGAACAAGGCAAGATACGCCTGAATGACCCGGTGGCAAAATATCTGCCGGAGTTTGGGCAGAATGGAAAAGAAGACATCACGCTGCGGCAGTTGCTGACCCACTATTCCGGGCTGGAGCCGGATCTAGATTTAAAAACGATGTGGGAAGGAAAGGAGACGGCGTATGGGATGGCATTTGCGGTGAGGGGGCAGGACCCGCCCGGCGCGCGGTTCTCCTATAGCGATATTAACTTCATTGTGCTGGGCGCGCTGGTGGAGCGGGTTTCCGCCGAGACGCTTGAGGAGTATGCGACACGACATATTTTTTTGCCCCTGAAGATGACGCATACCCGCTTTGTTCCTCCCGCGGCGTGGCGGGCGAAAATAGCGCCCACCCAGTACGACGAGAATGAACACATGCTGCGCGGCGTGGTGCATGATCCGACCGCGCGCAGGATGGGCGGCGTGGCCGGGCATGCCGGCCTATTTTCAACCGCGGACGACTTGGCGAAATTTGCGCAAGCATTGCTGAACGGCGGAGATCGAATTCTATCGGCGCTCTCGGTGGAGAAGATGACGCGTCCGGAGCAGCCTCCAACCGCGCCTGTGCTACGGGGGTTTGGCTGGGATATCGATTCCCCGTTCTCGACCAACCGCGGAACGCTGCTGCCGGTGGGAGGGTACGGCCATACCGGATTCACGGGAACATCGATGTGGATCGATCCCACCACCCAGACCTACATCATTTTGCTGACGAATGCGGTGCATCCGCGGGGAAAAGAAAATGCGATCGCCCTGCGCTCCAAGGTGGCGACGGCGGTAGCGGCGGCGCTGCCTCTGACCAGCAGCGAGAAAGACTCGCTGCGCTGGCAGAGTATTACGGGCTACAACGAGGCGCAAAGCGCGGCACGGCACATGAGCGCCCGCAACGGCAACGTGAAGAACGGGATCGACGTGCTCGAGGAGCATGCCTTCGATATTCTGCAGGTTGCCGGCAGCAAAAAGCGCATTGGGCTGCTCACGAATCAGACCGGCGTGGATGCAGACGGTCAGCGCACGATTGACGTGCTGGCGCATGCCCCGGGCGTCTCGCTGGACCGAATCTTCAGCCCCGAGCACGGAGTCACGGGAACGCTCGATACGACCGACCTGGGCAACTCCAAAGACGCGGCAACCGGCATCCTGGTCTACAGCGTGTATGGCGCGAAGGATGCGGCCCGGCGGCCGTCGCTCGACCTGATGAAGGATCTCGATGCAGTGATTATCGATATTCAGGATGCCGGTGTGCGCTTCTACACGTACGAGACCACGCTGGGATATTTTCTCGAGGCCGCCGGCCAGGCGGGAGTTGAAGTGATTGTGCTCGACCGTCCTGACCCGGTTACGGGAGCGTTTATGCAGGGCCCGGTATCGGACGCGGGACACGAAAGCTTTACGAATTATTGGACGGTGCCGGTGCGCCACGGAATGACTATGGGCGAACTGGCGAAGATGTTCAACCTGGAACGCCATATCAACGCCAAGTTGACCGTGGTGCCGATGGAAGGCTGGCTGCGCGGCGACTGGTTTGATTCGACGGGACTTGCGTGGGTGAATCCCTCGCCGAACCTGCGCAGTGTGACCGAAGCGGGCTTGTATCCGGGCGTGGGACTGATCGAAGGAACCAATGTCTCGGTGGGGCGGGGAACGGATACTCCCTTCGAACTTGTGGGTGCGCCGTGGATCAAGAGTCGAGACCTGGCCGCGTATTTGAATGCGCGCGGGATCGCGGGAGTGCGGTTTGTTCCAGTAACGTTCACGCCATCCACCAGTAATTACTCGGGACAGAGGTGCGAGGGCGTGAATGTAGTTCTAACCGAACGAAATGCGCTCGACGGACCAGAGCTCGGAATTGAATTGGCGGCTGCCTTGAGAAAACTGTACCCCGCAGACTTTAAGATGGAACGGATGATGGAGTTATTGGCCAATCAGGCAGGTTACGATGCCCTGGTGGCAGGTGAGGATCCGCGACGGATCGCGCAGGACTGGCAGGAGGGCTTGGACAAATTCCAGCTGGTGCGGCAAAAGTATTTAATCTATAAGTGATTCCGAGCGGGTATCTGGGGAGCCGTATAAGAATGAAATTGATGCCGGGAAGGCTGGTTGTGCTCATCACCGTGGTCGCGATTTTGCCGATGTCGGCAAGCGGCCAACAAGAAAACTCGACGTCTTCCGCGCCGCACACGCAAGAGGCATCTTCCGCAGACCCATCGGCACAGCCCCTTTTGTACAAGAATACGAGGTACGGTTTCAGTTTCTCGTTGCCTCAAACCTGGAAGGGCTACGTGATTCTCACGGATAAGTGGGAAGGTGGGGATCCGGAAAAAGGCAGCGTGGAACACGGAGCCGTGATCTCCATCCGGCATCCTGAGTGGACGAAAGAGAAGCCGCGGCAGGATATTCCTATCATGATATTCACCGTCGCGCAGTGGGACTCAATCGAGCACGGCAGCCTTTCTGTGAGTGTCGCCTCGTTCGGTCCGGTCGAACTCGGACGCAACCGCAAGTACGTCTTTGCCCTTGCTCCACGCTCGATCAATAGCGACCTTACCGGGGTGGAAGAGGTGAACGAGATTCTGAAACACGACCCGCTCCGGCCCTTCTGGACGAAGTGACCGTCTCTCGCTTCGGATAACCCGAGACCGGGAAGGCGGCATTGTAGGGCTTGAGCGTGGTATCCTCGGGCTAAATTGCGGATTGGAGGTCTGGAATGCGTTTGGCGTGGACTTTCTTGCTGCTGTCGGGGATGGCTTTGGGGCAAACGGCGGACACCCCGAAGCCGGAAAGTCCGGCGTCCGATTCGCCGCCGGCGACGTTGGCAACAAGCCCGGCGCGAATTGCCGATCCGAGTACGATTACCATTCCCGCGGGTACCAGAATTCCTTTGTCGCTGAAGCAGGCGATTTCCACCAAGAATGCGCGCGAGGGAGACGCGGTTTACGCGGAAACGGCGTTCCCCTTTGTGGTCGCTGATCGCGTGGTCGTGCCTGCAGGGTCTTACGTTCAAGGCAAAATTGCGCACGTCGAGCGCGCGGGGCACGGAAAAGGGCGCGCAGAAATCCTGATGCACTTTACCTCGATCATTTATCCCACCGGATACACCGTTATGTTGCCGGGTTCAGTCGAGAACACTCCGGGTGCAGATAACAAATCGGTGAAGGACTCGGAAGGAACGATCCAGCAGGACAGCGAGACGGGGAAAAGGGTTGGGGATGCGGCCAAGAATGGCGTCTACGGAACCCTGGGTGGGGCGACGGCCGGCGGGCTGGCGACTGGGGGGCTGAACGGAGCGCGGGTGGGCGCGGGAGTGGGTGCAGCAGCCGGCGTCGCATGGGCGCTCTTGAAGCGCGGCAGTGACGTAAAGCTGGATGTGGGGACATCGATCGAGATGGAGATTCAACGTCCAATTACGGTGGACGCAAGCCGCATTGCCATGGCGAGGGCCACGCCATAAGCGGTCGCACGATCGCGCCCACGATCGCACCGAAGACCGACAGGCTATTTCGAATTGAAAAGCACCGGGTATGTTTTGCCCGCCAGGGTTGCGTCCTCAGTTGCCCACGCAGCCAGCCCGCGGGGTTGCAGCCCAAATCCGGGGATACCTCACCGGGATGAAGCTCGGGAGCTAGGACGAACTCTTGGCGCTCGCGGAGTAGCTGAAGGGGTAGCTCTGGGAGTTGATCTCACGGCGAAGGTCTTCGAAGACGGCGTCGGATATTCTCATGTAGACATCGACCACCTCCGGGTCAAACTGACGCCCTCTCCACTCCAGGATTTCCTTGCGAGCCTCGGCGAGCGACCGGGCAGGGCGATAGGGACGGTCGGAGATGATAGCGTCGAGGGTATCGGCGACCGAGAAGATGCGCGCCCCTAAAGGGATTTCGGTGCCCTTCAGGTTACGGGGATAGCCGGAGCCATTAAAGTGTTCCTGGTGGGAGTAAACGATCTCGCAAGCTTCGGCCAGGAAGGGGATCTTCTTGAGCATCTGGTAGCCGTGATAGCAATGCTCGCGCATGATGGCCCGTTCTTCATCGTTGAGCTTTCCGGGCTTGCGAAGGATGTTATCGGGGATGGCCATTTTGCCGAAGTCGTGGAGGAAAGCACCGCGGGCAATGACGAGGATTTGTTCACGAGGCACGCCCATCTCACGGGCAATGGCGATGGTAAAAGCGGTGACGCGTCGGGTGTGATTTTGGGTCTCGGAGTCTTTCAGGTCGAGCGCGTCGCCGAGAGCTTCCAGGGTGATGTCATAGGAGCGTTCCAGTTCCGCCACGGCCCTCTGGAGCTGGTCGGTGCGAGCTTCGACCAGAGACTCCAAGTTCGTTTGATAGGTGCGATTCTCTACTTTCAGCCGGCGGTTTTCCAGCGCCCGCTTCACCGCGTTCAGCAACTGCTCGCGTTCGAAGGGCTTGAGCAGATAGTCGTATGCGCCATTACGGATGGCGGCCAGGGCAACCGAAATATCATGCACTGCGGTAACCATCACCACCGGCATGTCGGGAAATTTTTCCTTCGTGCGCTCGAGTAGTCCGATCCCGTCCAAGTCTGCCATCATCAAGTCGGAAAGCATCAACTCAAACACGTCGCCGGAATTCAGTATGGCCAGAGCTTCCATGCCGGAAGCAGCTTGTTCGCAGGAAAAACCAGCGGCGATAAGGATGGCGCAGACAATCTCGCGGATTGCTTCTTCGTCGTCCACTACGAGGATGCGATCGGGCATGGGTATCTCAAGGATACTATCGGATTCTACCCTAGAGTTGGGATGCCGAAAGTAACCATCCAGGTCCGGAAAGACCATCGAGATCAGCCTAAAGCGTGATATTCAGAAGCCAGGCAGTGTCACGTCCGGAACGCGGACGTGGATGCCTACGTGATCCACCAACAAAATGATTGCTTCCCTTTGGTCCGTTTGGAACACCGTGGTTCAACCAGCCGTTTCCAGGCTGAAGCCCAGCGAGTTTGCTCTGCTGATTATGCTGGCGGCCTCGGTACTCGTGCTGTCGGTATTTCGCGAACGCTATCTTGCGGTCTGGACGGCCGCCTGGACTCTGCTCGTTACTTCGCGTCTGGCAGGGGCACACGGCGCGGGAATGCAGATTCCGCCGCGTTACGTCCCTGCGGTGGAACAAGCCGCCTTCGTGATGGCGGTGGGTCTGTTCGCCGGGGCGATCTTTGTATATATAAGGGAACGCAATCTGCTGGCGCCGCTGGTTGCGGTCACCTTGAGCACCGCAGGTTTTGCCGCTGCCCGCGTTCTTTTTTGGCCCGATTCGTTACCTCTGCGGGTCGCTCTCGAAGTCTCCTATCGGATCATTCTCTTGACGGCCGCAATCGCCTTGCTAAGCGCCCGCCGCGGCCGTCGTGAGATGGCGTCATGGATGCTCGCCGCGTTCCTCATCGCCCAGCGTCTGCAATGGTCGCCTTTCACCGACCAGGTTCCGTCCGGAATCTTTGCCGCCCTCGACGTCGCTCTGGGATTAAGCATCCTTCTGGTCGTTTTTCAGGAAGCCCGCGCGCGTAACCAACGATTGAGTGTGCTGCGCGCTTTAACCGAGAGCATTGTCCTCGCCCAGCAGCAGGGCGGCATGATGGATAAAGCCCTCGAGGAGTTGCAGCGGCTGACCAAGTGCAGGGCAGCGTGGTTTAGGCTCATCGAGGGCGGGCATCTGGTAGCCACCCACGCGGTTGGCGTTTCGCCGGAGTTCCTGCGCGAAATAGGAATCGCCGAAATCACTGCGAACGTTACGCAGACCCTGGAGCGTGGCAAGCCGGAGATCGCAAGAAAAGCTGGCACGAACCCCGAAGATGAGCAACTGCTGAAGACGGAGAGGATCCGGCATCTGTTGATGGTTCCCGTCCTCGGCAAAAAGGCGCCCATCGGATTGTTGATTCTCGCCAGCGAGCGCGAGAGAAAGCTGACGGCCGAAGAACTCGACTTCCTCGAAACCTGTGGTCGTCAATTGGGAATCGCGGTAGAAAACTTCCGTCTGCTGGAGCAAGTGTTGCGCTCGCAGCGGCAGTGGAGGAACACATTTGATTCGGTCCACGACATCATCCTGGCGCACGATGCCGAGTTCCGCATCATCAAAGCCAACCAGATTTTGCTCGAGCAGTTGGAGCAATCGTCCGCGGACGTGATTGGCAGCACCTGCGAATCGGTACTCCCGCACGGTTTAGGAGAATGGACCGGCTGTCCCTACTGCGCTCGCGGTGGCGAAGAAATTACCGAAGGGGCCGACCCCTGCTTTGGCGGCTTCTCGCTGGTGTCCACTTCCTCTCACAGCGAGCAAGGCAGCAAACAGAAGGGCACCATCCACATCGTCCGTGACATTACGGAGCGGCATTCGGCGGAGGAAAAATATCGTCTGCTTTTCGACCAGGTGCAGGAAGGCGTTTATGTGGCGATGCCCAGCGGCCGTTTGCTCGATTGCAACGACGCCTTTGTGCACATGCTGGGATATCAGCGCCGGGAAGAGCTGCTTAACCTGAACCTCGACCAAGACGTCAGGGTCGACGCCGGCCAGCGGGATGCGTTTCACAAAGCCATCGAACAGCAGAACTACGTGCGCAACTTCGATGTGACCATGCGTCGGCAGAATGGCACGTTGCTGCTGGCCTCGGAAAGCAGCTTCGCCACGCGCGACGCGGCAGGGAAGATCGAGCGTTATCAAGGTTTTGTTCTGGATGTCACCGAGAAGCGCCGCGCCGAAGATGAAATGCGGCGCCGCAACCGCGAACTCAATGCCTTGAACGCGATGGCGGTGGTGGCGACGCAGTCCTTCGATCTGGATGAAATCCTCAACCTGACTCTGCGGCAGGTAGTTTCACTGTTTGGGGCGGAGAGCGGAGCCATCTATCTTTCCGACTCTGATGCTCCAACCTATCGACGTCGAGCCGCATGGGGACCCCGCAGTCGTGACAAATCGCGCCCGGCAGAAATCAGTTTTGCCGATGGATTTGGCGATCTGGTTATGCGGTCCCGCGCCGAAGTAATTACCGCCGAATACCTTCCCCATCTCACCGGCGCAGTGGCGGACTTCATCCGTTCCAGTAGCGACGGCGCGTGGAGCTGGGTGCTGTTCTGGGGCAAGGACAGCCCCATTGGGATGATGGGACTGCGCAGCCACGTGGAATATGAATATTCGAGCGGCGAAGAAAATCTGCTGGTGGCCATCAGCCGCCAGTTGGCCACCACGATCGAAAAGGTCCGCTTGTACGAAGAAACGTGCAAAGCTTATGAAGACCTGCGGCGCACGCAGGAACAGCTTTTGCAGAGCGAGAAGATGTCAGCCGTGGGCCAACTGATCGCAGGCGTCGCGCACGAACTGAATAATCCCTTGACCGCGATTCTGGGCTACGCGCAACTGCTGGAGAGCGAAGGTTTGAACGACCGCGCCCAAGACTACGTGGGCAAAATGTTCAAACAGGCGCAACGCACTCATCGGGTCGTGCAGAATCTGCTTTCCTTTGCGCGGCAGAGGAAGCCCGAGCGTTCCGAGGTCGACATCCGGAAAGTGCTCGAAGAGACACTGGCCCTCCGGGACTACGATCTCAAGGTCAACCACATCGTCGTGGAAAAGGATTTAGGAGCCGAGGCTGCCATGGTGGTAGCCGATCCCCACCAGATAGAACAAGTTTTCCTGAACATCATCAACAACGCCGTGGACGCCATTCTGGAAACCGGGCGATCAGGGAAGCTGAAGATTGATGTCTCCTGCGCGGGTGGCTGCGTGGCTGCACAGTTTGCCGATGACGGACCCGGAATCAAGGATCCTAAGAGGATCTTCGACCCCTTCTATACCACCAAAAATGTCGGGAAGGGAACCGGGCTGGGCTTGAGCATCTGCTACGGAATCGTGAAGGAACACGGTGGCGACATCACGGCGCATAACGCTGCCGAAGGCGGGGCTGTGATTGAAGTACGGCTGCCCATCGCTGCACCGGCAGGGGCCGTCCCGGAAACCGTCCCGGTGGCTCCGCCGAAGCGGGAAGGTGCCATCCAGGGCAGGGTATTGCTGGTCGAGGAAGAGGAAGCAGTGCTGGAGTTCGAGCGCGACGTACTCACCGGCGCCGGCGCCAACGTGGTCACCGCCTCCAGAAGCGAAGATGTGAAGACGCGTCTGCTCTCCGAGCCCTTCGATGCGGTGATTATGAGTGGTAAAATGCCGGGCGATTGGCATGCCAAGGAAGCCTACGCATGGCTCAAACAACATTGCTCCGGCATGGAAAATCACACGCTCTTTACCTTCTCCAACGTCGAACAGAACGATGAGAGAGCCTTCCTGCAGGAAAACAAAATTCCGTTCCTGGTGAAACCGTTCGAAGTGGCGGACCTGATATCGCAAGCTCGGCGCCTTTTGCAGACGGCGCAAGCGGCCGCAGCCTCCGCGAGCTAGAGGCACTCCCGATCAAAGTTGTGCGCGCAAGGTTTTCACTAGCCGTCGCAGAGCTTTTTCGTTGCGGCGGTACCAGCGCCATTGCCCCTGCTTCACCGCCTCCACCAAACCAGCCTTGGTCAAGATCGCCATGTGGTGCGAGATGGTTGGCTGTGAAAGCTGCACGCGCTCCTCAATGTCGCCGGCACACAGGCCGTTGTACTTCCCGGGGGTGACGGCGCCACGCTGTTTCAGGGCACCCAGGATCCGACGTCGGGTGGGGTCAGCAATGGCGTGCAGCATGTTGTCGAGACCGGTCAATGTGCTCGGCATAGGCTGAGATCACAAATATCTTCCAGATCGACGCTTGTCAATATGCAAGCCGCGACAAAACGAATAATCAAGAGCGCTGTCGCGGGGCGCGCAGCCACTCTATGCGGGTGAACTCCAGGTAGCGCACATCGCTTTCCGGTAACGAACAATTGGATTGATCGAGTTGACCGGCCAGCGTGCCGCCCCGAATCCAATAGCCAGTTTCGTCCTGTTTGAGAATGGTCGCGTCAAGTGGGTCCATGCCGTGCAGTTTGAAAACCACACGGCGGTTCAGCAGGCGGTTACGCTTCATAGGAAACTTCACTTCTTGAGAATTGGGTTATATCCGTCGTTGATCAGCCGGGAGCGCATGGACTCTGCTTCTTTGATGTCACCGAAGGGCCCTACCTGGACACGAAATAGCTTGTCAGCGGCGTTGCTCGCCACAAAGGCGGGATATTGCTTTTTCTTGAGAGCATCGACCAAGGCCTCCGCGTCGTCCTGCTTGGTTACGGCCGCCACCTGCACGAAATAACCGGTACCTGGAACCGGGGCCATAGGGTCGGGCGGTTCGGCGCTTTGCGCCCCCCGCGATGGCGTGCCCGAGGAAGAAGACGCAGTCGCAGAAGAACTTGTGGCTTGCGCGGCAGAGGGTGGCGCCACCGCAGCGTCCGTGGCTCCGGCGACGGCAGAGGCTGGAGTGAGTTGCGGATTGACGTTCGGCTGCTGCACCGCTTTGTAAAAAGTCATCTGTGCCGATGGAGCAGCGCCAGAACTCGCGGGCCTGGCGCCATTGGCGGGTACTGGAGCAAGAATCGCGGCTCCAGCCAGACCGGATTCCGACTTGCGCCCAAGCGTGTAGCCAACCGCGAAAAACACGGCGCAGATCGCCACCAGACCGAAGAAAAGGCCCAGCAGCTTCGCCGTACCGAGTGTAATTTCAGTGTCCTGTGATGAAGCCATAACCCTTCCTCAAAATTGAAAGCGAGCCTGCTCAGCAATCGGAAATCATTCGAACCTTAGCTCTCGAAGCCTATGCGGACTTCGGCGCAGGGGCTGTATTCTCGCCGACCTTGCCTAGCATCTTCTGCAAGCCCGCAAAGAAATCCACGGGCACAGGGAAGATGACGGTGGTATTTTTCTCGACCCCGATTTCCGTCAAAGTCTGCAGGTAGCGTAGCTGCACACTGACCGGCTCGGTGGCCAGCAGATGCGCCGCATCCACCAGCCGCTGCGCGGCCGAGAATTCTCCTTCCGCGTGGATAATCTTGGATCGCTTTTCGCGCTCCGCCTCCGCCTGCTTGGCCATGGCGCGCAGCATCGACTCCGGCATGTCGACCTGCTTCACCTCGACATTGGTCACTTTCACACCCCATGGTGAGGTGTGCTGGTCGAGAATGCTCTGCAGCCGCAGGTTGATCTTTTCGCGATGAGCGAGCAGTTCATCGAGCTCTTGTTCGCCCAGCACGGAGCGCAAGGTGGTTTGCGCGAACTGCGATGTCTGGTAGACGTAGTTGGAAACCTCCACCACGGCTTTGCTGGGATCGATCACTCGCAGAAAGATGACCGCGTTCACTTTGAGCGTGACATTGTCGCGGGTGATGATGTCTTGGGGTGGGACCTCAAGCGCCTCCTGCCGCAGCGAAACGCGAACGATGCGATCGATCGGGCTGAATACCAGAATTACCCCCGGTCCCTTGGCCGAGCTCAAAAGGCGACCGAGCCGGAAGATGACGCCGCGTTCATATTCCGCCAGAATCTTGATCGAGCTCAGAAGGTAGATGACGATAATGACGACCACGATCGCAGTGAAAGGAAGTTCCATGATGACGCCTCCACTACTCAAAACACACAAGCATTGCTGAGGCGGATTGTAACGCAATGGAAGCCGAAGGGCGCGGAATTCGGACCTCATCGGTTGCTTGTGCTGGTGCCTGGTCTGTTTTAGGGAATCGCGGCGAGGGGGCTGGCCACAGCCACGGGCTCGACCTGAAGCAACAGCCCATCAATCCGGCGCACGACCACGGATTGTCCGATCGGAACGGGCGACGACGAGACCGCGTCCCATATTTCACCGTGAACAAAAATCTTGCCGCCGGGGGAGAGCGTAGTCCAGGCGATGCCGGTCTCACCAATCAGTCCCTGTGCCCCGGAAACCAGCTTGTTCCTCCGGGCCCTGAAGGCAATGCTCATCAGAAACGCCGTGATCAAGCCCAGCGGAATACTCACGGCCAGCGCCGTCAGCAGGTGGACGCGCATTTCCGGGATCGGTGAATCCACCAGCAGCAGTCCTCCCAGGGCCAGCAGTGTAATCCCGCCAACCGTAAGAACTCCGTGGCTCGCGAATTTGGCCTCCGCGGCAAATAGCGCGAATGCTCCCAGAATGAGGACCAGCGCAGCGAAGCGCGTAGGCAGCAGGTTTAGTGCAAAGGCCGCAATCAAAATAAAGACAACGCCTACCGTTCCAGGAATCACCGCGCCCGGATGATTGAACTCGGCATAGAGCGCGAGCGCCCCGATGGCGAGCAGAATGAACGAAACATTCGGGTCCATCAGATATCCGAGGATGCGCTCCTTGAGCGTCATGCCAAAGGGCACGATAGGCTGGCCGGAGAGTTTCAAGGTCACCGTTTGCCCGTCGAAGCGTTTAAAACTCTTGCCTTCCATCTGGTGAAAAAGATCGTCGTCGCTGGTGGCTACGTAGTCGATCAGGCGCTCGGACAGCGCCTCTTGTTCGGTGAACGATTTGGATTCGAGCACCGCACTCTCCGCGACCTCGATATTGCGCCCTCGTTTGGAAGCGACCGAACGCATCAGAGCCGCCGTATCGTTCTCAATCTTGCGCTTCATCTCGTCGTCAAGCTTGGGCGCCAACGGTCCAATCAGCACAGGATGCGCCGCACCCGCGTTGGTTCCCGGAGCCATGGCTGCGATGTCGGCCGCTTCGAGAATGAAAATTCCAGCCGAACCCGCGCGGCTGCCACTGGGTGCAACGTAGACAATTACCGGAACCTGCGAGGAAGTGATCTTCTCGAGGATCTTCCGCGTGGAATCGACCAGCCCTCCTGGCGTATTGATCTCGATCAATACCGCCTGATCACCGCGCCGCTGTGCTTCGTCGATGGCCCGCGAGATATATTCCTGCGTGATGGGCTGAATCGTGTCATCGACGACGATCTTGAGAACCTCAGCGGAAGAGACCGAGCTGAAAACGCAAATCGCGATGAGGCCGAGAAGAACGCGGAAAAGTAGAACGCTTTTCATGAGCCGGCTCTAGCCCTCAAGAATATTCTTACTCTTATTTGTGGATCGCGGCAGGAATTTCTTGTTCGTGCCCGATGGCGCCGCCATTTCCGGCAGATGAGCCATTCCACCCTGGAAGGTTCGTGCTTCCCGTGATCAGCCGCGCCCCCCGTTCGTAGGTGAAGTACGACCACGCCCATTGGATCAGCACCAGCACGCGGTTCTGGAAACCAATCAGAAAAAGAATGTGGACAAACAGCCAGGCCAGCCACGCCATGAATCCGGAGATGTGAATCGGGCCGAATTGCGCGACCGCCGCCGCCCGCCCGATGGTCGCCAGACTGCCTTTGTCCCGGTAATGAAAAGGCCGGCGCGGCGCAGGCCGGACCTGGGCAAGCTTAATTTCCCTGCGTAGCAGCTTGCCCACATAGCGTCCTTCCAGAATGGCCACGGGCGCCACGCCCGGAAGCATCCTGCCCGACGGGTCCTGCAAAGCGGCCAGATCGCCGATGACGAAAACCTCCGGGTGACCAGCCATACTTAAATCAGGCCGGACCGGAACCCTCCCCGCGCGATCCAACGATGTCGCCAGCTTCTTGCCGAGCGGCGAAGCCGCCACGCCCGCGGCCCACAAGATGACCGACGCTTTCATGCGCGTTTCGCCCATGGAAATCACGCCGGGCTCAAGGTTCGTAACCATCGTGCGGGTGCGCACTTCCACACCCAGGCGCTGCAGTTGTCCGAGCGCGCTCCGCGAAAGGTCTTCGGCATACGATGGAAGCACAACTGGTCCGCCTTCGATCAGATGGATATGGGTGCGCCGCGGATCGATGGAACGAAAATCTTGCGCCAGAGCGTGACGGCAAATTTCGGCTAAAGTTCCAGCCAGTTCCACTCCCGTAGGCCCGGCTCCGACCACAACAAAATGCAAAGGGTCGTCAGCTTGGCCAGCGGCAGCGCGGCGCTCGGCGAGTTCGAAGGCCAGCAAAACCCGGCGTCGAATCTCGATCGCATCCTCGATGGTTTTGAGCCCCGGTGCGATAGATTCCCACTCGTCGTGGCCGAAATAGGCATGGCTGGCACCGGCGGCAACGATCAGGGAATCGTAGGGAACTTCTTCATCCCCGGCTTGCACGACGCGCCGATCTAGGTCGAAGCCGGTAACCTCGGCCATCAGCACCTCGACATTTTTGTGCCGCCGGAGAATGGACCGGATAGGCTCTGCGATTTCCCCCGGCGACAGTCCTGCCGTTGCCACCTGATAGAGCAAAGGCTGGAAGGTGTGATGGTTCTTCCGGTCGATCACGGTGATTTTCACATCCGCACCCGCCAGAGCTGTAGCTGCACTCAGGCCACCGAAGCCTGCCCCCACAATCACGACTTGGTGCCTAACCTTGCTGTTCATGGCGTCACTCTATAAGATTCACCGCGATGGCAATCGGCCTCACAAGTTTCGGAAAGGGTGATTCTTCCCGCGGGCTGGCACACAATTACGTGCGATGGCTAATTCCCTCTATCGCGGATTTGATTTTCATCTCGCTGCTTGGATTGCTCTGTTACACCATCCTGTCGGTGCGCTTGCTGGGTGATGCCGGGATCGGCTGGCACATTCGCACCGGGCAACTCATTCTGGCCTCCCACGCGATTCCTCGCGTCGATCCCTTCTCTTCAACCATGGCCGGCCATCCCTGGTTCGCCTGGGAGTGGCTCTATGACGTGCTGGCCGGCTGGCTGGATACGGTTGCGGGCCTGAACGGGGTGGTCTTCTTCACCGCTCTGATCATTGCCCTGACCTTCTCGTGGGCGTTTCGATTGCTTCTCGGGCAGGGTACAAATTTTCTCGTGGCTCTGATTCTGGTGCTGCTCGCCACGTCAGCGGCGATGATTCATTTTCTCGCGCGCCCTCACGTGGTCAGCTGGCTGTTTACGGTTTTGTGGTTCTGGGTCCTGGAATCGTCGGAGACAAGGGGCCGTCTCGCTTCGGCTCATCACCGTCGGCATCTGCTATGGCTGCTGCCGCCGTTCATGCTGCTATGGGTCAATGTTCACGGAGGATTTCTGCTTGGCTTTATCCTTCTCGGGATTTACTGGCTCAGCACTGTCTGGCAATGGGGCAGGCTCAAGCAGGACCGGTTTGACGATGCTCTTCAAAAGATAAGGGCAAGAAATCGCGCGCGTGACTTAGCGCTCATCGGGATAATGACCGCGCTGGCAACGCTCGCGAATCCCTATGGTTGGAGATTGCACGTTCACATCTACCGCTATCTTTCCGATCGTTTCCTGATGGACCACATTGATGAGTTTCAATCGCCAAATTTTCATGGCGTGGCGCAGAAGTGTTTTGCCGTCCTGTTGCTCGTCACATTGGTAGCCCTGGGCTTACGAAAGCGCGAGCCGCAGGGCATCCGGACAAGCGGAGTCCTGGTGGCATTGTTTGCGATCTATTCCGGACTCTACGCCTCGCGCAACATTCCAGTGTCGGCCCTGTTATTGATTCTCATAGTTGGTCCGTGGCTTCCTGATGCGGCTCGACAGCTTGTGGAACGGTTCGCGAAACGGCGGTTTGCCTTTCGTGCGGCAGATCGCTCACCGACACATTTTATTCCGAGGATGCAGGCGATCGAGTTGAATTCGCAGACCCACCTTTGGTCCTTGGTCGCAATCGCCGTGATTGGCTGGATCAGCTTCCACGGCGGCAAACTCGGTGCCCGGCCGCTGATGGGGGCACACTTTGATGCCAAGCGCTTCCCGGTGAGCGCCGTAGATTATTTCGAGAGCCACCATGTTCCAGGCCCGATTTTCGCTCCTGACTACTGGGGCGGCTATTTCATCTACCGGCTGTATCCGCGGGTGAAAGTAGCCATCGACGACCGTCACGATTTCTACGGCGACGAGTTTCTTAGATCGTACTTAAAGACCGTGCACGTCCAGCCGCGCTGGGAAGATTTTCTCAACCAGCATGAAATTCATGCGATCGTCGTTCCGAAGGATTCTGCCTTGGCCAACATTCTTCTCGAAACGCCGCGTTGGCAGCGGATCTACACCGATGAGGTGGCTGTGGTGTTTACCGAAGTCCCCGCCCGAATGCCGTGAAATTTTCTAGGAAGCTGCGCCCAAACGCGCCGAGATCGAAGCCTCTTCCCATTGCCGCCCCGTCCCATTGACCGGCTCGAAATTCCGCGATATGTTCACCGAGCGGTGTGCTCTGCCGCTCTGGGGACAACTCCTGATGAACCGAATGCTGCCTGCTTTCTCGAGTAGAATCATCGCGTGTCTAGCTCTGCTGGCTTTCTCCGCGGCACCAGCCGCTTATGCCCAGGACATGCCCGCGGTAACGCTCACCCAGATCAGTTCTGACCCCTTCACCGTCGGTCCCGGTCAACACGCCACTGAAGTTGAGCCTCACGTCCTCGCCAATGGCGCGACGCAGGTGGCTGCCTTTCAAACCGGACGCATCGCGCCCGGCGGCGCTACCGCGATCGGGTGGGCCACTTCCACCGACGGCGGCAGCACTTGGGCCCACGGATTTCTTCCCGGCCTCACCACCGGAAACGGCGGCGGCCTCTACAACGCAGCCAGCGATCCTGCCGTAGCTTACGACGCCAAGCGCGGTGTGTGGATGATCGCGTCCTTGCCCATCTCCAACACCTCCACGACCGCAGCCGTGGTTGTGAGCCGCTCGACCGACGGAGGCTTCAGCTGGGAGGATCCAGTGAACGTCGGCCCTAAGGTCGCGAGCTCCGACAAAAACTGGATTGTGTGCGATAGTTACGCGACCAGCGCCTTCTACGGCAATTGTTACGTCGAGTGGGACAATCCGGATACCGGCGACGGCATCCTGATGAGCCGCTCAACCGACGGCGGCTTGACCTGGGGACCTGCAACCGGCACCACGAATGATGCCGCTGGCATCGGCGGACAGCCGCTGGTCGAACCCAACGGTACGGTCGTTGTTCCCATCGAAACGCTCGGAATATCCGCTTTCAGGTCGACCAACGGAGGCTTGACCTGGTCGGCTCCCGTGATCGTCTCTAACATTCAGAGCCATGCCGACGCCGGAGGAATTCGCAGCGGTCCCCTGCCTTCCGCCGCCGTGGATGGCGCCGGCAAAATCTACGTCGTGTGGGAAGACTGCCGCTTCCGCGCCAACTGTTCGACGAACGATCTGGTCTTCAGCACTTCTTCCAACGGCACTCACTGGTCGAAAGTCGCTCGCATTCCGATCGATCCCGTCACCAGCACGGTCGATCACTTCATCCCGGGAATCGGTATTGATCCAACCACTTCCGGAACCACCGCTCACGTCGCAGTTCACTATTATTACTATCCCCAGAGTAGTTGCACCATGGCAACGTGCCGGCTTTATGTCGGCTACATTTCCTCACACAACGGAGGGTCTACATGGAACGCTTCGACCAAGCTGGCTGGACCGATGAAACTTGCCTGGCTCCCGAACTCGCAGAACGGTCTCATGGTTGGAGATTACATCGCTACCGCTTTCAGCAACGGCGTGCCCCACGGTGTTTTCGCGGTAGCCGCCGCCAAGTCCGGCACAACCTTCAATGAAGCCACCCATACCGCACAGGGATTAACCGTTCCAGAGGGCGGTCCGCAATTTTCTTCCGCAGGCGACAGGCCTCTGCACAGACTCTCCGACCCGATCGAGAAGGAGCGCCCAGAAAAAGGCATTCCACCCTTGAAGCGCCGAGCGCAGCAAAGTGCGAAATAGCTTCCTGGCCTTGCGCCTTTGGACATCCTGAGCGGAGGATGTGGGTTGCGCATACGAAGCACGTCCCGGTCGAACGATCTCTGCACTCGAACAATCTCCGCCCTCGACGCGCCATCGTGATTCGCAAGAAGGTTTCTGGCAGCGCGCCGTCATCCTGCTAAACTCTCTTCGTGCCTCGCCCTACTCACCTCGAATGCACCCGTTGTCAGGAGCATTATGCCGCCGACCGACCCCAAACCGTTTGCCCGAAAGATGGCGGCATTCTCTACGCCCGCTACGGTCTTGACGCCATCAAGAAAACTTTCTCGCCCGCGTCGTTGCTCCCGCTGGCTCCCACCATGTGGCGCTACGACGCTGTCCTCCCCGAAGCCGCGCCAGTCACTCTGGGGGAAGGTTTCACGCCTATGCTGCGCAGCCGCGAATATCCCAACGTCTTCATCAAAGACGAAGGCCTCAATCCCACTGGCTCTTTCAAAGCTCGCGGACTCTCTGCCGCGGTCACCATGGCCTGCCACTTCGGCTTGAAGAAACTCGCCATCCCTTCCGCCGGAAATGCCGCCGGAGCTCTCGCGGCCTACGCCGCCTCAGCCAACCTCGAAGCTCACATCTTCATGCCCAAAGATGTTCCCCTAGCGAACCGCGTCGAGTGCGATTACTACGGCGCGCACGTCACGCTGGTCGAAGGCCTGATCTCCGACTGTGCCCGCAAAGTTGCCGAACTAAAAGAGCGCGAGTCCTGGAAAAGCGAAGGATGGTTCGACGTCTCCACCGCCAAGGAGCCCTACCGTGTCGAAGGCAAAAAGACCATGGGCTACGAAGTCGCCGAACAACTCGGCTGGAAAGTTCCCGATGGCATCATCTATCCTACGGGCGGCGGGGTTGGCCTGCTGGGCATGTGGAAGGCCTTCGACGAGCTCGAGCAGCTGGGTTTTATCGGTTCCGAGCGCCCAAACATGATCAGCGTGCAATCTGCAGGATGCGCTCCTATCGTTAAAGCATGGGATGAAGGTCGGCCGGCGGCAGAAATGTGGCCGCACGCAGCCACCGTGGCCTCCGGCCTGCGCGTTCCCAAACCCTACGCCGACTACCTGATCCTCGACATTCTGAAACAAAGCGGAGGCTTGGCTCTTGCCGCCACCGATGCGGAAATCCTCGCCGGGACGCGCCACTGGGCCAAAGTGGAAGGTATCTTCGCCGCTCCCGAAGGCGCCGCCAGTTTGGTTGCCTATCAGAAACTCCTGGCCAGCGGTTTCTTCACTCCGGACGACACAGTCGTCCTGTTCAACACGGGTTCGGGGTTGAAATATCTGGACGTGCTGGATGTTCCTCGTGTGGAGCGGGCGCCTTCTCCCGCGTCCCGCGCCATCGCCGGAATTATCGGGCCCTATTAATCAAGTCCTACTAATCAAATCAGGGAAGCGCCCCAAGATCGTCGAGCCGTCGAGCGACCTTGTAGACTGGGATAGCTCCACACTTCATGCGTCTTCATAACCTGCACTACTGCCAAAACCGCTTACTCGTTTTCATATGTGCTGTGGCCTTATCGTGCAATTTGTCTGCAGGGCAACAGACGGAGAAAGAGACTTCTTCCCTGCCGGATGCTCCCGGGCGGAGCACGGCAGAGGCGAAGCGATTTTTTGCCCGCTGGGCGGAGTTCTACCGGCAGGACTGGTCGCCTACAACTGTTTCCTCACCCGCCCCTGCCAGGCGCGGTCTGCCCTCCCCGCTCGACTCACCGCCCTTTCCAAATTCTGATTGGTCCTATGGCGGTTCGCCGGTGATTGGAGAGCCAGACTCGAACAGTTATCCGCTGATGACCGCCATCAACCAGGCGCGCAGCCGGACGAAGCTGTATGGATGGATCGATCCCACCCTGAATTTCAGCACCTCAACCGCCAGCAATGCTCCCGAGGCAAACGATGTCTACTCCAATCGCTTTGAGCTGAATCAACTTGTTCTCTACGCCGAGCGGTTGCCAGATTCGGTCGAGCGCGATCACATCGACTGGGGCTACCACCTCACCGCCCTGTACGGCACCGACTACCGCTTCACCACGGCCAAGGGCTACGGGGCCAGCCAGTGGGTGAACGATCACCGTGAGTATGGTTTGGATCCTACGCTCGAATATGTCGATGTCTACATTCCGCAGGTTGCCGAAGGGATGAATGTGAGGCTCGGCCGCTTCATCTCCGTGCCCGGGATCGAGGCGCAACTCGCGCCCAACAATTACATCTTTAGCCACTCCCTGCTGTATGCCATCGATCCCTTTACCGACACTGGTCTGATCGCGACCGTGAAATTAAATGACCAGTGGCTGGTACAAATCGGGCTTACCGGCAGCCACGACGTTGCTCTCTGGGCGCCGGACGCGAAGCCTTCCGGCACGGCCTGTGTGAGCTATACCACAGAATCGGTGAACGACAATCTGTATGCCTGCGCCAACGGAATCAATAACGGCGAGTACGCCTATAACAATCTGCAGCAGTATGACGCCACCTGGTATCACAGGTTCTCGAAGACCTGGCACATGGCAACCGAGGCCTGGTACATGTATGAGCTGGACGTTCCTGCCGTGGGCGGCCCAATTCAGCCGGAAAGAGGCGCGAATGCCGCCTACTGCTTGCCCGGGGAGCAGCGGTGCACGGCTCCCGAGTATGCCGTGGTCAACTTTGTGCAGAAGGAGCTCTCGACGCATAACTTCCTGTCGTTTCGCAGCGATTTTCTCGACGACAAGAAAGGCCAGCGTACCGGTTACGAGACTCGATATTCGGAAAACACGATCATGTGGTGTCATTGGATCGGCACCACGATCCAGATCCGTCCGGAATTGCGCTTCGAACGTGCCTGGGATCGGAAGGCTTATGACAACGGTCGATATCAGAATCAATTCACCGCGGCGAGCGACCTGATCTTCCACTTCTGAGCCACTCTGGGTCAGCGCGTAGGAAGCCGGTCACGAGCCTCTACTCCCACAGTCCGCTGGCGGCGTCCTTTTCCGCCCGCGCAACACTCTCCAGCCTTCCTAAATCCCTCCAGTAATTTTCGTCGGCGCGAAAGCCAAGAATATTCTCTCCCTGCGCAGCTAACCTCAAATAGGACGTAATGATCGAGAACGCGCCATCTTCGGTCATCCTCTCGAAAATGCGAGGCGAACTCACATGCACGCCCGCAAAAGCCAGCGCCTGCGGGTTCGCCGACGACCGCACCACCTCGCTCGCTCCCTCCAGTCCCACGCGCCGTCCGCACAGCTGCATATTCTCGTCGAACAGCAGATAGCGTGACGTCTTTCGCTCCTGCACGGCAAGCGTAGCCAGCGCCTGACGCTCGCGATGCAATCGCACCATCCGCCCCAGATCAATCGTGCTGATCACATCTACGTTGTGCAGAATGAAGGGCTCGTCACGTGCTTCTGAATCCTCGAGAAAAAACCAAGCCGCCTTCTTCAACCCGCCGCCGGTATCGAGCAACTCCGCCTCGCGCGAAACCTCAATGCGCATCCCGAAGTTCTCATTCTTCTTCAGATACTCGATGACCATGTCGGCGAAGTGATGCACATTCACAATCACTTCCCGCACTCGAAACTTCCGCAGCCGCGAAAGCGTAATCTCCAGCAGTGGTCGCCCGCAAACTTCGACCAGCGCCTTGGGACGATCATTGGTAAGCGGCCGCAAGCGCGTGCCCAACCCCGCCGCAAGGATCATTGCCTTCATTGCGCCGGGTTCTCCAACTCGCGATGCCGCAACAGCACGTCCACCCCATTCCTCCCGCGCAACCGCTTCGCCAACTGCTCTGCCAGGTAAACCGACCGATGTTGCCCGCCCGTACACCCGAACGACACCATCAAGCTCTTGAATCCCCGCCGCTGATACTCGCTCACACTCGCATCGACCAGCGACATCACGCTCGCCAGAAACTGATGCACGCTCTCCTGCTGGTTCAGATACTCGATTACGGCCGCATCTTTTCCCGTGAGCGTCTTGAATCGTTCTTGCCGCCCGGGATTCGGCAGGCTGCGGCCATCGAAAACAAATCCCCCCCCGTGCCCGCTCTCATCCTTCGGCATTCCTCGATGAAATGAAAAACTGAGAATCCTCACTTTCAGGTTGTCCGCCTCGGAGGCCAGCCCCTGCAGCTTCTCCGAGGCCAGCATGCTGTTAAAGGCCTCCATCAGCGTAGGCAGCGCAACGGGCAGCTTTACGTTGTGCAGCAGCCAGCGCAGATTCTTCAGGGCGTAAGGCACACTCTGCAAGAAATGCGCTTTACGCTCGTAGAATCCCCGAAACCCATACGCCCCCAGCGCCTGCAGAATGCGCACATAAACATAGGCGTAAAAATAACGCAGAAAATCTTCACGCTCGATAGCGATGAAAGCTCCGAGCCGTTCGATATAAAGATCGAGGAGTTGCTGGCGCAACAGGGGAGGCAGGTCGGCCTTGGCATCGTAGAGCAGGGAAGCGACGTCATATTGCAACGCGCCTTTGCGCCCGCCCTGATAATCGAGGAAGAACGGCTGGCCCTCGCGCAGCATGATGTTGCGCGACTGGAAATCCCGGTACATAAAATAATCATGGTCGGCACTGAGCAGGAAAACCGTCAGAGCATCGAAATCGTCTTCCAGGGCCTGCTCGTTGAAAGCAATCCCGGCCAGCCGCAGAAAGTAGTATTTGAAATAATTCAGATCCCAGGCAATCGATTGCCGGTCGAAACTTTTCCGCGGATAGCAAACGCTGTAATCCAGATCGCGCCCGGCCTCAATCTGAAAGCGCGGCAACATGGCCACCACCTTGCGATACGCTTCTACCGCCGCCGGCGCGATGTTCTCCCCATTGCGATTGTTCGAAAGAAACTCAAACAGGGAGGTATCGCCGAAATCTTCTTCGAGATAGGCACCGGCAGCTAAGTCTTCCGCATAAATTTCCGGCACCGGCAGACCGTGCCCGCGAAAATGCTTGGAAAACTCCAGGAAAGCGACATTCTCTTCGCGAACGTTGTACAGAATTCCGATCGCGCTCGTCCGGTCATTGGCCAGCCGAATGATCTTTCGCCCCGACCCGCCCAGTTCTCCCTGCAGCGCCTGGATGCGCCCAGCCGGAGTGCGAAATCGCTGCTCAAACAGCTTCTGAAGAACGTCCATAGATTGGTCTGCACTTCCCGGGCAACCACCAAAGATAACATCGAAGCCGAGGGCGCAGGCTCAACTACTGCCGCTGTATACCTCGATGACCCCGGGTTTAAGGATTTGACCCGCTCACTTCCAGATTTGCCGAGCTCCACGACTCAAGTAAAATGAAGTATCCCCTATGACCGATCGTCTCTACTACCGCGATTCCTTCCTCTACAACTTCGACGCCGAGGTCCGTTCCGTCCTGGAGAGCCCGCGCCCGGCGCTCATTCTCGACCGCACTGCGTTCTACCCCACCAGCGGCGGCCAGATCCATGACACCGGTTGGCTGGAAAATTCCGACGCTAAATTCCGCGTCACCGAGGTGGCAGACACGGAAGACGGCCACGTCGTTCACTACCTCGAAGCTCCGGTAAAAGATGTCCAATCCGGAACCCGCGTCCGCGGCACCATCGATGCCGCCCGCCGCCGTGACCACATGCAACAGCATTCCGCGCAGCATGTACTTTCCGCGGCCTTTGTCCGCCTTTTCAATCTGCCGACTGTTTCCTTCCACATGGCCGACGATTACTGTTCTATCGATCTCGACACGCCTGCGCTCACGGAAGAGCAAATCGAATCGGCGGAACGGCTGGCCAACGAGATCGTCCTCGAGAACCGTCCCGTCGATGTCCGTTATGTCACACGCGACGAAGCCGCGAGCCTTGGCTTGCGCAAACTTCCGCCGGCGGACCGCGACCAACTCCGCATCATCGATATCGGCGACCTGGACCTGTCTGCCTGCGGGGGGACGCACGTCGCCAACACGGGACAGATTGCCGGCCTGCTCTTGCGCAAGTTCGAAAAAGTGCGCCAGGGCTACCGGGTCGAATTTGTCGCGGGCCAGCGCGCCGTCGCGACCGCCCGACACGACTTCTCGACCCTTACGGAAACCGCCGGGCTGTTTTCCTCTTATATCTACGACGTTCCCGAGCAAGCCCGCAAGGCGCTCGAGGAAATCAAGTCGCTGCGCAAGCAATACGAGCAGTCGCAGGACGATCTTGCCGCCGCGCAAGCGGCAGCTCTGCTCGCGGAAGCTCCGGAGACCAACGGACGTAAGATCATTGTCCGCACCTTGTCCGGCCGCGATCTCGCCTATCTCAAACTGCTGGCGCAAAAACTCACGCGGAAATCTCCTATCGCCGTCGCTCTGCTCGCGAGCGAGTCCCTGCAGCCCGCGCTGGTCTTCGCGCAGTCCGCCGGCCAGCCCCATGACATGGCCGCGCTTCTGAAAAAAACCGTGACTTCTCTCGGCGGTCGCGGCGGCGGCAGCAAAGACCTCGCCCAAGGCGGCGTTCCTCAATCCACGGATCTGGCGGCCGCTCTCACCGTCGCTGCCCAATCCCTCGTCCTTTCATGATGCGGACGGACGCCTCGCAGGCAATGTTACTACCGATAACTTCCGTACCCTCGAAAGCCTAAGTGCATCCTGTTAAATTCCAAATAACTTCCGAACCTTCAGCGTTCGCCCCCGGTTACGATCGGGTTCGGCGAGTATGACCTTCGTGCCCCCCTCGTTCGTGCCATTCCTCTACCGGCCTTGACTCCCCGAAACTGTTTGCCAGCCCAATGTCATTCCCCCAAAAGAGCCCAGAGTTCCCTGACCTCGTCCGTTGAAGTCAATTGAAATGGAGTCGCACACGTCTATGAAGAAGCTTCTTGCTTTCTTTGCGTTCCTGTTGCTGGGAGTGATGCAGGTTTCGGCGTCCCAAAGCAATCTCAGTCAGTTTTCCGTCCGGTCGCCGAAGCAAGAAGCCGCGCTGCAGGCCAGCCAAAGGTCGGCAAAAGCGAACGCCACCGCGAGGGCTCAGTCCGCGAGACCGCACCCGAACACCGGCGGTAATCCTCCGGTCAGCACAGTTGGATTTGTCAGCGCCCTGCAGATCCCGGCCGGTGGAGCTCCCTACTGGACCGCGGTCGCCGCTGATTTCAATCACGACGGCAAGACTGACCTGGCTACGCCCGTAATGAATATTATTGGAGGCGTAGTGACATTTTCTGTTTCGGTGGTGCTCAGCAACGGCGACGGTACCTTCCAGCCCGCTAAGCTCACGCCCAACCCCAACGGCAGCTACGGCGATCAGATTCTCGTCGGAGATGTAAACAACGACACATTCCCGGATCTGATTTTGGTTCACGCGACGAAACCCTCAACTTTTGAGGTGTGGTTGTGGGAACCGACGACGGAAAGTTTCAACGTTCAAGGCAATGCCCTGACCCAGATTGCACCCTACGACCTGGACGGCGGCGTTCTGACTAAGGACAGCTCAGGAAATCTCGACCTGGTGGCGATCGATAGTCAGACTCCCGCCAACCTCTGGACGTTAAAGGGTAGCGGCACGGGCAGCTTTTCGCCGGCCACTTCCGTGGCGCTCACTGGGGGGCAGTTGAATAACATCGTGTTCGACTACTTCAATAATGACGCGATCATCGACTTCGCGGCGACTGACTCCGCCAACAAGAATCAGACGGTCGTGTATCTCGGCCAAGCGAACGGTACCTACGTAGCAGGCACCCCATTGACAGCCAGTCCTGCCAGCTACGGTACTTGCAACAATTCGTCCGGCGATCTGAACGGCGACGGCATGCCGGAGATCGTTAGCGCCAACTGCGGTTTCGACGATCTGATCATTTACGTGAACAATGGAAACGGAACCTTTCAGCCCGGTGTAACCTATGCCTTCGGCGCCAACTCGCCCTATCTCCTGGGCGAGGCCGTGACCATTGTGGATGTGAACGGCGACAAGAAAAACGACATTATTTCATCCAATTTCGACGGCGGTGACGTCACGGTCATGCTTGGCAATGGCGATGGCACCGTGCAGTTGCCCACGGTGGGGTATTCCACGGGAGGCTCCCCCCACACCTCCGCGCTGGTGGCAGACTTTAACGGCGACGGCTTCATGGATATCGTCGTCCCGGATGACAACTTCAGTTTTGCCTACCTGCCAGGCTACGGGGATGGAACATTCCGCGCTGCTACGGATTTCTTTTCGCTGGTTCCCGACACTGGCCGCGCCTTCTCAGAAGTCATAGCCAGCGCCGATCTGAATGGCGATGGCTATCCGGATGTGGTGGTGGGTAATTGCTGCGACGGTTCCGTGGGCATCACGGTATTTCTCTCGCAGCCGGACGGCAGCCTTGGTCCCGGCGTGAATTATGGATCGAATGGATCGCTGAGCAGCGTTGCCATTGCCGATTTCAACGGGGACGGTATACCTGATATCGCCGCCCTCGATCTTGGCAGCCAGAACGGTGTTCAGATCTTCTTTGGCAGTTCCAAAAGCCCCGGAACGTTTACCCCAGGAGGATCGTTCTTTACAAGCGGAAGTGGCGCTGGCGGCATCAAGAATGGCGCCTTCAACCAAATCGTAACCGGCGATTTCAACAAAGACGGCCACATCGACATCGCCGTGGCAGATTACACCAGCAATGATGTCAGCGTTCTTTTGAATGATGGCGCAGGTAATTTCCCGAACACGGTCCCTTATACCTTCACCAGCGGCGGCAACGCGCAGACCATCGCTACAGCCGATGTTAACAACGATGGCTTCCTCGACCTGATTGTGACCAACTATGCCTCGCCGGGTGTAGTGAGTGTTCTACTGGGCAAAGGCGACGGCACGTTCGTGGCTGCCGCGGCCACTAAGTTCCCGTTCAACTATCCCGGCAATATCGCCCTGGGTGATTTGAATGGGGACGGCAAACTGGACCTGGTGGTGACCATCGACGATGCGACCATCGGTGCTGGCCTGGCTGTCGCGCAGGGAAATGGCGACGGTACCTTCCAGAGCGCGGTGCTGTTCCCGACCACACTGCAAGATCCCATGCTCAATCAGGCGTATCCCGGCGATGTCAAGATATTTGACCTCAACGGAGACGGCAAAAACGACCTGGTTTACAGCAACGCCAGCTTTGGTACCAAGCCGGATTACGGAACGGTGGGAGTTCTCTACAACACTGGCACCAAACCCTTTGCCCTAGGAATGTTCTATGACCCGGTCGAATACGCGGCGGGAAGCGTCGTCTACTCGCTCGCCCTGGCGGACGTAAACAACGATGGCGCGATGGATGTGGTGATGGCAGACGATTTCTATGCCGGCGCCACCGTTATGCTCAACGGCAGTGGCACCGGCAGCACGATCGCTTCCTCGGCGAACCCGGCGATTGTGGGAACATCAGTCACTCTTACCGCCAATGTGGCTGCTACTGTTCGCGGCATCACCGCAGTTCCTACCGGCACGGTGACTTTCCTCGACGGGAGCACATCGCTCGGTACGGCAACACTGACCGCAGGCGTGGCAACCTTCACCACCACCGGCCTGGCTATCGGCACCCACAGCATCACCGTGCAGTACGGTGGCGATTCCAACTTCCACTCCAGCACTTCAAAACTGCTGAGCGAGGTGATCAATAACGGAACGCCGGATTTCAGTCTGTCTCCGTCTCCCGCCAGTGCCAGCATCAGCGCCGGCGCTTCGGCCACCTTCACAATCACCTCGAGTCCGGTCTACGGCTACACCGGCCCGATCGCGTTTAGCGCCACCGGATGTCCGTCCAAGGCTACCTGCACCTTCAGTCCGGCATCGGTGAGCTTGGCGGGAACTGCGGGCGTACCGACTACTCTGACCATCAGCACCGCAGCTGCAGCCACATCCCTCGCCATGCCCTACCATCCGAACTCCAATCCGATCGAGCCGGCACTCTGGGCGAGTCTCGGCGGATTCGGACTGTTCGGTCTGATCCTGGCAGGAACCGGCAAGAAGCGCAGCCGCCAGATGGCCGTCGTCGTCGGAATGCTCGTTCTGATGATGACGATCACCTTCGTCGGTTGCGGCGGCGGCAACAGCGGCTCCACCAGCACCACTCCCGGGACGCCAGCGGGCAGTTATTCGGTCAGCGTAACGGCGACGGGTTCGGGCGCCACCGCCTCCACCCACACATTGAACATCACCGTAGTCGTTCAATAAGCATGGGTTCGATGATCCCAGAGATCCCCGCTCTTGCCTGGCAAGAGTGGGGATCTTTTATTGGTTGTTTCGTCATCATCCACCCACCCTGTTGCGCAACAGCGAGCCGAAGCTACATCCCAACATTTAAGTGATGGAGGTAACGGCATGCGCTAGGCATTAGCTTTGACTAGACTAGCCAGTCAAAGACAAGAAGTGGAAATCCGCATTCAGAAGATCAATACAACTCCGAAGGACCACGCACCTGGAAAAGACTGGCCGTTGCCGCCAAGAACGCCAAGCCAGCTTTGAAAAGACGAAGACTTTCAGACGGTTTTGAATCCCTATGACTTCGGAAAGGCACGGAGCAGCCTGTCGAAGTCTCGTTATCAAAGCTGATGAAGAAAAAAAGCCCCGCTCTTGCGAGCAGGGCCTGTGATTCAAGTTAGCAGCTGTTCTTAGTACATGCCTTCCATGCCGCCGCCGTGTCCACCACCACCGGCTGGAGCTTCCTTCTTTTCCGGAATCTCCGCTACCAGCGCTTCGGTGGTCAGCATCAATGCGGCAATCGAGCCGGCGTTGGTCAGTGCCGTGCGCACCACCTTCGTCGGATCGAGCACGCCCGCCTTGACCAGATCTTCATAGTCGTTGGTCAGAGCGTTGTAGCCGAAGTTGATGTCCTTCGACTCGCTGATCTTGCCCAGAACCACCGCACCCTCTTCGCCGGCGTTCTCGGCGATCTGGCGCAGAGGCTCCTGGATGGCGCGCTTCACGATGTTGACACCGATCTGCTCATCACCCTCGAGCTTCAGCTTGTCGAGAGCCGGTACGCAGCGAGCCAGTGCCACTCCGCCGCCCGGGACAATTCCTTCTTCCACGGCTGCGCGGGTTGCATGCATGGCATCTTCCACGCGGGCTTTCTTCTCTTTCATTTCCGTCTCGGTCGCGGCGCCGACTTTGATCACGGCCACGCCACCCACCAGCTTCGCCAACCGCTCCTGCAACTTCTCGCGGTCGTAGTCGCTGGTCGTCTTGTCGATCTGGCTGCGAATTTCCTTCACCCGGCCTTCGATCTCCGAGTGCTTACCCTTGCCTTCGACCAAGGTCGTGTTGTCCTTGTCGATGGTGATCTTCTTGGCCTGGCCGAGATCGCTGACCTGTACGTTCTCAAGCTTGATGCCGAGATCTTCCGTGATCGCCTTGCCGCCGGTGAGAATCGCGATATCCTGCAGCATCGCCTTGCGACGATCGCCGAAGCCAGGAGCCTTAACGGCCGCGACTTGCAGCGTGCCACGCAGTTTGTTGACGACGAGGGTAGCGAGTGCTTCGCCTTCCACGTCCTCAGCGATGATGACCAACGGCTTGCCGCTCTTCGCAATCTGCTCGAGCAACGGAAGCAGATCTTTCATGGAGCTGATCTTCTTCTCGTTGATCAGGATGTAAGCATTCTCGAGAGCGACTTCCATCCGCTCCGGATCGGTGACGAAGTAAGGCGACAGATAGCCGCGGTCGAACTGCATGCCTTCGACCACTTCCAACTGGGTTTCGAGCGTCTTCGACTCTTCTACGGTGATGACGCCATCCTTGCCAACCTTCTTCATCGCTTCGGCAATGATGTGGCCAATGGTTTCATCGTTGTTCGCCGAGATCGTGCCTACCTGAGCGATCATCTCGCCGGAAACGGGCTTGGAGAACTTATCCAGCTCGCCTTTGGCGCGCTCGCCGGTCTTCTTGTCGAAAGCGCCGCAGACCAGTGCGACCGCCTTCTCGATGCCGCGCTTCATCGCCATCGGATTGGCGCCAGCCGCAACCGTCTTCACGCCTTCACGATAAATCGCCTGGGCAAGAACGGTAGCGGTGGTGGTTCCGTCGCCGGCGACGTCAGACGTCTTGCTGGCCACTTCGCGAACCATCTGAGCGCCCATGTTCTCCAGGCCGTCCTTCAGTTCGATTTCTTTTGCAACCGTCACGCCGTCCTTGGTGATGGTCGGCGAACCGAACTTCTTTTCGATAACCACGTTGCGACCCTTGGGGCCGAGGGTGACCTTTACAGCGTCGGCCAGAAGATTGACGCCGCGCAGGATGGCCTGCCGGGACTCTTCGCCGTGTACGATTTGTTTTGCCATTTTGTCTTCTCCTAAATGAATTTCAACAATTTCGTTTGTCATCCTGAGCAGCGCGCTTTTTTGCGTTGCCAAGGATCCGAGGGAGCGACCGCGCGTCAGCCCGCGAAGCGGGTGACAATAAACGCGACCGCAGCCCTCTTAGCGCTTCGAGCCGGCGAGTTCCTTCTTGGCCGGGGCAGCGGCGCCTGTGAGGATGCCGAGGACTTCGTCTTCCTTCATGATGATGAAGTCTTCGCCATCAATCTTGATCTCGGTACCGGAATACTTTCCGAACAGGATGCGGTCGTCGTCATGAACGGCCAGAGGGAAGGTCTTGCCTTCATCGTTGGTGCGGCCTTTTCCGGTGGAAACTACGATACCCTCTTGCGGCTTGTCTTTTGCGCTGTCAGGGATAATGATGCCGCCTCGAGTGGTGGAAGCTTCCTCCACGCGACGGACGAGGATGCGGTCATGCAGTGGGCTGAATTTCGCCATGGTTGCAACTCCTTTCAAAAGTTGTGTTGAAGGTTGATCTTGTGTAAACCTATGATTTGTTTGGGATTTAGCGCGGCTGTTAGCAGTCTCGCCTACTGAGTGCTAAGTGTACGGCTCTCACCGCGGAGTTGTCAAGAGGCTGAGGCCAGGTCTGTCAAGACTCGCTGGAAATGTCCCCTTTTCTTAGAAAATGAAATGTTCGGTTATTAGTTAATCTCTCGCAGTCGCCGAGGCTGTGGGAAGGTCCCGCGGGGTTTTCGGGATTTCCAAGCCCGCAATTCTGATTCGTTCATCCTAGGTTGGAGCAAAGGCCGTAGATCGAGCTCCGCGAGCCCGACTCACAATCGCCCGTGACTCTTGTCTTTGAAAGATTTTGCATGGTTAAGTCCTTTCGGCGACGGATTTTGCGAGGATTTTCCTGCTAAATCATCAATGATTCCATCAGACCCAGGGGGTATAAGCGCGTATGCCAGATTTTCACCGGAAATCCGGAATTCCGGAACCAACCTCAATTTTCTCAAGCCCAGAGCGATGCTCCAGCATCGCCCTCGAGGAAATAATCCAGCGAGTTCTGGAATCTGGGGTAAGATCAAAGCATGCCCTACATATTGGAACATCTCTCCAGTCTCCGTCAGGAAATCACGGATTTACGGAACATGAACGCCCGGTTTACCGGTAAGGGGCCAGACACTCAGATTGACCAGTCGGCGGTGGAGATGCGGGCCAACCGCCTGGCAGAGATCAAGAAGGAACTGTCGCAGATGCTGAACCGGCCGGAAGATCCAGCGGTGTGGTGGGAAAAGGGCGGGCGGCGGGATCGGGTAGCATAGCCAAGCTGCCCCGAGAAAAGGTTTGTGGTGATTCGAAAGCGCGGCTTGAGAGCCGCGTTTTTTATTGGCAGGAACTTCCTGATACAAATTGAAACAAGCTCAAGGCGACGTACGAGACCGTCCCTTCCCTCTCACACAAGTTCATCCCAGCCGATCTTACTTTGCCTTAGACAAGCAGCGGACGTAGCTCACCAGATCCCGATTTTCCTCGGGCTTGATGCGGTCGCCTTCAGGAGGCGTGTCCTGATGGCCGTTCTCGATGAGGTAGAAAATCTCGCCGTTCGGTACGATCCTTCAGCATGCTGGGATCGGTGAAATCGGCGAGTGTCAGCTTCGTGTCAATAGCCAGGCTGCCTTTACCATCGCCCGCGGCGGGGTGGCACATGGCGCAATCGGGGGCCCACGACTTCTTGGCGCGGGTCAGAGATTCCGGCGTGGACTTAACGGGGTTAGCCTGTTTGGCCTCCGGTACAGGGATCGCGGCGTAATCGGCCGCGGGTGTGGGCGCTGTCTTTGGCGCGTCTTGCGCGGAAAGCGCGGCCAGCAGAACGAGCGCGGCCGATGAAATTAGAGCTAGTCCGAAAATCGGTTTGGAGATTGCTCGTGACATTGCTCGTGACATCGGAGCCTCCAATGAACGCTATCGGGTTCAACTGGATCAGAGAGCGGGGAGCGGGGTGTCTGCGACCTAGATCACAGCGGTGGCTGATTGAGAACGGAAGGCGTGGTGAGTTTAGACACGCATCGACCTGGCTTGCAAAATGAGCTCGAGTCGGGCAACCTCGAAGGCATGGTGCGAATGAACGGATTTCTTCTTGTGGTTTTGTTGATCGCGGCAACCGGACTGGGCCGGGCGCAGAGTGGGCCAGAAACCGGTGGGAATGAGGTGCAGATATGGGCCGGAGGCGGCCACTCGGTGCCGGGCGGGACTTCGCTGACGGAGGCTTTCGATGCTGGGCTACGCTACGGCAGGGTGCTTACCGGTCCGCACTGGCCGGGGATTCTGCGGGGACGCTTTGAGTTTGCAGTGGATATGGTTCCGGTGTATCTGATTTTTCAACCGGCCAATACGGCTTATGGATGGGGATTCAATCCCTTAGTTTTGAAGTGGAATTTTGAGCGGCATAGGCGCTTCTCGCCCTACTTCGAGTTGAGCGGTGGAACCGTATTCAGCAATCACAGCATTCCTACCTACACGAACACAGTGAACTTCACCCCCAGCGCGGCATTGGGGACGCACATTCTGGGCGAGAAATATAACTGGAGCGTGGATGTGCGGTATCTGCATATATCGAGTGCGGGGTTGGGGAATTACAATCCGGGCCTCAATACGGTGCAGGTGCGGTTGGGAGTGGGAAGGTTTTGGAAGAAGTGAACGATTCCGGGACGGTTCCCCCCCGTCCCCTGAAATCAGGTGGATGCCTACACTGCTTTGGCATTGCAGGGTCGATGATGGTTGCGCCTTCTGATAGGTTACGCCCGGGGTCAGCCCGCTGCTCAATATGCATGGATTCATTCGCTTTGAGCGGGAAGTCGATAGGTGAAGGGATGGTGTACGGCCGGGTTCGCCCCTCGACCGCTTTGATGCTCTGCTTTCCAATGAGGCGCGACCGCTTCTGCAGGCGGGGGTGTTTTGATCTCATCTGCCAGGGAGCAAGTGCCCGCCGAGTTTCGCAAGTCTGAATCTAGCCGCGAACGAACGCCAAAGTGAATGTTGAGTTTCGCGGAAAAGAATCGTGGAAGGTTAAGGCCGGAACGTTTCGGTTGTCTTGCTTCAGTTAGGTAGGGCAGCTATTCTTCTCACTTATGTCTACGCTCGTAGAATGTGTGCCGAATTTTTCGGAGGGGCGCGACTCAGGCAAAGTCGATGCCATTGTTGCCGCCATGAACGGGGATGGAGTTTTCCTGCTGGATCGCGAAATGGATGCCGACCACAACCGGTGCGTGATTACGCTGGCGGGCGAGCGGGATGCGATTCAGGAGGCGGCGATTCGCGGAGTGGGGAAGGCTGCGGAGTTGATCGATCTGAACCTGCATAAGGGAGCGCATCCGCGGATGGGCGCGACCGATGTGGTGCCGTTCATCCCGATTGATGGTGTGACCATTGAAGATTGTGTGGCCATGGCGCGGCATGTGGGGGAAGAGATCTGGAAGCGGTATCAGATTCCGGTCTATTTGTACGAGGCGGCGGCGGCGACGCCGGAGCGACAGAATCTGGAGAATATACGGCGCGGCCAGTTTGAAGGGATACGAGCAGAGATTGCGACGAATGTGGCACGGAAGCCGGATATTGGCGAAGCCAGACTGCATCCCACGGCGGGCGCGACGGTGGTGGGCGCGCGGAAGTTTCTGATTGCGTACAACGTGTTTCTGAATACGCCGGAGGTCGAGATCGCCAAGAAGATCGCGAAGGCGGTGCGGTTTTCGAGTGGGGGGATGCGGTTTGTGAAGGGCGCGGGATTTCTGGTGCGTGGGCTGGCACAGGTTTCGATGAATCTGACGGACTTCGAGCAGACGCCGGTGCATCGCGTGTTTGAGATGGTAAAGCGGGAGGCGGCGCGGTATGGCGTAGCTGCGGTATCGAGTGAGATTGTAGGTCTGATTCCGAAGAAGGCACTGGAGCAGGCGGCGGAGTGGTTCTTGCAGGTGGAGAATTTTGATTCGTCGCTGATTCTGGAAAACCGACTGGCCGCGGTAATGAGCGGGAAGATGGCGGTGGGCGGCTTGCGAGCTGGAGTTGAGCCGTTCGTTGAGCAACTGGCTGCGCCGACGGCTACGCCCGGCGGCGGGAGCGCGGCTGCGGCCGCCGGTGCAATGGCGGCGGGACTGGCAGCGATGGTGGCTTCGATGTCGCGCGGCAAGAAGGCTTATCTGCAATATGAAGCGCAGCTGAGCGAAGCCATCGCCAGACTCGGGGCGCTGCGAGAAGAGTTGAAGGCGGCGATCGATGCGGATGCGGAGTCTTACAATTCGGTGATGAAGGCTTACAAGCTCGCCAAGACACTCAGCCCGCAAGAGGGCGAGGCGCTGATTGAGGCAGGCCTAAAGCAGGCGACCCGAGTTCCGCTCGGAGTGGCCGAAAAATCGCGCGAGGTGGCACGGATGGCATCGAGTTTGGAAGCAATTACGAATCCAAATATGAAATCAGACCTGACCACGGCACAAGCTCTGGCGGGGGCGGCGATAACCGGCGCTCTGGCCAATGTGGAAATCAATCTGACGTCTCTCAAGGATCAGTCATTCGCCGCGACTGTACGCAAGCGGACCGACGTCATTGCAAACTGAAGCTCAGCCGAACGAAAACTAACTGACCGCTTTTCCGCGAAACTGGCGAAGGCCGGCTGCAAGGAATAGCGCGTCAAAAATGGCCAGGGCTAGCAGCGCAGCCGCCACCGGCAGGTGCGGGAACTGGGGCACGAGGGTTCCCCGCAGACCTTCGCTCGCATAAACCAGCGGATTCACCAGCACGATCTTCTGCAGAATGGGGAAGTGTGCTAGCGCACTCCAGGGATAATAGGTACAACCAAAGAAAATCATGGGAGTGAGAACCATGCTGAACATCAAACCGATGTGAGCCTGGTCGATGCTGCAACCAAGAGCCAGACCGCCGCATGCCGAAAACAGCGCCACCAGCAGCGTGACGCCGGCAAAGCTCAGCGGAGAGCGCAGGTTCAAATCCACTCCCGGCCGTAGCAGCAGCCAGGCTGCGGGAATGACCACCAGGCCCGCGAACAGCGCTTGCAGCGTGCCAAACAATACTTTCTCGATCGCCAGCCAGGAGATTTCCATCGGCGCCAACAGGCGATCTTCGATCTCGCGAGTGAATTGAAATTCGGCAATCAGCGGCATGGCGACGGCCCAGACTCCGGTGAACACCATGCTGATCGCCATGATTCCGGGTAGTAGCAGGCTCTTGTAGGCGGCAGGCATATAGCCGCTGCTGACCATCACGCGGCCGAAGATAAAGACGAACATCATGGGCTGCAGAAATGTTTGCAGCAACAAGGGGACGATGTTGCGGCGGGCGACATGAGCGTCGCGCGCCAGCAGGGCCAGAAACGTTTTCCAGTTCATTCGCGCAAACTCCTACCGGTATGATGGAGGAAAAGATTCTCCAGGCTGGGTTCGGAGATGTGCACATCGCACAACTCGATGCCGGCGCTGGAGGCAAGATTGGCAATCTCGGAGACCAAAGAGCCCCCGCGGTCGGCGTACATGTCGGCCGAGTTGCCGTTTGGCGAATCCTTATTGTGAGGGTCAGGAACGGCACGCACCTCCCGCACTCCGGTTAATCCCTCTAGACGCTTGAGCAGTTCCGGAGAGTGGTTTCCGAAGCGCAGTCGCAGCAGGTAGCCACCGGGAACGGAAGCTTTCAACTCGGCAGGAGTGCCGAGGGCAATGTTGCGTCCCTGATCGATGATGGCCAGACGCTGACAGAGGGCGTCGGCCTCTTCCATATTATGGGTGGTCAGAAGAATGGTCTTTCCGCTCTGGTTATATTCGCGGATGATCTCCCAGAGCAGCAACCGAGTCTGGGGATCGAGGCCGGCGCTCGGTTCGTCCAGAAAAAGAACCTGGGGATCGTGCATCATGGCGCGGGCGATGGAGAGACGTTGCATCATCCCGCCGGAGAATCCGCGCACCATTTGATTGCCCCGGTCGCGCAGCCTGAAGCGATCGAGCAGGCCGTCGGCGCGCTTGGCGCGCTGCTGGGAGTCGAGGCCGAAATAGGCACCGTGGAAGAGCAGAATCTCGCGAGCGGTGAGAGAAAAATCAAGGTTCGGACGCTGCGCCACCACCCCAATCAGCCGCTTAACCGCGACTTGTTCTTTCCAGACGTCGAGCTCGCCGATCCACGCCTGGCCGGTGGTCGGCCGCACGCGGGTGGTGAGAATTCCCACCGTGGTGGACTTGCCGGCTCCGTTGGGACCGAGCAGACCGAAGATCTCTCCCGGTGAAATCTCAAGCGACAGGCCGTTGAGGGCGACAATTTCCGGCTTGGGCTGTTTCTTGCCCTTGCCCCGCGCCCTAGCAAAGCCGAAGCCGCCGCCGGAGGCGAGAGGAGGTGGTGAGGTGTAGATCTTGCGTAAATCCTGAGTTCGAATGCCAGCCAGCATACAAATTCCTTGGATGTAGCCTCGAACGTGCAGTCGAGACTGGGAACTCCCCCAGCCGTTACCCAGGCGAGGTTCTCCCGATGGAATCAGAGGGGCGCGGGATTGTCAATTTTGTGATGGCCGTGAGAACAATTCTGCGAGTGGAAATCCACGCCCTGGGGTTTATCCTCGGAGTCAGACTGCGCGGTTTCGCGGGGGGCTCCCTGGTATGAGTCGTGCGGCATTCGTTTGTGTCTCGATCTTGCTGCTCTGTAGCTTCGCATTTCTGCTGAGTTTGAACGGGTGTAGCGGGAGCAGGGGCGTCACCATCACGGTCCCACCACCCCCTCCGAAGGTTCAGCATGTCGTGATCATCTTCCAGGAAAATCGCACGCCGGACAATCTGTTTCAGGGACTGTGTAGCGCCAATGGCGGGGTGCCCGGCTGCGGGACCAACGCCGCGCAATACGACATTGGCAGTTCGGGAGTGA
>Ga0210398_10000706_pt1 | contig 36895 bp, 39 predicted proteins | sample IncBWC4OmetaG_FD_161047 | JGI IMG/M metagenome (GOLD analysis project Ga0210398, IMG submission 161047) | Forest soil microbial communities from Barre Woods Harvard Forest LTER site, Petersham, Massachusetts, United States - Inc-BW-C-4-O | ecosystem: Environmental > Terrestrial > Soil >... | reverse complement strand
CTCCTTCCAAGGCATCACTCCCTCCCCTAAAGGGAAAAAGTGTCACCCATGTGTCCGGTACAAACTGTCACCTATGTGTCGGGCCGCTCAGTGGTCCCGGTTGCCGCGGGAGTTCGCCTGCGGGCTCCGATGCTCTCAGCGCGGCTCAAGTTCGAATCCCACCTTCCTTGCAAAAATCCGCTATTCTAGGAATTGATGATCCTGCGCACGGTCGAACAGGTCCGACGAGTCTTTCTTGTAATTGCTGGATTTACGCTGTTGCTCGCGGGTGTGGTTATGCTGGTCACACCGGGCCCGGGGATGCTGGTGATCCTTCTTGGGCTTGGTTTGCTGGCGGCGGAATTTGTATGGGCGCGTCGGTTGATGGATCGCATCAAGCATGAGGGCGGGCGCCTGAAAGATGCTGTCCTGCGCCAGGGGAAGTAAACAAAACACCTTCTTGGAGGTCACTTTGTCACAGGCGATGACACCGACGGCGGGCAACTGGTTTGGCAAATGGGCGCTCATTACGGGAGCAAGCGCGGGGATTGGCGTGGCCTTCGCCGAGGAGTTGGCTGCTGGCGGAACGAAGCTTGTTTTGACCGCGCGTCGCAAGGATCGCCTGGAGGCCTTGGCGAAAAAATTAACGGAAAGCTACAAAGTTCAGACGGAAGTATTTGCCGCCGATTTGGCGGAGCCGAGTGCGCCGGAAAAAATCTTTGCGTTTACGAAAGAAAAAGGAATCGAGATCGATCTTCTGATTAACAATGCCGGCTTTGGCCAATATGGTGAGCTCCCGTCGGTCGACCCGCAACGATTGCTGGATATGGTGCAAGTGAATTGCAGCGCCGTCGTGCACCTTACGCGGCTGTTTCTGCCGCCGATGATCGCGCGGCGAAAGGGCGATGTGCTGATTCTGGCATCTACAGCGTCTTTCCAGGCGGTGCCATATATTTCGACGTATGCGGCTACGAAAGCGTTCGATCTTCTGTTTGCGGAAGGACTCGCGGAAGAGATGAAGCCACATGGCATTCGCGTTTGCGCGTTGTGCCCGGGCTCGACAGAATCCGAGTTTCATGTGGTTGCAGGGCAGGACAAGTTCATTCCAAACGCAGAGACGGCGGAAAAGGTAGCGCATACCGGCCTCAAAGCGCTGGCGGCAGGAAAGAGCTATGTAATCTCGGGTCTCGGCAACTACCTCGGCGCCCACGGGGAGCGGCTGGTGCCGCGCCGCTTCGTCACCAAAGTGGCCGCGGGAATGTTCAAGCCGAAAACAAAATAGCGGTTCCTATCTTTCCGTTTGTGAGATGCTCGCACTAGGAAGCTGGCTGGCTGAAGCCGTTCGTCTTCTGCCGCCCGACACGCATCCGGCCATTGCCACGTCTAACCCGTCGTGGAATCAAAGACTTCCAGCCTGGGCGCAGGTGCGCACAGATCTGGCGGGAACTTTTTACTCCGGGGCGAGGAAATGTTAGATAAGGCCGGGCAGAATGTCTTACCAGGAGAGATGGGGATCGCTGAGCAAGAGAGAGACGGCGTTCTGTTGCGGCGGGCTGCCAAAGGCGATGAGGATGCATTTGCGCTCCTCTACCGGCGGCACCAGGCGGCTCTGTACCGTTTTGCGCTGCGCATGACGGGAAGCGCTTGGGCCGCGGAAGAGATTGTGCAGGACATATTCATGACCTTGATGCGCGACCCAAAGAAATATGACGCCGAGCGTGGGACGCTGGGCGCGTTTCTTTATGGAGTTGGACGGAACCGCATCATGAAGTACCTGGAACGCCTGCCTCGAGAAGTATCGCTGGAAGAAAAGAATGAAGACGGCAGCGGCGGGGGAATCGTTTTGCAGGATGTTTTTACCCCGGGAATGTGGGCGGAGCAGCGCGAACGACGCGAACAGGTGCGAGCCGCGGTGTTGGAGCTGCCCACGGAATTCCGCGAGGCTGTAGTGCTGTGTGAGCTCGAAGAGATGAGCTACGAAGAAGCGGCGCAGACGGCGGGATGCCCGATCGGGACAATCCGTTCGAGGCTGCATCGAGGGCGCGCGCTGCTGCTGGCGAAGCTGGAGATGCTGCGGGATGTGCCGCGGCGAGCCACGGCGGCGCGGTGAATTTTCGAATGAAGTTTGGTGAATGGTTTGCGGTGCCGAGAGCAAGGGAAGTGAAAAATGAAGTGCGAAGAATTTGAAGCGATTGGATTGGATGCGGAGCGCGACGCTTCGGTGAGCGAAGTGGAGTGGGCGGCGGCGCGGGAGCACGCCAGCACGTGTTCACGGTGCGCGGCGTTGCAGGATTCCTGGCAGGTGGCGCGCCTGGAGATGGTGGCACTTGCGGAAGATACGGATTTGGCGCAGGCCCCGGCACGTGTTGAGATGCGCTTGCGGCAAGAGTTCCGCACGCGGCATCGCACATTGAAAGTGCGGCGCGCGGCGGTGATAGCCACGTGGGCGTTGGCGACCGCGGCGGTTCTTGTGGGTGCGGTGAGCTGGCGAGATTGGAGAATCAGCCAGCGAGAGGAAGCCGCGAAGCACGCGAACTCCGTGCAGATTGCGAACGCAGCGGCTGGGAATCACGAACCTCTGTCACCGGGCGCCGCTGCAAGCGCGGATTCTTTGGTGGCGGACAACGAGATGAATGATTTCACGTTTTTGCCCGGAGCTTTGCCCGCGGATACCGACGATGCCGCAATCGTGCGCGTGCGCATGCAACGCAGCACATTGGGTGCGCTGGGTTTACCGGTGAACGAAGAGCGCGCGGGCGAATGGATTCAAGTGGATCTGCTGGTGGGAAATGACGGGTTGCCGCAGGCAGTCCGATTGCTGCAATAGAGATTCGCCGAAGAAGATTGCAGGGCGGCGAGCAGTGCGTTTCGGAGAGGGATGGACTCATGGGAGCGCCAGCGTTCTGGGAAAAGATACGCCCCATGGTTCGGAATGAAGTGCATGAGCAGCGAGATTGGTTTTCGGAATGGACGGCGCGAGTGAAGACGGCTGTAGCCGACATCGCCGCAACAAAGAGTTCACAACGGCTCGGGAGAGAAGAGGAGAAAGAATGATGAATCACAGATTAACCTTGAGCTTGTTTCTGGGCGGGACACTGATGTTGACCGCTGGAATGGCGCGCGCACAGCAGGGGCCGCCTCCAGGCGGGGAGATGGCGCACGGCGGTCCGGGTGGCGGCTGGATGGCGCCGCCGATTGGCGAGCGAATTGAATTGCTGGGCTTTGAAGGCATGCACGGCGGCAAGGTCGTGACGGGCGCGCCGTTCAGCGCTGTGGCTGTTTCCGTCTCGACGCAAACTCTCTCGGATGGCAACCAGATCACGAGGACAACGCATACGAGTCTTTTCCGCGACAGCCAGGGACGGTTCCGGAAAGAAGTGAATTTTTCCGCGATTGGAACGGTGGCGGAAGCGGGACAGCCGCGAACGTTTATCATGATTCACGATCCGGTGGCGCAAGTAGCTTTCGCACTGCAGCCCGACCAAAAAGTGGCGCACAAGATGGCGTTTTCCGGTCCCAGATCCGCGGCAGGCGGCAATGGGCAGAGCCGATTCGAGAGCCGCATGCAAAAAGAATTGGCCAACGGAACCTTGAAGAAAGAAGAACTCGGCACGCAGACTATTGATGGCGTGCTGGCGACGGGAACGCGCTACACGCATACGATTGTGGCGGGGCAAATCGGAAACGAGAAGCCTATCTCGGTGGTATCCGAGCAGTGGTATTCCGCCGATCTGCAAATGGTGGTGAAGAGCACGCGAACCGATCCGCGGTCGGGCACCACGACGTACACCGTCACCAGTATTCAGAGGAGCGAGCCGGCGGCGTCGCTCTTTGCCGTGCCTTCGGACTACTCGGTTACGGAAGGCGGGCCTCGCGGCGGCCATGCGCATGGCGGTGCGAGACAGGCGCCTCCAACGGATCCGCAGTAAGAACGCCGAAGTTTTCGGCGAGCTGTTTAACGATCTTCTCTCCTGAAGACGGCATGCCCTTTTCGCAGCAGCCCCCATCGCTGCGAGAAGGGCGTTGCCGTTTTTGGACAGGAAGAAAAAATGAAGTAAAGAAGTAACGAGGTAACGATAAGCGGAAATGCAGCGTGCGGATGGACCTGTGCGCTGCGGTTTCATGCGCGCATGCTTCGGTCGAGGAGTTCGACGACGTGGAGGACTTCCTGGTTGGTGCGATGGAGGGCGGCGCCGGCGCGGAGTTGGAGGAGGCAGCCGGGGTTGGCGGTGGCGATGATTTGGGCGCGGGTGGATTGGGCGTGATGCATTTTTTCGGCGAGTAGCTCCAGCGAGGTTTCGGTTTGCGTGACGTTGTAGATTCCGGCGGAGCCGCAGCAAATTTCCGAGTAGGGCAATTCCACAAAATCGAGATTGGGGATGGCACGCAGAAGTGTGCGCGGAGCTTCGCGGATTTTTTGCCCGTGGAGGAGGTGGCAGGAATCCTGGTAGGTAACCCGCAGCGGGAGCGGGTTTAGTTTCGCGGTGAGGCCAAGCGTGGCAAGAAATTCGGTGATGTCGCGGACGTTTTCGGAAAATGAGCGCGCCGGCGCGAACTCTTCTTCGTGGGGCGAAAACAGGTGATCGTATTCCTTGAGCGTGGAACCGCAGCCGGCGGCGTTGGTGATGATGGCGTCGAAATCTTCGCGGAGGAAAATGGCGAGGTTTTTTCTGGCGAGATCGCGTGCGGCATCGCGAACACCGGAATGCGCGGCGAGGGCGCCGCAGCAGCGCTGTCCCGCGGGGACGACAACTTCGCAGCCGTTGGCGGTGAGGACGCGAACCGTGGCCTCGTTGAGCTGGGAGAAGGTGACGTTGGCGACGCATCCGGCAAAGAATGCGACGCGAGCGCGGCGCGGTCCGGCCGCGGGATAAGTCCAGCCGAAGCGGCTGTAGAAAAAACGATCGTCGATGCGCGGGAGGAGCGCTTCGCGTTCGGCGAGGCCGAGAAGTTTGAGGACGCCGATGCCGCGCGCGATGGCTTGCAAACCCGAGCGCTGATAAAGGCGAATGACGCGGGCGAAGTCCGTGATGCGGTGCGGATCGGGGAGTAAATGATGGAAAACGAAATTGCGTGTGGTGCGCGCGAGCCAGGAGCGCTCATGGTCGCGCTCAATGCGTGCGCGGGCGTCCTCGACGAGCTTGCCGTACTCGACGCCGGAGGGGCAGGCGGTTTCGCAGGCGCGGCAGTCGAGGCATTTATCAATGTGATCGACGAAGGAGTCGGTGATGGGAGTGCCGTTCTGCGAGACGTTCATCATCTGGCGGATGCGGCCGCGCGGGGAGTCGGCTTCGAGACTCCAGAGGCGGTAGGTGGGGCAAGCGTTGAGGCAGAGCCCGCAGTGGACGCAGCGGGCGTAGTCCTCGTAGACGGGGGCTGGGCCAGGGATGGGGGACGTGGGCATGGGTCGGGTTGCGGTGAAGGAAGGATGATAAGGCTGTGGCGGATGGATAGGAAGAACTCTTGGTCGTGTGCGGGGCTGGGTTGGCAAAGGCGCACCGCCAGGAGTGGCTGTGCTACAAAAGCTTCAGGAGCCGGTTTCGAAATGGGGAGCTTTGGCATACACCCGGCAGTTTTCGTCCCGCAGAACCGTCCGGGATGCACAATTCGCATAAGAGTGGCAAATACAGGAGTTACCCGCCACGGCGGGCAGGCGGGATACGTAGCTTGGAAGAGTGGGTAAGGTGATGAAAAGAAAGGGTTGAAAAAGCGGGCTTCCGATTTTGCTTGGAGGGCCGAACGCCAATCGGGAGATTGGCGCTCCCGGGGACCCCACCCCTATGGTTTTTATAAGATGTTGAGGGGTAAGACTTTAGGGTGTGGGGGTTGCTAAGAATGTGCAGCGTAAGGAGTTAGGGCGAGGATCGTTTGCAGGTTTGCAAATTGGAAGGATTGCGGGTTTCAAGACCACGGCGGACCCATTCCCCCGGTTTTTTGTAAGTGTTGCATTTAAAGGGGTTAGCCTTTGCGTAAGTCTTTTGTTTGCAACACTTGCGGGGAGGTCTATAAGTGTTGTAGCTAAAGGATTTAGGCGAACGGATTGTTGGCGAGAAGGTAACGCTCCTGGATTCGAAGATTTTGAGGGAGCTGCAAGGACTACCGGGCGGGCGCACATTGTGACTGTAGCGCGAAAAAGAATCTCGCCTACTACGTCATTTATTATAACATATAGGTACAGTTAGTCAAGGATTAGTTTAAGCGGTTTAGATGCTATGGGATGGCGGGATGTCTATTTGATTCGGGATTATGGAAAAGTCAAAAACCCCAGGTGCCGTGACGCGGTCGGGGTAAACGCCACCGGCACCTGGGGAACCCGCCTTCAAGCGCTTCTGAACACACACGCTGGGACTCTAAGATGCCGCCGCGTCGCTGGCAAGGACTCGAATCGCCTGGGGCTGAGGACGCAGCAGCAAATAGAATGCGGTGACGTGGGTGATCATCAGCAGGGGCACGTAGATGATCGGGATGGCGTATGTCGCGCCCAACTGTCCCGCCAGGGCGGGAAGGCCGACCTGGACGGCGTGGTAATAGTCGAGGATTAGGTCAATCGTCCCAACGAGATTGAAGGCGACGACGAACAGCCAAAAGAGGGGACGTATCCTTGCCGTGAGAAGCGCCAGGATGGCGAGCACCCCGGTTGCAAGGTCCCAGTAGGCGGCGAAGGTGGCAAAGCCAGCGGCGGGCAGATTCGGGCCGACGATGCCTGGAAGAATAAAGACGAGCCCGAAGAAGCGGAAGCTGTGCAACGTAGCGATGGCGCGTTGCGCTGCGACCAGGTCCATCGACTTGAATCGCGGCAGGATGTACACGCCGAAGCAAAGCAGCCACGCGACATAGCCTAGAATGAGATGCAGATTGAAGATGATTTGCGGCGACATTTTGGCCTCCTATCGGATTGATGGGTTCACTTATTGGTTGGGTTATCGCGCAATAGTATCCCGAGCGGCAAGAGTGGCCCGACGGGGATGAGCTGCTCGTCCATGAGGTTTTCCTTCGAGAGAGGCAGGCTTTCGATGAGGGCCCGAGCCTCCGCCACGTCCTTGCAGTTCATTATGAAGATGACGCCGCGGCCGTCGCCGCGCGTGAACCACTGCTGAATCTTGCCTTCGAGATACAGGGGAACGGTGGCACGAATTTCGGCGGGCATGATTTTCATGACTTGCTCGACCGTAACCCCCGGTTTTGGCGAAAGCATCGCCAGCACGGCGGTGATCTTTGGCTGGGGCGGCGTGGACTGACCTTGCGCCACTGTCGCCAGGACCGTCGCGAACGCCAGCAGCGTGTAGAACATTGCAATCTTCATTGTTCAGCTCCTTTGATTCCCTCGCGGAATTAGATGCTGTGTTGGTACCGTTGGGTACCACACTCTGATAAGACGCAAGAGCTTGGCGAAAGTTTCATGATTCGCAAAAGTGTTTTCTGCCGGCAGGCCAAACGCAAGCCCCTGTGGTACTATGAGGTACCAGAGTCGTGAAGGAGAGGGTGGTGGCTAAGGCATCGGTGTCAAAACGCCGCCGGGAAGGCGTGGACGAAACCGCGGTGCGCGAGCGCATCCTTAAGGCGGCCTTTGCGGCGTTCATGAAGAGCGGCTACGCAACGGCCAGCACGCTTGAGATCGCGACGCGCGCGCGCGTTTCGAAAAGAGAGCTTTACGCGCTAGTTGGCAACAAACAGGAAATGCTGATCGCCTGTATCAGCGAGCGCGCCAAGCGGCTGGTCGCGCCCGCAGACCTGCCCGTGCTGCGCGATCGCGAGACCCTGGAGCGGGTGCTGGTTTCTTTCGGGACGAAGTTCGTCCGCGAGGTGAGCGATCCCACGGTCGTTGCGGTATTCCGACTGGCGATCGGCGAGGCGGTCCAGGCCCCCGAAGTGGCGCGTGCGCTCGACTCCATAGGACGCGAGGCAGGCCGCGCCGCCCTGCGCAAAATCATGGCCGAGGCCCAGGCGTCTGGCCTGCTCACGGGCCGTCCTGCCGAACTTGCCGGGCAGTTCGCCGGGCTGCTCTGGCGCGACTTGATGGTCAGCCTGCTGCTCGGCGTCGCCAAGCGACCGAACCCCCGCGAAATCGCGGGGCGTGCCCGCGACGCCGCAGCCGCCTTCCTGCAACTTCATCCGCTACCGAATGGCGGCTAAGTGGAGATTTTCCGAATGGGGTAGCTTCCAGGTCTGTCTCCGCTGAGTTAAGGCTGGTGTGTGCCAGTACCAAGTACAAGGTTGAGGTTTGCAGCCACGGCGAATGAGCGGAAGTCCCGGTCGCGCGTTTTGAGAGGAATGCTTTGGTCGATGCAACTCTGGGCGATCAGGGCATCACCGAGACGGGCTCTGCGTCGCGTCGCGAGTACCTTAGCCCGCAACGCTCCGGCCCGCTGCCAATAGCCAGAGGCGACTTCGAGCAGAGGTACATCTGAAACTGTTTCGGCGACATGGGAAGGGAGGCGCGGGTCACTTAAGAGCTCCGTGAGCACCACGGGGACCATTACCACCTGGCGATCTTGTAAGGCGCGATCGAGCAGGTTGACGTCCTCACCGCCGCTCCCTTCGAGAAAGGCAATCCAACTACTGGTGTCGGCGGCGATCACCGGTCGGCCTTCAGCTCTGCCGAGGTGCGCGAGAAGCGCACCTTGCCCCGGAGTTTGCGCAGGCGAGCATACGTCCGCGAAGCGGCAACGAGTTGCAGCCCAGTGCGGACGGTCTGGGTGACACCGGTACCGCTAGCTTGCTGCGCCTTTTCAAGAAGGGCCAGCGGAACCTCCACCGTAATCTTCCGTGCAGTTTCCATCGTGGCTTTGATTATACCATATTGGAGACCAGCACCGAATATGGTGTCTCATGCCCTGTAGCTTCGAGGTAGACGCCCTCGGAGCATGTGGCGCTCAGAAGACGCCTAGAAATTATCGTCGCTGCCACCGCCCGAGGACGATGGACCCGAGTTGCCGGAGAGTTTACGCGGTATCTGGTTCCGGGGTGAGGTAGAATCGCGGGGCGAGCTTGCGAGGAGGTCGAGATCATGGGAAGCAATCGAGTGATACAGAGTGTGGTGCGCCGGAACTTCAGGATGTTGGTGGCGCTCGTGAGTGTGACGGCTGGGATGCTGTTGGCTGGCGCGGCGGCCCGCGGGCAAGAGGGCTATCAGAAGCCGCCGAAGGCGGTGTTGGATGTGTTGAATGCGCCGGTGACGCCGCGGGTTAGCGTTGGGCGGGCGCGCGATGTGGTGCTGCTGTATTCGCCTGAACCGTATCCGCCGATTGCGGATGTGGCGCAGCCGTTCGCGCGGCTGGCGGGGCTGCGGATTGACGAGGCCACGAACGGGCCACACAACGCCCCGCGCTTTGACAATTTGGTGCTGAAGAAGGTGGAAGACGGAAGCGAGACGAAGATTGTTCTCCCCGCCGGAATGTTTGTCTCGCAGCCGTTCTGGTCGCCGGACGGACGGAAGATCGCGTTCACTCTGGCCACGGACAATAAAATCGAGCTGTGGGTTGCCGATGCGAAAACGGGGCAGGCGCGTCCGGTTTCGGGCGTGCGATTGAACGCCGCGCTGAGCACGCCGGGATTCCGCGACGAGAATCCGCCGTGCCACTGGTTGCCGGGAAGCAAGACGCTGCTCTGCCAGACGATCCCCGCGGGGCGAGGAGCGCTGCCGAAGGCGCCGACGGTGCCGGTGGGGCCGCGCGTGCAGCAAAGCTTCGGAAAGGCCGCGCCGGTGGCGACCTTCGAAGATCTTCTGGAGAATGAATACGACGCGAAACTTTTCGAGTACTACGCAACGTCGCAGCTGGCGGTGATTGATATCGAGAGCGGAAGCATTACACCGGTTGGCGCGCCGGGGATTTTCGGGATGGCTGATCCGGCGCCGGATGGAACGCATGTTCTGGTGGGGCGGATTCATCGCCCGTTTTCCTACATCGTGACGGCGGATAATTTCCCGCGCGATGTGGAGGTTTGGGATTTGACGGGACATGTGGTTTACAAGGTGGCGAGCTTGCCGCTGCAGGAGAACGTCCCGATTGGCGGAGTGCCGACGGGAGCGCGAGACATCAGCTGGCATCCGAACAAGCCGGGGACGGTGGCTTGGGTGGAAGCGCTGGATGACGGCGATCCCAAGAAAAAGGTGAAGGAACGCGACAAGGTGATGTGGATTCACGAACCGTTCGCGGGCGAGCCGGTGGAGCTGGCGCGGACGGAGAAGCGCTTTGCGGGGCTGGCGTTTGGCGAACGCGGGGATTTTGCGATTCTGCGGGATTTTGACCGGGACACGCTGCGGGGGCGGGCTTGGTTTTTTAATCCGGAGCCGACGCCAGGCAAAGCGGGGACGTTTCACGCCGATAAGCCGAGTGAAAAGACGCTGGTGTGGGACCTGAGCACACAAGACCGATATCACAATCCGGGGGCTCCGGTGCAGTGGCCGCTGGAGAATGGGCACAGCGCGATCCTGCAGGACAGTAATTTTATTTTCTTGATTGGAGCGGGAGCTTCACCAGATGGGGAGCGGCCGTTCCTGGACCGGCTCGATATCAACACCAGGGAGGTGAAGAGGATTTATCAGGGAGAAGCGAAGACTTATGAAGAGATCGTGGCCCTGCTCTCTTCGAACGGCTCGAGTTTGCTGACGCGGCGTGAGACTCCGACGGATCCGCCGAACTACTTGATTCGCCGCTCGCCGGACTCCGCAGGGAATGCTAGCCAGCCAGGATCGCTGGATAAGGTTACGGAGTTCACGAAATTTCCAGATCCGACGCCGTCGCTGCGAGCGATCCAGAAACAACTCGTCACGTACAAGCGGGCGGATGGTGTGGATCTCTCGATGACGGTATATTTGCCGCCTGACTACAAGCAAGGTGAGCGGCGGCCGGCGGTGATCTGGGCTTACCCGTTGGAGTTCACCGACGCGAGCGTGGCGGGCCAGGTAAGCGGGTCGCAGTATCGATTCACGACTATAACTGGGCCGTCGCCGCTGTTTTTCTTGCTGGATGGATATGTGGTGTTGGACGGCGCTTCGATGCCGGTGGTGGGGAATCCGGAGACGGTAAACAACACCTACATCGAGCAAATCACGTCGAGCGCAAAAGCGGCTATTGATAAGGCTGCGGAGATGGGAGTGATTGATCCGAACCGCGTCGGGGTGGGCGGTCATAGTTATGGCGCATTTATGACGGCGAATCTGCTGGCGCATTCGACGCTATTTCGCGCGGGGATCGCACGCAGTGGCGCATACAACCGAACGTTGACGCCGTTTGGATTTCAGAGCGAGCGGCGGACTTTGTGGCAGGCGCCGGAATTGTATCTGAAGGTTTCGCCGTTTATGTTCGCGGACAAAATCAAAGCGCCGATTCTCTTGATTCATGGAGAAGCGGACAGCAATTCCGGGACGTTTCCGATTCAGTCGGATCGCATGTACCGGGCGATCAAAGGGAACGGAGGCGCGGTGCGCTACGTGACGTTGCCGGATGAGGCGCATGGATACTCGGCGAGAGAATCGATCGAAGACACGATATGGGAAATGCTGACTTGGTTTGACAAATTTGTGAAAAATGCCGACAACGGCGCGGCAAGCCCTTCGACGACAGCGGCACAATAGGAAAAAGTCGAGTCAAGAAACTCCCGTACTGCTGCGGCCGAACGGAGCTGGCGAGCGACATGTATTTTCTAAAGAGGCCGAACACGGAGTTCATCCAGGCCTTCCTTGCTGACCAGCGGAATTGTTCCTTTTCCTACTCCCAAGTAGGAGCTTCACGGCAAAGTGCGCCGAAGGGTTACACCGTCGATCACAACCGGCTGCTGCTTGGCAACGGGCCTGAGTGCTTTGAAAGAGCGGCGCAAGCCATCCGGCAGTGGAAGATGTTTGACATGCCGTGGGTCAACCTTTGCTGGCCAGACACGCCGATCCAGGAAGGCGTCACGGTCGCTGTGTTAATCTCGCATTTCGGTTTTTGGTCACTAAATGCCTGCCGAATCGTGTACCTGATCGAGGAACATGGGGCGACGGAAAGGTTCGGCTTTGCCTACGGAACCTTGATGGAACACGGCGAGCAGGGCGAGGAACGCTTTTCTGTCGAATACCATACCAACGACGGATCGGTATGGTACGACCTTTACGCGATTTCCCGGCCAAATCTGTTGGCCCGCTTGGGGTACCCCTTGGCAAGATCGCTGCAGAAGCGGTTTGCGAGAGAGTCGAAGATTGCGATGCAAACAGCCGCCAGCGCTCCTGACGAACTTCAAGAGCGCTGCGGTTCCAATTGATAGGCAATCCTAGACAGAGCGGCTCAGCGTAGCGCTGGCCTCGCCTCTGCCTAGATTCCTAGCGACGCGTTAATCGTGATCTGGATGGCTGTGGCGCCAGTTCCAGTAGCCTCTCTGCACTCTGACATTCTGGTGGCCGTATTCACGATAGGATCTGTGCTGTTCCACGAGGTAACCCCTGTAGGCGTGGTCTTCGCGGTCATCCCAGTTGTGGTAGTCGCGGTGGTCCCGGTCATAAACTCGGACCTGCACACCCACTTGAGGCTTGGGAGCCGCCACGAGGGCGACCGGGACGACTAGGGCAGCAGCGAAGAGCAGTGACCTGATGTATCGATTCAAATTGTTCACGATGAATTCCTCCAAATCCGAGAGACTCAGATTCGGAATCCCGGTAATTAGGACTATGCACTTTTAGAACGGCAATGAATGTCCCTTACAGCACCTATTTGAGAATTATAATTCATCGGAATAGTTTCGCCGTTTACCGCCATGTTGCCGCTTTCAGGATGCGTTGACATTCCTTCGTGTTGGCACCTACCATGGCAGCGGAAATTCCCGCGCTTGATGGACTCCTTTTGAAGGTGGACGCAAATGAAAACGTGGCGGGTTTGTGGTTTGGCATATCTGGGGCTGGCGATTGGGGCGGCGATTGCGCTTCATACTTCGGCGGACACCGGTGCGCGAGCGGGCGATGTGACGGAGGCGAGGGTCGCTTCGGACGCGGCCAGCGGAAACAATTGGCTGCTCAACGGCCGCACAAACGACGGAAAGCATTTCAGCCCGTTGCAGCAGATCACGGACAAAAATATCGGGGGACTGGGATTGGCGTGGTCTTTGGATATTGAGAGCGGTATGGGCGTGGTGTCGGAGCCGATCGTTGTGGATGGGGTGATTTACGTGAGCGCGCCGCTGTCGATTGTGTACGCCGTGGATGCGGTTTCGGGAAAAGTGCTGTGGAGGTTTGATCCGAAAGTGCGGCTGAATCAGGCGATCAATGGATCGTATTCGGCGCGGACCAATGGCGGCGTGGCGGTGTGGAACGGAAAAGTGTACGTCGGCACGGGAGATTGCCGGCTGGTGGCCATTGATGCGGCGACGGCGAAGCAGGTTTGGGAGGCGCAAGTTTGCGAGCCAACACAAACGGGAATTACCGGGGCGCCGCATGTGGCCAGGGGAAAAATCTTGATGGGCTACAACGGTTCGGACGACGGCGTGCGCGGCGCGTTGATTGCTTACGACGCGGAAACTGGAAAGGAGGCGTGGCGCTTCTGGACGGTGCCGGGCGATCCGTCGAAGCCGTTCGAAACGAAGGCGCTGGAAATGGCGGCGAAGACCTGGGGAGGCACGGATTGGTGGAAGGTCGGCGGCGGTGATGTCTGGAACGCGATTACTTATGACGACGCGACGGGCCTGGTACTTTTCGGGACGGCAGGAGTGGGCGTGGACTACGGCGAGTTCCGGAATATCAAGGCGACCGGTGACCGGCTTTTTGGCGAATGCATTATTGCGGTGAAGGCCGACAACGGCGAATACGCCTGGCACTACCAGACCGGGACGGAAGGAATTCATTCGGAAAACAATCACATTTTGATGGCGGACCTGGTGATTGATGGGGAGAAGCGGCATGTGGCGATGACCGCACCGAAGAACGGTTTCTTTTTCGTGCTGGACGCCAAGACCGGGAAACTTCTGTCCGCGAAACCGCTCGTGAACGTGGTTTGGGCGAAGTCCATTGATCTACAGACGGGGCGTGCGGTGCTCGTGCCGCGCTCGGAAGGCGGCGGGCGGCAATGGACGGTCCACAATTGGTGGCCGATGAGCTATAGCTCACTCACAGGATTGGTGTACGTGCCGACGACCGATCGGCACGCCGATTCGAAAGCGGAGGTGGAAGCTGGTGAAGGCGGCGCGGGCCTCTTTGGGCGGCTGATCGCGTGGGATCCGGTGAGCCAGTCGGCGCGATGGTCGGTTGACGAGGAGATCGCTGTCAATGGCGGAGTGCTTTCCACGGCGGGCAATCTTGTGTTTCAGGGACAGGGGACGGGCGAATTTGCGGGGTACGCCGCGGACAGCGGGAAAAAAGTTTGGTCAGTGAAAACGGGATCGGCGATCGAATCGATTCCGGTGACTTTTTCCGTGAAGGGCGAACAGTATGTGATTACTCCGGTGGGATGGGGATCAGGTTCGCGGTTATTTGCTCCCGCGCGCACGATGGCTACGCCGGAGTCGAAGCGTGGGCCGGTGCGGTTGCTGGCGTTCAAGCTTGGAGCTACCACGCCATTTCCCTATCCGAAGATTACGATTCCGCCGGTGCCGAAGCCGCCGGAGCAAAAAGCGAGCGCGGAAGTGATTCGCAAGGGTGAAAAGCTTTACGCGACTTTTGTTTGCGATGGTTGTCATTCGCCGGAGCTGGACGGCAGCGGAGCGTGGGTGCTGAATGGCGCGATTCCCGATCTTCGTTACATGCCGCCGGATATCCACAAAGATTGGTATCAAATTGTGCTGGGCGGGTCGCATTGGGACAAGGGCATGCCGGGCTTTGCCGATCCGCCAAAGTTTGCGTTTCCTCATGACAAGATGACCGTAGCCGATGCAGATGCGATTCATGCGTACGTGATTGATGGGGCCTGGAAGGCCTACAAGGCCGAACACGAGAAGTCAGCCGCGAAGAACTAACTCTCCACAGACTGCCGTTTTACTAAATTCCCCCGACGAAGCGGCCGGGGGAGAAGACATTTTGCGGATCGAAAGCGGATTTGAGGCGGCGCATCAGGGCGAGGTCGGAGCCGGGCGATCCCCAGACCGTGGTACCCCTCTTGATGCTTGCCGGAGCAAAGAGAAGCGAAGCACGGCCACCCGAGGCGGAACTGAAATCGAAGATTTGCGCGATGCATGGCGAGAGACGCGCGGAGGTGTCTTCGTCCGAGGCGGCCAGAAGCAACGCAAAATAGATGGTGCTGCTAGCACGCGCGACGAATGCATGTGGGAGGCTGGCGTCGGCGGCGACTTTTCGCAGGCTTGCGAAGACGGCGGCGTGATGGCTGGGAAGAATGCTGATCTTGAAGATGAGCGACGCTGGAGAGAATTCGATAAGCATGGAGAGAGTTTCGCGGAGGCGGCCCCAGAGCGTGGGGCGCGTGGTGTCATCCAAAACGTTTGTGCTGGTGGCGTTGGAGTTGGCTGCAAAACGCATGAGGTCGCGCTCATAGCGTGCGAGTACTTCCGGAGTGCCGGCGAAGGCAGCGCAGAGTTGCCATTCGTTTGAGCGAATCCAATTTCCGATAGGCGGAAGCGATTTCGATGCTAAGGCTTGGTTTTCTCCTGCGAAGACAGCGACTTCGGGAGTTGCAGGCGCTCGCGTGGCGAAGAGTTGGGCAAGTTCGGGGCTCACAATGTCCAATGTGAGCGGTGTCAGGGGAGACTCGGTGATTACGCGACGAAGAGTCACCGCGCCTTCTGCGTTCGGAAAAGAGGCGACGAAACCGCGACTCGCGAGCGGCGATGGAAATGTCCGGAAGTTGAGGCGCGTGATAATGGCGAGCGTGCCGAGCGAGCCGATCAGGAGCTTGTGGAGGTCGTAGCCGCTGACGTTTTTCACCACGCGGCCGCCGCTCTTGCAGAGTTTTCCGGTGCCGTCCGCAAATTCGGCGCCGATGAGGAAGTCGCGCGTGGTGCCATAAAACTGGCGGAGAGGCGAATCGATTCCCGACGCGATGGTGCCGCCGATGGTGCTGCGGGAATACCAGGGAACGAGCAGCGGCAGAAATTGGTTGTGCTCGAAGAGAGCAGCGTTCAATTTTGCCAGAGGCATGCCGGCGTCCACGCCGAGTGTGAGGTCGCCCGGGTCGTAATGGGCGATTCTGTTAAGCGTGGTTATGTCGAGGGCGATGTTGTAGCGCGAAGGCGGCATGCCAATGCCGAGCTTGGTGCGATTGCCGCAGGGAATGACCGCGAGTTTTTCGAGAGCGGCGAAGCGAATGAGTTCGGCGACCTCTTCGGCATTGGCGGGTTTTGCTACAGCGGCTGGAATCTTTTCATCGACGGCATAGGGAGCACACGACGCAGGATCGGTGAGAACCCGGGAGGCGCCGACGATGGATTCCAGATTCGCGGCGAAGTTTGCGGAAGTCGTCGTCATAGATGGACTGCTATTGCGCCAACGTGTTTGCGGACGCGGATTTCGCCGCAACCTTTGTTGAGTGGGAAAATCTTCCCAGGATTCAAGGAGGAATCGGGATTGAAGGCGTCATGGATCCGGCGCATGAGATCGAAGTCGGCGTCGGAGAAAAGCAGAGGCATGAGTTCGGATTTTTCCATGCCGACGCCGTGCTCGCCCGTGAGTGCTCCGCCGACTTCGACACAGTAGCGGATGATGTGGGCAGCAGCTTCGCGAGCGCGTTCGAATTGAGCGGCATCGCGCGGATCGTAGAGAATGATGGGATGAAGGTTGCCGTCGCCGGCGTGAAAAATATTTCCGATTGGAAAGCCGGATTGCTCGCCGATTTGCTGGATGCGGCGAAGTGCTTGCGGAAGTTTCGAACGCGGAATGACGCCGTCGAGGACATAGTTGCTGGGTGCCATACGCCCGAGCGCGCCGAAGGCGTTTTTTCGGCCTTTCCAGAGGAGATCGCGCTCGGCATTGTCGCTCGCGACGCGAACCTCGCGGGCGTGATGCGCGTTGCAAACCTCCGTGATGGCGGAGACCTGCTCGGAGGCGGCTTCGGTCAGGCCTTCGACCTCGATGAGAAGAACGGCGGCGCTGTCCATCGGAAAGCCGGCGTGGATGTAGTCTTCGACGGTGCGGAGGGTCCAACCGTCAAGCATTTCGCACGCGGAAGGGGTGATGGCGCGCGCGGTGATGTCCACAACGGTGTCCGCGGCGTCATCCACGGTGTCGAAGATCGCCAGCAGCGTTTTGACGGCTTCGGGTTTGCGCGAAAGCTTGACGGTGATTTCGGAGATCAGGGCGAGCGTGCCTTCGGAGCCGACGAAGAGGCCGGTGAGATCGTAACCGAGAGTGTGACCGTCTTTGCTGCCGACCCGCACGATTTCGCCATCGGGAAGCACAAGCTCGAGCGCGGTGACGTGATTGGTGGTGACGCCGTAGGCGAGCGTGTGCGGGCCGCCAGCGTTTTCGGCAACGTTGCCGCCGATAGTGCAGGATTTCCAACTCGAGGGATCGGGCGCGAAATACAGGCCGTGAGGCTCGGCGGCGCGCGTGAGTTCGTAGTTGACGACGCCGGGCTGGACAACCGCGCGCTGATTTTCCGCGTCGAGCTCGAGAATGCGATTCATGCGCGCGAAGACAATCATCACGCCGCCGGTGCGGGCGAGCGCGCCTCCGGAAAGGCCGGTGCCGGCGCCGCGGCCGACGATGGGAACATTGTATTTGGCAGCCAGCTTGACGATCTCCGAAACCTTTTCCGTGGATTCAGGGAAAACAACAATATCGGGGCGACCTTTTTCGACGGAGCCATCGAATTCATAAAGAAGTGTGTCCTCCGGCTGATAAAGAACTGAAGAGGAGCCGAGCAGTTTTTCGAGTTCGTCGACGATGCCGGGATTCATAGCGCGCACACAAGCCGATCCGCTACTTGCACTATAGTGAGAGATGCGGGGCTGGCGCAACGGCAAGATAGGCCGGGAGGATAAGGGTGTGTTAGTGTAATTTTCCCAAAATTTGAGACGAGGAAATGATGGCCAAGCCGAAAGTGTTTGCGACCCACGAGCTGTTCGAAGATGCGCGGCAAATTCTTGGAGAAAACTGTGAGATGGAGTATTGGGCCAAGGCGGAACGTCCGCCGCGGGAGGAGTTGTTGCGGCGGGTGCAGGGCAAAGAGGGGCTGATTTGCCTGCTAACGGAAAAAATAAACGATGAGTTTTTGCGAGCGGCGCCAAAGCTTAGGATTGTGGCGAACGTGGCCGTGGGATTTGACAATATTGACGTCGCTGCGTGCACCAAACACGGCGTGGCGGCGACGAATACGCCGGGAGTATTGGATGAAACGACGGCGGATTTTGCGTGGACATTGTTGATGGCCGTGGCGCGACGGTTGGGAGAAGGAGAAGCGCTGGCGCGCTCTGGGAATTGGAAAGGCTGGGACCTGGACCAGCTGGTCGGAACCGACGTGTGGGGGAAGACGCTGGGGATCGTAGGATTCGGGCGAATCGGAAGAGCGGTGGCGCGGCGAGCCGGCGGATTCCAGATGAAAGTGATTTACACGGATGCACTCAGAGTGCCAGAGAGCGTGGAGAAGGAATTGAATGCCGCATTTTGCGACATGAATACCCTCCTAGCGGAGTCTGACTTTATCAGCGTGCATGTGCCGCTGCTGCCGGAGACACGCGGCCTGTTTGACTCCCCGAAATTTTACAGGATGAAGCCGACGGCATTTTTGATTAACACGTCGCGCGGGCCGGTGGTGGACGAGGCAGCGCTGGTGGCAGCCTTGGAGGAAAGAAAAATCGCGGGCGCAGCGCTGGACGTGTATGAGAATGAACCGTTCATCCACCCAGGACTGAAACGCGCGAACGTAGTGCTGGCGCCGCATATTGCTTCGGCGTCACTGGAAACGCGGACGAAAATGGCGTGCATCGCGGCCAACAATGTCGTCTCCCTCTTCGCGGGGCAAAGGCCACCGAACATTCTCAATCCGGAAGTGTTGAAAGCAACTTGATGCGTTCTTCGACTGACCTCCCATGGCGGATCTGAAGCAACTCGCCCGGCAGATTTTCCAAGAGACATTGGCAGCGATTGATATTCCCGCGACCATGCAGCGGAAGCTACGGCGCGAGGGAACGCGATTGCTATTTAATGGGACGAGCATCGAGCTGCACAACTTCGAGAAACTGCGCGTAGTTGCGATCGGAAAAGCGGCGCACGCGATGGTGAACGGCCTTGGACAAGTGCTGGCGCCGTTCGTGAAATTCGAAGGAGTCGTTTCCGCGCCGACACCACCGAAGAAGCCCGTAGCAGGCATGAAATATTTTGTGGGCGGGCATCCGATCCCCAATGAAGAAAGCTGGAAAGCCGGGGAATCGATTCTGGCGCTGCTAAAGAAATGCGATGAAAAGACGCTGGTTTTCTTTCTGCTTTCCGGTGGCGGATCGGCTCTTGTGGAATTGCCGCTGGACGCTGCGCAAACGCTTGGTGATGTGCAGCAAGTTTACCGCGCGCTGGTGACCTGCGGCGCGCCGATCGAAGAAATGAATACAGTGCGAAAACATATTTCCGCGGTGAAGGGCGGGCGGCTCGCGGCTGCAGCGAATGGTGCTACGAAGATAACGCTGGCTGTCAGCGACGTGCCTGCGGGACGGGAGACGGCGCTGGCCTCGGGGCCGACGCTCCCCGACCCAACAACGATTGCGTATGTTCAGCGCATCCTCCGGGAATACTCGCTGCGCGACAAATTTCCGCAAACGCTGCGGCGTTGGTTGGACGCTGGAAAAATGCCGGAGACGCCGAAGGCGGGCGACCGGGCATTTGGAAAGTCGCACTTCTTGCTGCTGCTCGGAATGGACGATTTGTTTCATCCCGCTCATCACGCGGCGGAAGCGAAGGGATTCATCGCGTGCTGCGATAATGCGACCGACGATTGGCCGGTGGAGAAGGCAGCAAAGTTCCTGCTGGAGCAGCTCGATGAATTGCGCAAGACGCATGCGGGTCAGCGCGTGGCCATACTCGCGGATGGCGAGGTGAGCTCGCCGGTGACTGGGGACGGAATTGGGGGAAGGAATTCAGCGTTTGTGCTGGCGTGCGTGGAGAAGATTGCAGGGAAAAAGATTGCCGTGCTCAGCGCGGGCACGGATGGGATTGATGGGAACAGTCCCGCCGCGGGAGCGGTTGCGGACGGCGAGACGCTGGAGATGGCGCGGGCGATTGGCCTTGATCCGGCCGATGCGTTTCGACGAAGCGGTGCGTTCACATTTTTTGCGCACTTCGAGGATGTGATTGTTACAGGTCCGACCGGGAACAATTTGCGGGACTTGCGAATATTGATTGCGGAGTCGTGACAGCAAAAATCCCAAGAGAAATGCTTAACGCAGAGAACTCAGAGGACACAGAGTTCACAGAGAAGAGAAGGGACAGACCGCATCGCCGGCCCTTCTCTTCCACTGCAGCTCGCTATTGCTTCGGAGGTGGGAGACGGGTTTCCATGGACTTTAGGCGGTCGTTCATTTCTTGAACGAGCCGTTCGAGTTTTTCCAGACGCTGGTCGGTAGTTAACTTCGTTTCATCTGCTTCCGAGTCCATGTACGCTTGGTCTTCGTCGCCTCTCTCGTGGCGAGGACTTGGTTTTCCATCGGAAGGTTTTTTCAGGCGCGCAAGCTGCCCTTTGATCATCGGCACCATTTCGATGCTGAGGTCATCACTTTTCAGAAGCGCTTCGAGCGCCGGTATGGCGGTGGCATCGCCGCGAGCTCCCAGCGCATACACGGAAGCGATGCGGACGGAGAAACGTGGCTCTGAGAGGTAGGAGGCCAGCTGCTTGGTGATCTCTTTGTTGTCCTTCTGCAGGCGCCCCAGGCTATTGATGGCGGCGGTGCGCGTTTCCACCGGCTTGCCGACGGCGGACCATTGCAGGAGAAGCGGTACGGCTCTATCCTCGCCCAGCGGGCCAAGCGCGCGAAGCGCGGCGTTGCGGAGGAAGTTGTCCGGAGAATCAGCGGCGATGGCGGCTTCGAGTGTGGCGAACGCGTCCGGCGTTTTAAGGCGTCCGATATCTTGCAAAGCAGCCGCGCGGGCGCGATACGAGCTGTCCTCTTTCGCGATCGAGTTAAGCTTCGCCATTATCGCCGGGTCGTCTTTGAAATTCCCCAGCGCTGTGACGATCCGATTCCGAAGCCAAGCTTCCTTGGCGTTATCGAGCGCGGCGATAAGATGCTTCGACGCGGCTGAGCCGCCAACCTTTCCCAGCGCGTCGGCAGCGAGGGCGCGGATTTCCCATGTTTTGTCATCGCGCAGCGCGGCGCCGAGCGCGGCGATCACTTCGTCATCGCCCTTGATTTTCCCCAGTGCAACAACGGCATCGGCGCGATCGGCGAGTTCACTGGCGTTTTTCAACTGATAGAGCCACTCCTTCTTTTCCTTGTGAAAATCGGCGCTCTTGAGAACGTGGCCGCCTTTATCGAACAGCACCATAAGTGGAGCCGTGTCCGAAGGAAACGTAAAGATCTGACTGGTCTTCCAAACCGTGATGGGATAGAGCTTCGGCCCGCTGGCATTGGTGATTTCCACTTCTGTGGGAACGCGGAAGATACCGACGCGTCCTTCCACTTTCTGTACTTGCTTCACGGTCAAAGCCACCTGGTGTTTTTCGCTGTCATACGCATAGCTCAAATCGAATTTCGGCGCGCCAGCGCCGTAAATCCACTGGCTGAAGAATTGGTCCACGTTGGTGTGCGTGGCTTCTTCCATGGCTTTGGTGAGATCCGCGGTGACGACGTTTTTTCCGCGATTGACCTCCAAATAATGCTTCAGCCCATGATAGAAGGCATCTTCTCCCAGTTGATGGCGCAACATGTTTAGGACCCAGCCGCCTTTGTCGTACGCGTTGTCATCGAATTCGCTGGAGTCGTCGAAATCGTGGCGCACGATGGGTTTGCCCCAGACATTGCTGTTTTCGAACCATCCGCGCGCGCCATTCCAGCGCTGGTAGTCGGCCTGGTCTTTGCCAAAGTGCGCCTCCGTCCACACCGCTTCCATGAACGTGGCAAAGCCCTCGTTGAGCCAGATATCTCCCCAATCCTTGCAAGTCACCAAGTCGCCGAACCATTGATGGCCGAGCTCGTGAGAAATCAAATCATCCTGGCCGGTGGGATATTCGGAAGCAAGCTTGGGATGAACGAGAGAGTTGCTGGTGTTGGTGGTGGCGCTGGAATTTTCCATGCCGCCGGCAACAAAATCATCCACCATGGCCTGCGCATATTTTTCCCAGGGATAGTCCACACCGATCTTCTTACTGAAGAGATCGATCATCGCGGGGGTGCGCCCGTAATTCAGGGGCAGGCGGTCGCCGCGGCCCTTCGGTGCGTAGTAGGTGACGGGAATACCGTGCCAACTGTCCTTCGTTTCCTCGAATTCTCCCGCGACGACGGTGATCAAATACGTGGAACTAGGCACGGATTCTTTCCAGGTCCACGTTTTGAGACCTTTGCCGGCTTCCGTCACGCTGATGAGCTTGCCGTTGGCGACCGTCATCCATGATGCAGGAACGGTGAGAATCGTTTCGGTCGTGAGCCGATCGTTGGGGTAGTCGTAGGTCGGCAGATAGTAGCGTGTGTCTTCGGATTCTCCTTGCGACCAGATTTGGTTTGGTCGATCCGGGTAGTCCTTGTCCGGCAAGATGAAGTAGAGACCCTTGGAAGGTTTGCCTTCGTACTGGATGGCGATGTCGAATTTGTCTCCGGCTTTGGCAGGAGCGCTAAGCGGAATGATTAATTTGTCCGCCGTGGTTTCAAATTTTGCCGCGGACTTGTTGAGCGTCACGCTGTGGATGGTGAGCCCGACGGAATCGAAAACAATTTTCATGGTGCCATCGCGGAGAATAATAAGAGAGTGCGTGACATCGCCGAGAACTTTTTTCTGCTCGAGATCAAATCGCAATGAAATTTTCGAGTGCTGCAAATCGTACTCGCGGCTGCGCGCGTAAGGTTCGTCAGCGTGCACTTGTGGCGCGGTGATGAACATGGCCAGAAGCGCGGCGATACCCAGAAACCCTGGGCGACTGCTATGGTGCTTGGTGCTACGAAGGAATCGCATGATCATTCAGCATTGCTCCTGTGAATTGTGTGTCCTGCCTGTTCCAATGCGGCGATGGCCGCCGAAAGAGTTGCGGAAGCTACCAGCAGGTAATCCGTATCGAACGTGGAAACGGCAAACAAACTGATTCTTGCTTTGGCAAGAGGCCCGGCGAGCGCGGAGAGAACACCGATCTCCGACAATACAAATGGACCATGAACTTTGAAGACGCGCCAGCCGGACTGCGATTGCACGCCGACAGGAACGAGCGCGAGTTCACAGACAATCGAGAGCTCATCCCCGGTGCGCGTCACAGAGAAGAAGCGGCCTTGTGTCGCCCAGTTGGGAATGGGGGCATCGGCGGCCAACCGCGAAATGGCGAAGCGCTCAGGCAGAAGAGTGAGTTCGAAGCGGCGGGTCGAAGCGTCCATAGAGAGCTAGAACATGCCTCTCAACGGGCCATTCACCGCGTGCTGCTGTGGGGCAGCCGAGGCGGTGGTAATCAGACAACAACTCTTATTCCTCTGCATGCGCGGAAGAATTCCCTTCTCACAAGAAACACTATTCATCGGAAGCTGGCCGGGGTCGGGGCGCCAGAAATCCAGATGGAGCTCACTATCCAACTTAGACGGAGGCCCGGCCAATTTGGTAACACCTGGCGGGAGCGGCGTGGGCACAGCTCTGACGGTGGAAGCGACGTATGTAACTATTGAAGATTCAGCGACATAGGTGGCAGCACCGAAGGTCTTGCCGGAGACAACTCGTGGCGTAATCCTGGCTGAGCTACCCAGACTGCTTGTGCCATGAGCAGCGGGAGCAGAGCAACGAACAATTGCTCGATTGGCGGTCGCGACGGGACCGCGGTAGCATGCAACTCCCAGACGCATCCTGGCACCTTCTCCAAAACTTCAATCGTCTCGCGAAACCGGAAATGCTTCAAACTGGGGCCTCTGAGTATGCCGACGGAAAATTCGTTTGCCTGCCGCGGGGTGCGGCACTAAGATGCATTCCATTTAGTGACTGTGGAGGCGCCTATGCGACGGACCCGGTGGTTGATAGGGATTCTTGTTCTGGTGGTGTGTTCCACGAACTCAGCGATTGCGCAACAGATTGGCAAATACGTCCCGATCCAGGCGGGCTCGGACGCGGACCACGCGCTCACGGAAATCAGTGCGACAACCGACGCGGCCCATAAGCTCGTGCTTATTGATAAATTCGCCGCCGGGGCCGGGAAGGAGGGCGACTATCCCCTGGTCGTGGATGGCCTGTACGTGGACTATTACATCGCGCAGAAAAATTACGACAAAGCCTTCGAATATGGCGACAAACTCTTCGCGCTGGACCCCGAAAGTTTCACGAATGCCATGAGCATGATTCGCGCGGCCTCGGAAAAAGGCGACGCCGACCGCCTGATTTCCTACGCCGAGAAAGCCCAAGGAATCTTGACGCGATACAAAGCCGCACCCGCGCCTGCGGGCATGGAGGCTCCGCAGTGGGATCAGCAGAAAGCGCAAACCCTGGAGGCCAACAAGGACGGCATCGCCTACATGCAACAGGCGGCCATCAGCGGCGCGTATCAAGTGAAGGATGCCGCGAAACGTGCGGCCCTGCTGACCAAGTTCGCGGAGATCTTCACGGATTCGCACTACGCGAACCAGGCCCTCGGAGTCGCCGCGACCTCCTATCAGCAGGCGCAGAACGCGCCGAAAATGCTCGAAGTGGCAAACGGACTATTGGTGAAGGATCCGAACAATCTAGGGATGTTGCTCCTGCTCTCTGACTATTACAGCGAGAAAGGCGAGCAACTTGATAAAGCCGACGCTTATGCCAAGAAGGCGATCACGGCGCTGGACACGGCCCAGAAGCCGGAGGGTATGGATGACGACCAATGGGCGCAGCAGAAATCGCTGCAAAAGGGGATCGCGCTGAGCTCGCTGGGCCAAGTCAATATTCAGAAAAAAGACAACGCCAAGGCCGTGGACAACTTGAAGGCGGCGGCACCCTTGTTGAAGTCTGATGACGGGAGTTATGCTCGAAATCAGTATCGCCTGGGCTTTGCGCTGCTGAACTTGAAGAGGAATGCCGAGGCCAAGGACGCTTTTACGCAGGCGGCCTCGGTGAATAGCCCGTACAAAGGCCCGGCCCAGGACAAGTTAAAGGCCATGGCGACGCCGGCAAAACGCAAAGCGTCCTAGCTCGCCATCCGAAACTTTGGAGGTGGCTGGTGCATCTAAGACCGGTACTAGAAGCGTATTGAGGATCCCATGCAAAAGGATATATCCATGACAGAGATTGCGACATTTGGGGCCGGGTGCTTCTGGGGCGTCGAGGCGGCGTTTCAGGGCGTGCCTGGGGTGATTGATACCGCGGTCGGCTACAGCGGCGGGGAAACGCCTAATCCGACCTACAAAGATGTGTGCACCGACGAAACGGGACACGCGGAAGTGGTGCAAGTGACATTTGATCCAGCAAAAGTAAGCTACGAGAAACTGCTCGACGTGTTCTGGAAGGCGCACGATCCCACACAGGTGAACCGCCAGGGGCCGGACTTCGGCAGCCAGTACCGCACCGCGATTTTCTTTCACTCGCCCGAGCAGGAAGCTATCGCCAAGAAATCCCGCGCGGCCCTGGAAACCAGCGGCAAGTTCAAGCGCGCGATCGCCACGGAAATCACGCCCGCGGATACTTTCTATCGCGCCGAAGAATACCACCAGAAGTACCTGCAAAAACGCGGTGCCGCGTCCTGCCATTTCTGAAGAAATCGCAAAACTCATAACTGTCAAAGGCCGAGCAGATGCTCGGCCTTTATCATTTATATCGATGGTGTGCAGCCTGTGAGTGGCCCGACACATAGGTGACAGTTTGTACCGGACACATGGGTGACACTTTTTCCCTTTAGGGGAGGGAGTGATGGCTTGGAAGGAGTGTTCGGTTATGGATGAACGTGTTCGTTTTGTGGCGCGCTTGCTGGACGGTGAGAAGATGGCGGCGCTCTGTCGCGAGTTCGCCGTCTCGCGCAAGACCGGTTATAAGATATTCGAGCGCTATAAAGAGTCCGGTCTGGAAGCGCTGACGGATCTTTCCCGCCGGCCCTGGCGTTACGGCAACCAACTGCCCCAGCAGGTGGAGGCAGCGATCCTGAATCTCAAACGGGACAAGCCCTACTGGGGGGCGCGCAAGATTCGCGAACGTTTGCTGCGTCGCTTTTCCTGTGAGGTGAAGGTTCCTGCCCGCAGCACCATCCACGCCGTGCTCGATCGTCATGGGCTAGTTCAACGCCGTGGGCGCAAGCGCCACCATGCGCAGGGCACACCCTTGTCACTCGGACAGAAGCCCAACGAGCTGTGGTGCACCGACTATAAAGGCGAGTTTCTATTGGGCAACAAAAAATATTGCTATCCACTGACCGTCACCGATCACGCTTCACGCTATCTGCTCCTCTGTGAAGCTCTGGAATCTACCTGTGAAGCTCTCGCTTTTACGGCTTTTGAGCGTTTGTTTAAAGAGCGCGGTCTGCCGGCCAGCATCCGCTCGGACAACGGCGTGCCCTTCGCCTCGCCCAATTCGTTGTTCAACCTCTCCAAACTTTCCGTCTGGTGGTTGCGTCTGGGCATCACTATCGAACGCATCCAGCCTGGTCATCCGCAGCAGAACGGGCGGCATGAACGCATGCACCTTACGCTCAAAATGCAAACCACTCGCCTGCGGGTCTGAACAGCCTGCAGCAGCAAAGCAAATTCGATGATTTTCTCGAAGAGTTCAACAACGAGCGGCCTCATGAGGCGCTCGCCATGAAGTGTCCCGCGGAAATCTACACGCCGGCCATCCGCCCCTATCGCGGCCTGCCGGAACTTGCTTACCCGTTTCACGACCACACCATCCACGTCACCCACTGTGGGCGTATTTGTCTGCACCGCAAAAAAATTAATCTCAGCACGGTCTTTGCGGGACAAGCCCTGGGGATCAAAGAAGTGGAAGAAGGTATTTGGCTGGTCAGCTTTATGGAGTACGATCTCGGCTACATCGATCTGGAGGAAAAAACTCTGCAGCCTCTCGACAACCCTTTTGGCCCAAAAGTGTTACCGATGTAGCCGGTACGTTCTGTTACCTATGTGTCCGGGTCGGACCCACTTGAAAATGGCGGAGAGGGTGGGATTCGAACCCACGGTAGGGGTTAACCTACACACGCTTTCCAAGCGTGCGCCTTAAACCGCTCGGCCACCTCTCCCGCGATGGAAGCAACCTTACCAATTTAGCAGAAACTATGTCCCCGCGCACATTAGCGGTAATCAGCAGTCACTTCTTTCTTGCACAGACCGCTTATTCGTAGCGGAGAGCTTCGACGGGGTCGAGGCGGGCGGCTTTGATGGCGGGATACATGCCGAAGAAGAGGCCGACACTCATGGAGACGGCCACGGCAAGAATGATGGACCAGAGTGGGATGGAAGATGGGAGGCTGGGCACAACGAGATTGATGAGAAGGCTGATAGCACCGCCGAGCAAAACGCCGATGACGCCTCCCGCACCGGTGAGCACGACGGCTTCCGTCAAGAACTGCCAGATGACGTCGCGACGGCGTGCACCGATGGCTTTGCGCACGCCGATTTCGCGAGTTCGCTGCGTGACCGACATCAGCATGATGTTCATTACGCCCACGCCGCCAACGAGAAGCCCGATCGAGCTGATCACGGAAATCAAGAGAGCCACGGACGACGTAATCTGCCGAAACTGGTCGGCGATCTGCTGCGCGCTGGAAATGCCGAAATTGTCGGGCTTACTGAAAGGCACGTTTCTGCGGCGGCGCAACACGCCGCGGATTTGGTCCTCCGCTTCCGACATCTGACCGGGGTACGCCACTGCGCCGATGAAATGCTCGTCGTCCTCAGGGTTATGTTTGCGATAGCTGCGGTACGGCACCATCACCGCTCTGTCCGCGGACTGATCCTTGACGAACCCGCCCTTGCGCGGTTCCAGGACGCCAATCACTTCGTAGGTCACGCCCGTGATCATGATGGGTTTTCCTAGCGGATCCATATCCGGATACAAAGTCTTGGCTATGTCCGAGCCAATCAGGGCGACGTCCGCGCGGTGCAAGTTTTCCGCGTCGCTGAAGAAGCGTCCCTTTTCCGGATGAGCGTTGAAGACTTCCTCATTGGACGGAAGCGTCCCGTAATAATCCACGCCGGCCACTTCCTTGCTCAAATAGCGGGCGGTCACGATCCTCTGCGGAGGGCCTTCCGTCTGGACAATTCGCGGGAAGACCGTGGCCGTGACGGACTTCACCGCCGGACAGGACTGCCCGATGGCTTCCTCATCCTCCAAGGTAAGAGGTTTGCGCGCGCGTTCGTCGGCAGTAAGCCGGCCGGAATGGATGCCCGGATCGAAGCGAAAGATGAACAGTGTCTCCGGGCCGTAGTCGGAGAGGTACGCATTCACGTTCCCGTACACACCCACGAGAATAGAAACAACGGAGAGCAACGCGGTAATGCCAATCACCACCCCCAACACGGTGAGAAACGAGCGCATCTTGTTCTCACGCAGCGTGGTGAGAGCCATCTGTGCGTTTTCGCGGATGTGCATGCTCATTCCAACATCACCGGATGCTAGGCCTCCTGCCGCAGCGCTTCAATGGGCGGCAAGGAAGCGGCCTTCTTTGCGGGATACACGCCGAAGAACACGCCCACGGCAGCGGAGATGACTTCAGCGATGACCACCGCAGAAAACGGGACGGACATGGGCACGGAGGTGGTCGCCTTGGTCAGCCCAGCGATGGCGTAGGCGAGGGTCACGCCCATAGCCCCGCCGATGGCCGCCATCACCGTCGCTTCCACCAAAAATTGCAGCATGATGTCACTCCGCCGTGCCCCCATCGCTTTGCGAATGCCAATCTCGCGCGTGCGCTCGGTGACCGTGGCGAGCATCACGTTCATAATGACCACGCCGCCAATCACCAGGAAAACCGAAACGACACCGACCATCGCCGTGGCGATCACACCTGTGAGGTTTTTCCAGAGGTCCATCAGCGTCGCAGAATCAAAGATGCCAAAGTTATCTTTTTCGTTCGGTGACAAATGCCGCCGCGCACGCATCAGCGCACGCGCTTCATCCTGCGTCCGCTCCATCCACTCCGCCCCTCGTGCTTGGATGTTCAGCCAAATCGTGTCGTTGGTGCCATACATTTTGAAATACATCTGAATTGGAATATACGCAAAGTTATCCTGAGACTGACCGAAAGCGGTCCCGATGGTTTTCGCCACGCCAACCACCTGGAACGGCCGCCCCTCGATCAAGATTTCGTGACCGATGGGGTCCACGCTGGGAAAGAGTTTCTTGGCAAGGTCATTTCCGATCATCGTTACCTGCGCGCGGCTCTGATCGTCGCCATCGGAGATGTAGCGGCCGTCCGCGGGTGTCACGATATCAATATCCACCATATTGGCGGTCACGCCGCGAATGTTGGTGTCGTCAATACTCTGCGAGCCGACGCGCACTTTTCCGCCCGTGCGGAGCTCTACACCCACTCGCAGGGGCAGCTTCATGTTTTCGCGAAGCGATTCGTAGTCGTCCCAGGTCACCTTCTTATTCCGCCGGTTGGCCTTCACAAACTCTTCCACGTCGGTGATCAGTGGAAAGCGCGTGAGCAGAAACACATTCGAACCCAGATTGGCAACGCGTTCGGCAATATAGCGATTCACTCCTGAAATCAAGGCAATCACAACGATGAGCGTGGATACCGAGAGGATAATTCCCAGCAGCATGAGAAATGACCGCATCTTATGCACGCGCAGCGTCTCCAGCGCTACCCCGATAGGTTCCCGCAGCGGCACACGCCCTCTCATCGGTACGGACTCTCCTGCGTGCATTCTACGCGAATCCCGCGCAAACCATGTTCACGAATTGGCCACCTATCCGCACCTGTCCACATTTGCGCGCCTCTGCTACAATTCTGAAATCAATTCCGGGATCGTCTAATCGGTAGGACATCAGCCTTTGGAGCTGAGTATCGTGGTTCGAGTCCACGTCCCGGAACCATCCCTCTTCTACTCTTACGCAGGGCCTTCCGAGATGTAGCATGGAGGCTCGTTCTCTAGCCTTAAATAAGGTTCCGGTACGGAAGGCCACTGAGTTCTAGTGGTCCTGGATGCTCACCCAACGGCGCAATCGCCTTTGCTCCCAAGCAACATATCGTGCGTGGATTCGAAGAAAAGCTGCATCGCATCACTTTTATTTATGCTAGAATGCGCCACGTTGAGCCACTACCAACGAGCGACGTTCCGGGGCCACGGCCAGGGGGATGGCGGATCTCGAAAACATAGACCCAATACCACTTAGGCCATGACACGATGGCGGGCTCGAACGCCATCCAATGGAAGCGTCTCTCACCAGAAAGGGGGCTCTCAAAAATGAATCGGATCCCGGTTCCCTCGACGGAAATAACCCAGGTGGGCTATCACGAAGACTCGGAGACGTTGGAAATCAAGTTTGTGCAAGGTGGGATCTATCAGTTTTTCAACGTGCCTTCGAAGGTGTACGACGAATTAATTCACTCTGCTTCCGTTGAGAAATACTACCATTCGAAGATTGGCGAGCGCTTCCCCTGCTCGCGCGTTAAGTAAAACTACCTGGCCCGGATAGAGGCCTCCCTCCGCAGATTGCGGAGGCCTTCTCTCCAAACCAGTTAGAGGCTGGCTCAACTTAGTAACCCGCCGCAGCAATCAGGCCTGCGCCGCACGCGTTGAAGTATACTCCGCTTGTTTTTCCGCTGAGCAGGACGCTCGCGGCCCACCCAGAAAATAGCTGCCTCAGCAGTTCTCTAAATCCCGTCTCTTTCCGTAGCGAAACGCCAGCGCGACCCCTAGGGTCATAAACCCAATCGGAGGAGCCACAAGTACGAGGACGCCTTTGCCGATAGCTCTCTGCCCTTCCTTGGATGTCGCCGCGGCCGAGCTGCGGCACATCGCGCAGCCCTGGCTGAACGCCGGCGTGGCAGACAAAAAGATTCCCAGAAGCAACAGTGCCGCGCGTACCTTCATTTCACCCCAATATGTAAAATGCGAAACGCGTCTGGGAAGAAAAAAATCGTCATGATGATCAGGCAACCGACCACGGAACATATCGTCGCCCACTTCATGACACTTACCTCGTACTTCAGGTGCATGAAGTAGCCGATGATCAAGGCCGCCTTGATAAACGACAATCCCAGCAGAATCGTCAGCATCTTCACCGGTGGCAGATTCTGATACGTTAGATAGACTTCGATCGCCGTCATCACTAGCAGCGCGGCCCACACATAAAAGAACAGCGGCTTGCTGTGATGCCGATGCTCCTCGGCAACCCGTTCCTCAATGGCGAGTTGAGTAGTGTCCATATCTCTCAGGCTCCTAGAGAATCTTTGCCGACATCAGATAGACCAGCGGGAAAATAAACATCCAGACGAGGTCCACGAAGTGCCAGTACAAGCCGGCGACTTCCACGTCGGACGAATCGTAGACCTTGGGCTTCAGCCACAAAATAATCGAGATCACGATGGCTGCGATCAAAAGCACGTGCGCGCCATAGTGGAACGGGCTATACACCGGCGTTCCCAGCCAGGCGACAAGCCAGAGCACCAGCAGAATCGGAATGAATTTTCGCCGCAGCGCGACGACTCCAAGATAAATCACGCCCAGCGTGACGTGCAGCATGTGCATTCCGGTCAGTCCAAAAAATGTAGCCGCAAATTGCGGAACCGTCTTGGAAACGTTCACAAATTCGCTAGCCGCTTCATGTCCCGGAACCGCTGGAAACATCGGCAGCGTCAGCCCCTCCGCGATCAAATTGCTCCACTCGCGCCCGTGAAGAACGATAAACCCGACTCCGCAAACCATGGTCGCAAGCAGCCACAGCGTCTGCGCCTTGGCGTTACGGTCCACCGAAGCTCGCACCGCCAGCACCATCGTTAGCGAACTCGTGAGCAAAAACGCCGTCATGACGGTGGCGTTGACAATGCTCGCCGAATGAAAGGGTGTGGGCCAATTCGCCGTGGAAATCCGCCCGTAGCTGTACGCGTAGAGCAGCGCGCCAAACGTCAGCGAATCGGAGAGCAGAAACAGCCACATCCCGATTTTCTTCGAGTACGTCCCGAACAATGACGGTTCGTAGACCGACGGGATGTCGTGCAGCGCGGATTCAGCCATGCGTTCGGCCTCCTGGTCAAAAATCTGCTCTTAGCTGGCAAACTCCAGCAAACACAAAATGTAAACCCACAGCCCGGCCATGAAATGCCAATACCACGCCGTGACATCCACCACGATGCTGCGCCTTGTCAACGAGAGGCCCAGAAGCGAAGCGACGCCCGCCCCAAGCAACGCAAGAACACCACCCAGCAAATGAACCGCGTGCGTGCCAGTCAGCAAATAAACAAAAGAACTGCTGGGCGTCGTGGCCACGTAAAACCCACTTGCGGCCAACTGACGCCACGCCATCCACTGCCCGAAAAGAAAAATAATTCCCAGCACAAGCGTCATCGGCAGCCACGGAATCCTGCTCTCACTGGCTGGCGGAACGCCCGGAATGGAATCAGCGGAAGCAAATACAGCCTCACCTCTGATTTGCCGCCGCGCCAGCTCCATGAACACACTGCTCAACACCAACACGCCCGTGTTGATCAACAGCAACTTGGGAAGCGTCACTGGAATCCAATCGCGCACCAGCGTCGCCGTGCGTGGGTCCAGCGACGGCAACCCTTGCCGCACCACATACGCGCTGGTAAACGAAACGAACAGCATCAGCACCGGCGTGAGCGCCACCAGTAGCCCAAGCCGCGCCCGCCGCAAACGTGTGGCGTAATCCGGCAAACCAGAATCGGGGCGATCGCCACTGCCACCCGCCAAAGCCGGCGGCAGAATGCCGTCGTCGCCCAGAGCAACTCTGGGGTCTGTTACCGTCGCAGTGGTGGAAAAACTGGCCATGGTTGGTTAGTGCGCCGGCTCGATTTCCGGATCCGTCTGCATCACATAATCACGCGGCGCGCCGGGCACGCCGTACTCGTACGGCCCGTTGTGCACCACCGGGGTATGCCCGCCAAAATTGTCGTGAGGCGGCGGCGTCGCGGTCGTCCACTCGAGCGTCGTCGCTTCCCACGGATTGTCCACGGCCTTCTTCCCCTTGAACATGCTCCAGAAAAGATTGACGAGGAAGATCAATTGACCCGCGATAGTGATGAACGCTGCATACGTGATGAACTTCTGCAGAGGAATCAGGTCGTGGAGATAACCGACCTCGGTCATCTGCGAATAGCGCCGCGGCATCCCCGCCATTCCCAGATAATGCATGGGCATGAAGATCGCGTACGTGCCGATAAAACTGAACCAGAAGTGCCACCGCGCCAGCGATTCGTTCATCATGCGCCCAAACATTTTTGGGAACCAATAATAGGTTGCCGCAAAAATCCCGAAGATGGACGCCACACCCATAATCAAATGGAAGTGCCCCGGCACAAAGTAGGTGTCATGCAGTTGAATGTCGAGCACCGGCTGCGCCAGGAAGGGCCCGCTGATTCCGCCGGAAACGAAAAGCGAAACGAATCCGATGGCAAAAAGCATCGGCGAATCAAAACGAATCCTCCCGCCCCAAATCGTCCCCAGCCAGTTGAACGTTTTAATCGCCGAAGGCACGCCGATTCCCATGGTCATAATGGAAAACGCAAAAGCCGTATACGGGCTCATGCCGCTCATGAACATGTGGTGGCCCCAGACCATGAAGCCCAGGAACCCGATGCCCAGAATGGCGTACACCATCGCCTTGTAGCCAAAGATGGGCTTGCGCGAAAAAACGGAAAGCAGCTGCGACGCCAAGCCCATGGCCGGCAAAATGGCGATGTAAACTTCGGGGTGCCCGAAAAACCAGAACAGGTGCTGCCACAAAAGTGGCGAGCCGCCTTTGTGCCCCGTGAGTTGCCCGTTCACCGTAATCAGCGGTACATAGAAGCTGGTCCCCAGATTGCGGTCCATCAGCAGCAGAATGCCAGCAGAGAGCAGAACGCCGAACGCCAGCAAACCGAGAATCGCCGTGACAAACCACGCCCACACCGTCAGCGGCATGCGCATCATGGTCATGCCTTTGGCGCGCATATCCAGCGTCGTGGTGATGAAGTTCAGCGCACCCATCAATGCGCCGATGCAGAAAATCGCGATGCTGATGATCCACAAATCCGCCCCGAGTCCTTCGCCCGGCCCAGTCGATTGCACGGCGCTCAACGGCGCGTAACCAGTCCAACCGTGAAGCGGCGCTCCACCCGCAACGAAAAACGCCGCGATCATCACAATGAAGCCCACAAGCGTGGTCCAGAACGACAGCATGTTCAGCACTGGGAACGCCATATCCGGCGCCCCGATCTGAATCGGCAGGAAATAATTCCCAAAGCCGCCCTGCGGGGCAGTCGTAAGCACGAAAAACACCATGATGGTGCCGTGCATGGTCACCAGTGTCAGGTACGTTTCCGGTTTGATGTCCCCCAGCAGCGGCAGCGCCACCGTCGGCCAGATCAAATGTATGCGCATCAGCAGCGAGAGGAACATCCCAACGAAAACGGCCACCAGCGCGAGAAAATAATATTGCAGCCCGATCACCTTGTGATCGAGACTGAAGACCCACTTTCGAATGAATCCCTGCGGTGCCCCGTGCGCGTGAGCTGCCTGGACAGCCGATTCGTGAGTAGACATGGTTATAGTTTCTCCGCCTCCCGTGCCGCCAGCCATTTATCAAACTCTTCCGGCGTGACCACTCTCACGATCCCGTGCATTTTGTAATGCCCCAGCCCGCACAGTTCCGCGCACAAAATTTCATACTCTCCCGTTTGTATGGGCGTGAAATGCATGTGAATCGCCAGGCCGGGCACGGCGTCCTGTTTGAAGCGCATCTGCGGAATGAAAAAACTGTGAATCACGTCGTGGGCGCGCAAAATCACTTCGATCTCGCGGTTCACCGGCACCACCATCACTCCGCTCACCACATCATCTTTGGAAGCCGGGTCTTTGGTATCGAGGCCGAGCGCCGCCTCGCCGCCCGCCGAAGCATCCTCAAGCTCGGGATTCGTCGCGCCAAATTTTCCATCCGGCCCGGGATAGCGGAAATACCACGCGAACTGCATCCCCGTCACTTCCACCTGCACCGAATCCGCCGCCGCGGGACGGAATCGCTCCGACGCCCAGATCGAACTGCTGGTCAGGTTCAAGCCCACAAATAGAATTGTAGTCAGCACCGTCCACACAATCTCCAGCGTCGTGTTCCCGTGCGAATACGAAACCTTCGCCGGGTTCCCGCGATCGCGGAAGCTCCACACCAGATACCCCAGTGCCACCTGCGCCGCCACAAACACAATCCCCATCAAAATAAACGTGGTTGTAAAGTGGTGGTCAATGCCCGCGGCCGCCGCCGACGCTCCCACTGGCAACCACCACGTTTTCGCGATGAAAAAATATGTGCTGATGAAGGTGATCAGCCAGATGACTGCTAGAAGAACGAGGCCCATTGCGCGAGACCCCCGAGTTGGATTCTCGGCCTTCCCCACTGAGGCCCTGCTCGAATTCTCCAAAATCAGAGAAGTGGGGGATGGAAACCGGGGCGAATATATCACAGGTTTTTCTGAGCGCAAGCGGCTTCTTGAATCTCTTCTTTCTCTCTCCGCGAACTTTCTCCTCGAAATGCGCCCTAAATTTTTCTTTGCCAACACCGCAAAGACGCATTGACGAATTTTTTTGATTTGAGTAATATCCGTTTCGTCTCAGGGGGGTCCAGCGAAAATGTTGAGGACCTCGCGATGTTTTCGAGAAGCACTTCTCCAATCCGTCGGGCCCCGGACGCCTGCTGCGGTGGCGCTCCTTCCCTATAATTTTTCCAGTTCCTTCGAAGAAGTTTCCGCGACACGCAGAGATTTCCGCTGTATTGTGCGCACTAGATCAAAATCATTGTTCCTGCGAAGTGCAAATCCGGACCAATTTAGCTTCGAGCCCGGCTTTGCCGGGGCCGAGGGGGCCAAAACGTAAGGGGGATCGGGCGGCACATTCCTTGGCCGCCAATTTTTTTCGAGGACCAGTTAACCAGGAGGCATCGCATGGCGGGCTCGGAGAGCGATTCGGCCAAACCGAAGCCGGAAGCAGCGAAGACACCAGCTGCCGGTGGCGGAGACGCGACGAAGTATGTTGGTACGCCTGCCGTCGGTACCTCCAAAGCCGCAGCCGCGGGCGGTCTGGCCACCGTTGGCCCGCCTCCCAGCCAGGTGAACGAACATCGCCGCCGCCTCGTGTGGTGCGCGGTCACCGGATTTCTCGGCGCGTGGTTTATTGCTTTCCTTCGTTTCTTTCTTCCGCGTACCCTGTTCGAACCTCCCACCATTTTCAAAATCGGTTACGCCTCGGACTACGCTCTGGGGGTGGATACCAAGTGGCAGCAGAAGTACCGCATCTGGGTGGACCGCACCCCCGATCGCGTCTTTGTGATCTACGCGCGCTGCACGCATCTCGGCTGCACGCCCGACTGGAAGGCCGGCGAGAACAAGTTTAAGTGCCCCTGCCACGGCAGCGGATACGACAGCGAAGGCGTCAACTTCGAAGGGCCAGCACCGCGTCCGATGGACCGCGCGCATGTCGAGATAGCTCCCGACGGCCAAATTATCGTGGATACTTCCCGGCTCTATCAGTGGCCCAAGGGACAACCGAGTCATTTCAGCGATCCCGGTTCGTTTCTGTCGGTGTAACTGAGCACCGAACGGATCTGCGAGCGCGAGTGAACGCCTAAGACAGTAGAGATTTCGAACCGGTCCAGGGGGAGCAAACGATGCCCGACGAAAAAAGCCCGAACGGTAAGAATGGCAAGTCCGTTGGCCTGGTCGAACGCGTCACCACCGGCGTGAAAGAGGACCTCGAGTCTTTGAAGACCGACCTGCCTGCCAAA
>Ga0210398_10000704_pt1 | contig 37048 bp, 35 predicted proteins | sample IncBWC4OmetaG_FD_161047 | JGI IMG/M metagenome (GOLD analysis project Ga0210398, IMG submission 161047) | Forest soil microbial communities from Barre Woods Harvard Forest LTER site, Petersham, Massachusetts, United States - Inc-BW-C-4-O | ecosystem: Environmental > Terrestrial > Soil >... | reverse complement strand
AAAGATTCCCAAATTTGCCGGCAAAAACAAAGAGGGATGCTAATGTCTCGGTGAGAGCGCGATGGCCTACTCGATCAGCCTCAATAGCAGCACCCACAGCTTCGCCGATCTGAAAACCTTGCTGGCGAAAGCCACGCCGGCACGATCCGGCGACGCGCTGGCCGGCCTCGCAGCGGAAAACGAAGAGGAGCGTGCTCTCGCGCGCATGGCTCTCGCCGAAGTTCCCCTGGCAAGATTTCTCGAAGAGCTGCTGATCCCCTATGAGGACGACGAAATCACGCGCCTCATCGTCGACCAACACAATGCGCAGGCCTTCGCGCCGATCGGCGGTCTCACGGTCGGCGAGTTTCGTGAGTGGCTCCTCACTCCCGAGACCGACACCGAAACACTGACGCGAACCGCGCCGGGCATCACGCCGGAGATGGCAGCCGCTGTCTCCAAGCTGATGCGGAATCAGGACCTGATTCTCGCCGCACAAAAATGCCGCGTGGTCACAAAGTTCCGCAATACCCTCGGCCTGCCCGGCCGTCTCTCCGTGCGGCTGCAGCCGAACCATCCCACCGACGATGTGCGCGGCATCGCCGCCTCTATGCTTGAGGGATTGCTCTTTGGCTGTGGCGATGCCGTCATCGGCGTCAATCCCGCCTCGGACAGTTTGCAGGCGGTCGTGCGGCTTCTCGAGATGATGCATGCCTTCCGCGAACGCTTCGATGCCCCAACCCAGACCTGTGTGCTCGCCCATGTTACAAATACGCTGCGCGCTATCGATCAGGGCGCGCCCGTGGATCTGGTCTTCCAGTCAATCGGGGGAACCGAAAAGACCAATCGCAGCTTTGGTGTCAGCGTGGCCCTGCTCAAAGAGGCGCAAAGCGCGGCACTCAGCTTGAAGCGTGGCACCCTCGGCGACAACCTCATGTACTTCGAGACCGGCCAGGGCAGTGCTCTCTCCGCTGGTGCCCACGAGGGCATCGATCAGCAAACCTGCGAGGCGCGCGCCTATGGGGTAGCGCGCAACTTCCGGCCCCTGCTGGTCAACACGGTCGTCGGATTCATTGGGCCGGAGTATCTGCTCGACGGCAAGCAGATCATCCGCGCCGGCCTCGAAGATCATTTCTGCGGCAAACTGCTCGGCCTGCCCATGGGCTGCGATGTCTGCTACACCAATCACGCCGAGGCCGACCAGGACGATATGGATACGCTTCTGACCCTCCTGGCCGTCGCCGGCGTCAACTTCGTCATGGGCGTCCCCGGCGCCGACGACGTAATGCTTAATTACCAGAGCACCTCATTCCACGATGCCCTCTACGCACGCGGCGTACTGGGCCTGAAACGCGCGCCGGAATTCGAAGCCTGGCTGGAGCGAATGGGGATTTGTGACAGCAACGGTGACTTAGTGGGTGCTGGCGCGGAGCGCAAACTGCTGCCAGGAGCAGGCGAGTGGCTGGGATAACCCGACCGCGCCCGAAAGACCCGCAGCCAACCGGCGACCCGTGGGTACGTCTGCGCCAGTTCACCCCCGCCCGCATCGGCCTCGGACGCGCAGGCAGCAGCCTGCCAACCAAAGCCCTCCTCGATTTCGAGCTGGCTCACGCACGAGCGCGCGATGCGGTGTGCGCGCACTTCGACACACAAATACTGACGCGCGATCTGCGCGAGAGCGGCTTCGGCGACGCCGTAACCGTGACCAGTCAGGCCCGCGATCGCAGGGAGTACCTGCTCCGTCCCGACCTGGGCCGCGTTCTCGACCCAGAGAGCCGCGAGTGGCTGCAGGCAATCGCCCCACAAAATCGAGCCATGGCCGTTGTCGTCGCCGACGGCCTTTCCGCCATCGCTCCCCAGCGCCACGCGGTTCCCCTCCTCCGCGAGGTGCGCGGCATGCTGCTGCGCGACGACTGGGAAAACATAACCGTCGTGGTTGCAAATCGGGCTCGCGTCGCGCTCGGTGACGAGATCGGCGCGCTCCTCGGTGCCGAAGCCGCCATCGTCCTGATCGGCGAGCGTCCGGGGCTCAGTTCGCCTGACAGCCTGGGCGTGTATCTCACCTGGGCTCCGCGTGTCGGGCGCGCCGATGCAGACCGCAACTGCATCTCCAACGTCCGTCCCCAAGGTCTCCCGTACGGCGAGGCCGCGAAGCGCCTGGTGTATCTGCTGTGCGAAGCACGCCGCCTGCAACTCAGCGGCGTTGCTCTGAAGGATGACAGCGAAAAACCCTCAGGCTCCATTCTCAAATTCGAAACCTGACGGCCCAGCAGCCGCCAACCCTAATCCCAGAGCCGCACCAGCGGCCCCGACCCTCCCGTCACAGGATCGGATTTGGGGAACGGCAATTGCTCCATCCTCTGCTGCGCGGCAGCATCCGGCGCACTGCGGCAAATATCCCAGTTTTGATCCGGCGGGTAGGCGCCCACCACCAGAAAATCCGCCGATGCCGACAACCGGCAGTGTCCCGTCCCCGTCGGCAATACGGCAACGTCCCCGGCGTTGACCGTCACCTCATGACCATGCTCGCCGCCCAGCATCAGCCGCGCCGAGCCACTCACGAATCCGAGCACCTCGTGCGCGGTCGAGTGGTAGTGGTGAAAATCGTAGACGCCGTTTCGCCACTGTGGCGGCCACCCATTGCGCGTAAACACCGCCTCGAACGTCGACGCGGGATCGTCACCCTGTCCCTGCAGCGCGCCGCGATACAGCAACACCGGCAGATGCTCGTTATTCGGCATCCAGCCGTTGCGCGAGAGGCGAAGAATCTGCGGATCGCGCATGCCTCCCGCACTCCCGGAAATGGCTCCCTCCGCGCCCAGCGCCGCAAGCGCAGGCGAAAAACCAGGAGCGGTCAGCAGGTGATTGAAGCGGCGACGGCTGAGATCCATATTTCTCTTCGATGAAAACCCGGCGCCCCAGGTGTGCAGTTCTATATGTCGTAACCGGCATTAGCCCCTTCATCAACAACCTTTTAGCTGAACTCGCGTCTGCAATTCAAATGAGGACCTTTTCCTGCCTTTTTCAGAGCCAATTGCGGCCTAAAATAGTAACTGATATGGCAATTCGACGTTGGACTCCCCTTGTGGCAGTGGCCGTGTGTCTGGCAGCCGTAACCTCCGCGCGCGGTGATGCGGCTCCCTTCGACCTCACCGGTCCCAAACTCGAGGTGAAGGTCACCCGAGCCGGCACCACGCTGCCCATTTCCGAGGTCCCTAACCTCGCGACCGGCGATCGCGTCTGGATCAAAGCCGATCTGCCCGAGGGCCAGTCCGCGCACTACCTCATGGTCGCCGCCTTTCTCCGCGGATCCACCAATCCGCCCCCGGAGAACTGGTTCTTCCGCCAGGAAACCTGGAACCGTAAAAGCGGAGATGAAGGCCTCACCGTCACCGTGCCCGAAGGTTCCCAGCAGGTGCTCATCTTTCTTGCTCCCGAAACCGGCGGAGATTTCCGCACTCTGGTGAGCGCGGTGCGCGGCAAGCCCGGATCGTTCGTGCGCGCCTCGCAGGATCTCAATCAGGCCATGCTCGACCGCTCCCGCCTCGACACCTACCTGGCCGCGGTACGTCAGATTACCGCGACCGATCCCAGCAAGCTCAAAGATGCCGCACCGCTGCTCGCGCGCAGCCTCGGCATGAAAATCGACGACAAGTGCCTCGACCGCATACCCGAATTGCAGGCCGCCTGCCTCACCCAGGGACAGGAGGCGTTGATCCTCAACGACGGTCACAGCGAGTCCATCGTCGAAGCGCTCACCGCGGGTCCGGCCGGCGATCTCGCCATGCAGCTCAGCTACACGCCCCAGGCCAATTACGGCTTCTACAGCCCCTATGTCGGATCGGTCATGGACATCGCGCGGATCCTCGACACCTTCCACACCGCGCAATTCCAGTACATTCCCGCGCTGGCCACCCAGCAGGGTGACCACATCGCGCTCATGCTCAATGCTCCGCCCTCGTTTCACAATCCCAAGTCGGTGCTGGTGACCGCCCTCCCTGCCGTCGAAGCTTCGCAGCCTCCGCCGCTGCACCCAGTGGATTCAAAGCAGAATTATTGCGCGGAGAAAAACTCGCTGGTCCTTGCCGTCGATGGCGCGCCGCTGGTCTTCTCCACCGGCTACACCCACGAGATGATGCTGCGCCTGAAAAAGAAAAATGGCGCCACAGTGGACGAAGTGGTCGAGCCGGACGCGGAGAAGGGTGGCCTGGTCCTGGAGGCGAAGGATCTCAGCGCCACCGATTTCAGCAACACCATCGATGCCTCGCTCCACGGCTACTGGGGATTTGAGAGATACGACGGCCCGGCCTTTCGCCTCGAAAACACCCACTCCCAGCACTGGGAACTCGCCGCTGCCGACCGCGAGGCGCTCATCGTCGGCCGTGAAGATACCATCCATCTCTCCACCGATGACGCCAGCTGCGTCGACACCATCCTCGTCAAGGATTCAGCCGGCAAAGAACTGAAGGCCGACTGGAAAGCGACCAGCCCCGATGAGCTCGAAGTACAGTTGCCGCTGAAAGAAGCCAATCCCGGAGCGCTCCAGCTTGAAGTAAAGCAGTACGGCACCGTGACCGCGCAGACCATTCCCCTGCGTGCCTATGCCGCGGCTGGTCACCTCAACAGCTTCACCCTGCATGCCGGTGATGCGCAGGGCTTGCTCAAGGGCAGCGCCCTTGAAGACGTAGCCAACCTCACCATCAACGGCGTCACCTTCACTCCCGGCAAAATCGATCCCACCATGGGCAGCGACGAGCTCCCCATGATCGCAAAGGACGCCAAGGCCGCGGCGAAACTGCAACAGGGTGAATCCGGCAAAGCCCAGGTGACGCTCACCGATGGCCGCACCATGACCGTGGACGTCGCCGTCGGCGCGCCCCGCCCCGGCGTCGAGCTCATCGGCAAAAGCGTGCAGGCCTCGACCTCCAGCACCTACAGCAATATCCAGCTGGCCAACCAGGACGAGCTCCCCCAGGATGCCAAGCTGACCTTCAGTGTGCGCGCGCAGTCGCCGGTTTCCTTCCGCCGCGGCGAGCAGATCGAAGTCGCCACCGAGGATGAGGCATTCTCCACTACGCTCAGCCTTGACAACGGCGGCATGACCCTCGAAAACGGCAAGGTCGCGCTCGCCACCCTCGATCCCGCCAAAGCTTTTGGCGGTTCCGCGTTCGGACCCCTGAAGTTTCGCGTCGTCGACAACGGCACAGCTGGCGACTGGCAACCGCTGGCCACCCTGGTGCGTTTGCCCGAACTGCACGATCTCAAGTGCCCGGCGGGCGACGATCAGCAGTGCCGCCTCAGCGGCTCGAATCTGTTCCTTGTCGATTCAGTGGCCAGCGATCCGCAGTTCGCCAACCCTGTCGAAGTCCCCGACGGCTTCCCCGGCTACGTGCTCCCGGTTCCCCATCCGGAGGGCGGCCAGCTCTACCTCAAGCTCCGTGACGATCCCTCCGTCGTCAATCAGGTCACCCTGGCGGCGGAGAAGCTTCCCCCGCCCCCCGGCGAGATGACGCATCGCGGCACGCGTGCTGCCTACCACGTGGTAGAGCCGGCGCCCGCGCCGGGCGCAACCGGCCAGACCGGTACCTCGCCCAATCCATCGGCGCCCCAGCCGCCCCCGGCCCCTGAGACTAAACCCGCTCCCCAGCCGTCCACCCCACAGCAGCAGCCGCAAAGCAGCGCCGGACAACCGCAGCCGCCCCAGGGTGCCGCGGCTCCGGACAATCAAAAACCGCAGGGGGCGCAGACCGGGACGAGTGCAGCAGGCACCACCAGTTCGCAACAGCCATAGATGATTCCCCGCTGCGCGCAGCCAGGTTTACCTCTGACATAATGGATCGCGGTTGCACGCAGGAGGAAACGATGCTGACGCGTTGGAGCAGGTCCGGTCTGATTCTTGTGTGTTGTGCGGCAAGTGCATTCGCGCAGAAGCCGCTCGATGTGCCATCGGTTGCCCCGCAGGCGCCCGCGCCCTCCTCCAGTCCCATTACCCTCACCGTGGTGGTGACCGACAAATCCGGCAACCCGATTCCCGGGCTCACCCAGGCGGACTTTACCCTGCTCGACAATAAGCAGCCCACCGCCATTCGCTCCTTTCAGGCGCACGAACTCGACACCGAAACGCACAAAGACTCGCAGGCACTGATTCTCGTCATCGACGATGTCAACGCAAACTTCAGTATCGTGAGCGTCGTCCGCACCCAGATTGAAAATTTTCTGCGCGGCAATGGTGGCCATTTGCCCATTCCGGTTGGCATCTTCGTATTGACGGACACCGGCCTCAGCGAGGTCGCGCCGGTATCGAATGACGGGAACGCGCTCGCCACCGTCCTGCACCAGAAGGATGGACAACTCCACGATATTCCGCGCTCCGCCGGCTTCTACGGCGCTGAGGAGCGCGTCGAGCTCTCTTTGCGCGCGCTCGGCACGCTGGGGACCTACCTCGAAAAAGCGGACGGGCACAAGCTGGTCGTCTGGATCGGCCCCGGCTGGCCCATCTTCGATAATCCCAACATCATCATCAGCCCCCAGCAGCAGCGCAATTTCTTCAGCACCATCGTCGGTCTCTCCAGCTTGCTGCGCCAGGCCGATGTCAGCATCTACTCCGTCGATCCCGTCGGTCCATCCGACGCAGCCAGTTCGCGCAACTTCCTCTGGGAGAACTTCACCAAACCGGTGACCAAACCGACGAAATCCGACCCCGGCGATCTCGCCCTCCAGGTGTTTGCGGTGCATAGCGGCGGTGAAGTGCAATCGGGCAGCAACGACATTACCGGCGAAATTGCCAGGTGCGCGCAGGATACCAAAGCCTGGTACACGCTGACCTTCGATCCGCAGAAGCCCGATGCGCCCAACACCTGGCACGACCTTCTGGTCAAGGTCGACAAGCCGGGCCTGAAAGTCCGCACTGACAACGGCTACTACGCCCAACCCTGATTCATGAGCCCGGTGCCCGCATGATGGACGGCCGCCGCAGCCGCACCGCTGAGCGTGTCGCGATGCGGCGCGCTACCCATCAGCTTTACGACCAGCCTCTCGTCTTCGAAGATCCCCTCGCCCTCAGCATCCTCAGCGACGAAGCCGCCGCCCAGGTTCGCGCCGAGACCGAAGAGGAAATACGCAATCCATGGGCAAACGGCCTGCGCCTTTTCATCGCCGTACGCAGCCGTTTCGCGGAAGAAGAGCTGGCCCTCGCCCTCCAGCAGGGCGTTCGCCAGTACGTGGTCCTCGGCGCCGGCCTCGACACCTTCGCCTTCCGCAATCCATTTCCTGCCCTGCGCGTCTTCGAGGTCGATCATCCCGATACGCAGGCCTGGAAACGCCAGCGTCTCGAACATGCAGGTATCGCAATCCCCGAAACCATGCGCTTCGCCCCCGTCGATTTCGAACGCGACACCCTGGCGCATGGCCTCGAAGATGCCGGCTTCCGTCCTCAGGAGCCGGCCTTCTTCTCCTGGCTCGGTGTCGTACCCTATCTCACCCGCGACGCCGCATTCGCGACCCTGCGCTTCATCGCCGGCCTGCCGCAACACAGCGGCGTCGTCTTCGACTACTCGATTCCACGCGAAATGCTGAGCGAGCCGGAACGCAAGGCTTTCGATTTTCTCGCCGAGCGCGTGGCCCGCGCCGGCGAGCCCTTCCGGCTCTTCTTCGATCCCGCCCAGCTTTTCACCGACCTGCGCGCCCTCGGCTTCACCGAAATTGAGGACCTCGATGGCGCCGCGATTCGCGTTCGCTGGTTTGGCGAGAAGTTCGGCGAGAACCCCGAGGCTCCGCGACCGAGTGGTCGCTCCGGCCGCCTGCTCTGCGCGCGGGTCTGACACCCCGCCGCGCCGCCTTACATATTCGTGTGTCCGGCCCGCATCTCCTCGTTGAACGTGGGCCTTGTCGCCGCCAGAGCCGCCTGCATCTTCGCGTGATAGTCCCCCGCACGTTCCATCAGCGCCGGCGTCGCCGCCGCGTATTCGCCATCCAGCGTGATCAGTCCCTGTTTCGATAAATCCGCAGCCACGCGAGAAAGCTCCGCGGACGTCGTGTTCAGATACTGCGCGTCGCGCGGATCCGCGATCCACACCGGCCCATTGCCGCCCAACACTCCCGACAGCCAGTAAATCCTGAGCGCGAGAAAATCCATCCGGCTTTGGTCGTTCGTGTCGGTGAAGAAAAACTTCTTCTGCCACCGGCTGTAATACCGCGTCGTCACCGGAACCGGTTGCCGGTTTCCGCTCTTCAGCAGCTCCAGCTGGCCGCGGTCCAGTGTCTTGCGCACCGCGTTGTAGATGAACGTTTCGGCGTAGGGCTGCTCCGGCGCCGGCACAATCTCCGCAAAGGTCACCGTCATGCTCGCGGAAACCAGAGTGTGCAGCGGCGACTGCGTCCCGTCTTCCAGATGCAGTGTGCCGTGCACGATGTAGGTGTCCGCCCCGGAGGTCGACCGATGAAACGGCCAGCCGAAATGGCTGAAACTCACCGGAAGTCCCGCCAGCGTCACATACGCGTCCGGCCGCGGATTGCGCAGCCTCTTTGCCGCCTCCCGCAGATGGCTCGTCATTTCCGGCAGCAATTCCGGCTTATTGAAGTCGAAAGCCTCGCTCAACTCCAGCAGCAGCGTGCGTTCTGCGGGCGACTCGGCCGTCAGTCCCAGCCGAAAGCGTGTCGTCGGATGACCGTTGAAGTCGGTGCCCGAGTCGATCGAGAGAACCACAAGGTTCGCCTGTTGCGCGGCAGCCTGAAGATTCGCAGTCAGCGTGGATTCCAGATGAGCAGTCATGTTGGTTACAGGTATCAAGCTGATTGTAGCGGCTCATGCAACGGAGAGCGAAACCAGCGTCCCTCAGGTGATCCCCCAGGTGACGCTCTCCTCAGGAGTTAACTGATATGACATGGGAGGGGGAGCGACTGAGGTTCGCCTTCTTCGTATCATCGCAGCATCGCCGGGACCCGGGTGGGCAGCTCCCGCCCGTCCCGCCGCAACTTTTTGGGCCACCAGCCGTCTAGTCACAAATATGGCAGTTTCTGTGAAAAGGGAGGCAGGGTCTTCTGTGCCTATTGTTCGCCGCACTGCCCTCGTGGCACTCGCATCCGTTGAGTTGCTCGTGTTGCTCACGGCATTAACCAAACCTGCATACGGTTACGTGGATCCCGGCTCGGGTCTCCTCGCTGTGCAGCTGGGTGGTTCCATGCTGGCCGGAGGGCTGTTCGTCCTGCGCTCCAAAATCCGGCGCCTCTTCCGTCTCAACCCAACCGACCAGAAGATCGAAGCAGAAAAGAGCGCGGCCCCCGAATCGAGCGAGTAATGGCCACCGCCGAGCTCACGCTCGAGACCTTTCGCGATCCCGCGGGTTCGGTGCGCATCGTCGGCGATCGCGTTCATCGTACAGTCCGCACCGCCTGTGCCGAAGCCGCCCTTCGATTTCTCCAATCTCCCACCGCCCAGCAGTGGGTCGCCCAGGGCAAGCTGATCGAAACCCGTTTCGTCGCCCGGAATGACGACGATTCCCTCCTCGAACATCCCCGCGTCGCCTTCCCTTCCTATCCGTGGGAGTGGACCCCCACCGCCTGGATCGCCGCCGCCAACCTCACCCTCGACCTCTGCGAAGAACTCCTCGAACACGGCCTCATCCTCAAAGACGCCACACCACTCAATATTTTGTTTCGCGGAACGCAGCCCGTCCTCGTCGACGTCCTCTCCATCGACCAGCGCGACCCCGCCAGCCCGTTGTGGCTCGCCTATGGCCAGTTCGTGCGCACCTTTCTCCTGCCCCTCGCCGCCTGGCAGTCCCTCGGCTGGCCGCTCTCCGCATCCATCCAGAAACGCGACGGCTACGAGCCCGCCGACCTGGCTCCGTACCTCAGCTTTCGGCAGCGCTGGCGTGAACCCTTCCGCTCCCTGGTGACCCTGCCGCTCCTGCTCGAAACCGGCGGCGCAAAAGCCGTACAAAATACGAAGGTGCAGCAGAGCCCCGACGCCGCCATCGTCGTGCTCCGTCGCAATCTCAGCGGCCTCCGTCGCCATCTGCACCAGATCGAGCGGCATCTGTCCTCGCGCCGCCAGTCCTCGCGCTGGAGCAGCTACGCTCACTCCGCCGACCATTACAGCGCCGACGATCAAAAGCTCAAGCGCAAATTCGTCCACGATGCTCTGCTGGCCGCGCAGCCCACGCACGTGCTCGACCTCGGTTCCAACAGCGGTGTCTATTCCCGCATCGCCGCGGAATGCGGCGCCAGCGTCGTCGCCTGGGACACCGACCTGCCCGCTACCGAGCAGAGCTGGCGCAAAGCGCAACAGCAGAATCTGAACATCGCTCCGATCCTCGCGAATCCCGCCCGCCCCACTCCTCCCATGGGTTGGCGCAATGCCGAGAGCCTCTCCCTGCTCGACCGTTCCCGCGGCCGCTTCGACTGCGTGCTGATGCTCGGCCTCATCCACCATCTGCTGCTCTCCGAGCAGATTCCGCTGCACGCAATCGTCGCCCTCCTCCGCGAGCTCACCACCAGCTGGGCGATCGTCGAATGGATCCCCGCCGGCGATCCGCGCTTCGTCGATCTCCTGCGCGGCCGTGAAGACCTCTACCGCCACCTCGATGAAGCCGCCTTCGCCCAGGCGATCGAAATGCAATTCACCGTCGTCCTGCGTGAAGCCCTGCCCAATAGCCGTATCCTGTACCTGCTGCAGGCAAGATAACGGCGAGCCGAGTGCACGCACAATCGACGAAGGCCACCATCTCATGGGCTCGCTGCTGGATCGAAGGCGCTGGCGCTGCCATCCTCCTGACCCTCCCGCTGCTCTATCTCCACATCGCGCCCCTCCACACCGACCTCTATCACCGGCTCCTGCCGATGAACAACGTCTATTGTGGCGTTCTCATCGACCTCGTTGTCGCCATCCTGGCCTCCACCCTGGTCCTGCGCGCTCTTCATCGCTACGATCCCGGCGCAAACACTCTCCTCTGGCTCCTGTTCTTCGACATTCTGCTCATGCGTGTCGCCATCTGCCTCGGCAACGCCGAAATCCTTAGTCGAAGAATTTCGCCTGGCCGCGTCTTCCTCACCGCCGCCGTCGCTGGCCTCCTCCTCTGGGCCATCCGGCGCACCTGGTACCGCATCGTTATGCGCAGCGCCCTCGTCACCACGCTGCTCGTTGGGTTCGCGATCTTCTGGATCATCCCCCAGCTTGCCTGGATGGCCGACTACCCCGAACCGCACGACATCGCGTCCTTCTCCAAACCCACCGCTCAGCCACCCTCCAGGCGTATCGTCTGGATTCTCCTCGATGAGCTTTCTTACGATCAGGTCTTCGATCATCGCTATCCCGGCCTGGCCCTCCCCAACTTCGATCGCCTCGCCTCCCACAGCGTCTCCTTCTCCGATGTGCAGCCTGCCGGCTACTACACCGAACTCATCGTCCCCTCGCTGCTCGAAGGGCACATCGTCCGCGCAGAGCGCAGCAATCTGCAGGGCGATTTCTTCGTGAAGACCCAGGGAACCAAAGCCTGGCACCCCTATCCCGTCGGCCAGACTCTCTTTGCCGACGCGCAGCGTGCCGGGTGGTCGACCGCTGCCGCGGGTTGGTACCTGCCCTATTGCCGCGAATTCGCGCCCGTCCTCGATCGCTGCTACTGGACCTTCGCCGCTCCGCTGCCCGGCGGCTATGCGCAGGACCAGTCCGTGTGGTGGAACGCCGTTGCGCCGGTCCGCAAACCCCTGCTTCGCCTCGTCGGCATCCGCGTCCGCCAACCCACCACTGCTCAGGATCACGCGGCCGACTTCAATGGCATCCTCGCCCAGGGCCGCGCCATGATTGCCGGCCAGGACACCGGATTCGTCTTCATTCACCTGCCCGTCCCCCATCCAGCCGGCTTCTACAACCGCCGCAGTGGCGCCATGGGAGTGCCCGGCAGCTACATCGACAATCTCGCCGTCGCCGATCGCACCCTCGGCCAGCTCCTGCAGGACATCGACAGCACCAAACTCGCCGGCCAGACCATCCTCATCGTCTCCTCCGATCACTCCTGGCGCATCCCCATGTGGCGTCCCGAATTCGACTGGACCAAAGAAGACGAGTCCGCATCCCGCGGGGCGCATTTCGATTCCCGCCCCGTCATCATCGTCCACTTCCCTGCGCAACAAAACGGCGTGCAGATCGGCCGGCCCTTTCCGCTGGTCGATATGCACACCATGCTCCAGCAGATGATCGCCGCACGCATCGAAGATCCGCAGCAGCTCACCACCTGGGCCGCACAGCGATAACGGCTTCATCGCAGTGCATGCAGCGCTGTTTCAGCTTCGCCCGTCAACAACCAGCAAGATCATCGGCGCAGGCTTAAAATGACGCTCACCGGACGTTGGCTGGAGGATGCGCATGCACGCCAGCGAACAAGATTGGGTGCTCTATGCGATTGGCCGCTACGACATGGATCAGGAAGATGATCGCTTTTCTGAGCTTGAGCTTCATGCTTACCTCGGTCCACTCTTCCCTGGCAGCGTCGATCGCCTGTCCCGTCATGCTGTACGGTGGCAAACTGGACCGGGGCTCGGTCAGCCTCAACTTCATGAACCGGGGGAAGGTGCCGATACGCCAGCTTGGCCTCTATTGCACTTCGCTGCAAGGTTACAAAGCAAGGCGTTTCGAGTGCCACGCCGAAGCGGGCGTCTTCTTTCCCGGCACTCCCTATACCCTGCGCTTTGACGATCCCGACACGACTTCGAGCTCCATTGAAGTATCGGTGAAGAATGCTGTTCTTGACGGATACATATGGACTTCAACACAGGATCAGCCATGTCGCGCCCTGAAGGTCCTGAAGCGGTGAGCTCCTTCTCCTGGGCCACTCTGTTCCCGGCAGCCCGGGTTTGAGCCCCTGAGAGCCGTTCCTGAGACGCTTACCTGACTTCACGACGCGCCTACGCCATGCTCCGGCAGAGGATCGCCGCGCGCATCGAAGATCCACAGCAGCTCACCACCTGGGCTGCACATCAAGAGCGGCTGTCGTGTCGGGGTTTGTGGCAGGTCCACCCGCGATATACTTCGCTCTGGAACATCGGTAAGAACGCTCCGTAATTAACTTCCTTCTCTTCGTGCGTCGCCGATCGAGAATCAAGCGAGGAAGCCCGGACTATGTCTGCCGGCCAGCCCAACCGAACACCGGCGGCAGAGAAGGTGCCGCCTTTTGTGCTGGATGACCGTCTGCTGGAGCAATTTCGGGATTTGCTCGCGTTGGCTGGCCTTGTCTGCGAGTCTCCGGATGGGGCTATCCATCTGCTCGACGAAAAGCGCCAGGGATACATTGCCTTCACCGGGGAGAAGGCGGTTGCCCTGCCTCTCGACGCTTGCCTTTGTTCACATACCGATGGACAGAAGGACCCCTGTGTTGTGCCTGACCTGCGAGAGGATCCGCGCTTTTGCGACCATGTCCTGGTCACGCGCGAGCCCTGCCTGCGCTTTTATGCCGGATATCCGCTGATTACCGATCGTGACGAAAAACTAGGCAGTCTGTGCCTCCGGGAGTGTGCGCCCCGGCAGCTGACGCCGGTGCAGCAACGAGTGCTGGGTGGAATCGCGCGTCAGGTCGTTGCGCATATCGAGGCGATGAGGGAGCTGATTGCGCTGGAGGCCGCACTCCGGGAGAGAGACGGCAGGCTGCGCGAACTCGCAGCCAGCGACGCTCGATTCCGGGCCTTCCTGGATGCGAGTCCTGTATCGGCCTTCATCAAGGACGAAGTGGGGCGGATGATTTACTGCAATCGGGCCCTGGCCGATCGTTTTGGGGCCACCCCCGAAGAATGGATCGGGAAGACCGATCTTGAGACATGGCCGCCGGAAATCGCCGAGGAATTCCGGAGTTCGGACCGGCAGGCCCTCGAGGCCAACAAGGAAATTCACTTTGAAGACCGCACCCGGGGACTGGACGGCCGCATGGTCACCTGGGATGTCCACAAATACCCGTTCGTCGATGCGGACGGACGCCGCTCGCTAGCCTGCATGGCACTCGACGTGACAAGAGCATGGGAGGCGCAACAAGAGGTGCAGCGGATCCAGCGCGAACTGCAGACGGCCAACGAAAAGCTGCATACGCTCTCGCTGACCGATGCGCTGACCGGCCTGATGAACCGGCGAGCGCTCGAGGATTGCCTGGAAGCTGAGTGCGCTCGTTCGATCCGTTCCGCCGCCCCCCTGTCCCTCTTCATGCTCGATATCGACGATTTCAAGGGCTTCAACGATGCTTTCGGGCATGTTTGTGGTGACGAGGTGCTGCGCCAGATTGCAGTGCTGATGCAGCGGTGGACCCGCAGGGGCGATCTGGTTGCGCGCTACGGAGGCGAAGAATTTCTTGTGATCCTTCCGGCCACCGACGAAAAGGGGGCTTTCGGGATTGCCGAGCGTCTGCGTCAGGCGATCGCGGAAGCCCACTGGGAGCATCGCCGGATCACCGTCAGCGTCGGCGTTGCCACCCGCAATCAACACATACCCACGACCACCGAGTTCATCCACGAAGTTGACCAGGCGCTCTATGCCGCCAAGCGCGGCGGCAAGAATCGCGTATGCCGGGCCCCAAGCGATTAACCCGTCCGGCATGAGTCACCAACGGGAAGGTTTTCGCCGCCCCTCGTGATCTTCAACCGCCCTGGGGATGCAGAATCGCCGGCGGGCTTCCCGCAGGCCGCTTCCAGTGCGCCGAAGGCCGCGCTACCCCATACATCTGCTCCGCAATCTCATCCATCATCGCCATCCGGTCGCCGTTCTCTTCATACAGATCGAAGTGCGTCCGATTATCGCGATACGTGAAGTGCGGTTCGCCGCCCAGCTTGTTCAGCACCGCCTCAAACCGGTGCGCCGCCCCATCCAGATAAAACGTGTCGGCGGTCCCCACGATCAGGTGAATCTTCCCCTTCAGTTCGCGCCCGCGCGTCGCCCAGTTCGCCTCCACCAGATGAGCGAGGTCGTAATGATCCCGCCAGTACGCCACCACTTCCGGGTGCACGTCACCGGTCACGCGATCGAACATCTCCAGCGGCCGCCCATCCGGGCCGCGCGGCGAAAACACCCACTCGAAAGAAGCCACCTGCCCCCCATAAGGCCCCAGCACCTTCTCCTGCTTCGAGAACTCCTCAAACGTTGCCAGAACCTCCTCGTGATTCCGTACGATCGGCCACGCCGTGCCGTCCGGCTTGCGATACACGTTCGCATGCGGCGCGTACAGATCGATCCCACTGAAGTCGTGAAAGTCGCTCGGGTCCGGCGAAGTCGACCAGGTTCCGCCAAAGATCCACGGATAATTCACTTCCAGCTGCAGCGTTGCCCATCCTCCCGACGAATGCCCCTGCAGAAAGCGCCCCGAAGCCTTCCCGTCCATGCGGTACTTCGCTTCGATCCACGGAATAAATTCTGCCGTCAGCGCCTGGCCCCACGGCCCGTTGTTCACCGAGTCGGCAAATTCGTGCGTTCCGGTCGCCCAGGATTCATCGAGAAAGATCCAGATCATCGGCGGCATCTTCCCTGCTGCCATGCGGCTGGCAATCATCAGTGCGCTCGGCCGAATCGTGTCGAGCTTTGCGCCGAATCCGTGCGTCCAGTAGACCGTCGGATAGCGCTCGCGCGGATGCTCCGCATAGCCCGGAGGCAGCACCACCCATCCCCGGATATGCGTCTCCCGCCCGGAAAACGCCGTCAGCACAGGACTCACGAAGTCCACCAGCGTCGTCGCCTTCTCCGCCGCCGCCAATACCTCCGGCGCCAGCGGTGGTGTGCGCGGCGCGCGCGCCTCGTCTACGTGGTTCAGAACCAGCGTCGGTTCTGCACCTGCACCCGGCGTCCAATCCGTGAGCGGAACCATGGCACTCTCAATGTCGCCCGCCGCTGGCCCCGCATAAACATACGTGTGGCCCACATCGAGCACCGCGTGCGCCTGGTACGTTCCTGGCTTCAGCGAGGAAAATGGCTCGGGAAACGCTAGGTCGTCGACATCGACGTCCACCGAATCGCCCGGCTTCAGAATCGCCACTTCCTTCGCCGCCACCGAAGTCGCCGACGGCCGGAACTGACTCATCGCACTCTGTGATCCGCCCTTGCCCGGCTCCACAAAGATCAGCAGCCGCCCCGATGCCGCCTGCATGCCAGGGTCGAGCGTCACACGAAAGAAGAGATGTTGCGGAGTGCTCTGCGCCCACGCAAGCGAAACCAGCAAAGGCAGAAGAACAAAGTAAACAGCTTTCCTCAGGATCATTCCCGCGAGTCTACCAGCGATTCACGCGTGCAAGACACTCTGCGAGGGATACCCCTCCCCCTGGGGTACGCCAGGCCGAATGATTCGGCAGTGGGAGAGTTTCGCACTTTCATCAAAAAACTCTTGCCATACAACTACACATGTAGTTCAATGGACGTTGCGCGAGTTGGATCACGTATGCCCTTGAAGAAACTCACCAGGCTCGAACTGCAAATTATGGAGGCGTTGTGGCAAAGGGGTGCGTGCTCGGTGCGCGAGATCCACGAGACGTTTCCTGCGCCGGCAAGACCTGCCTATACGACAGTGCAGACCACCGTATATCGCCTGGAACGGAAGAAGGCCCTGCGTTGCATCAAGCGCATCAGCAACGCAAATATCTTTGAGGCGGTCATCTCGCGAGACGACGCGCAACGTCGATTGATTGACGAGCTGCTGGCGCTGCTCGGTGGCCGAGCAAAACTGGTGATGGCGCATCTGGTTGAGTCGGGAGAACTCACCATAGAGGACGTCAAAGAGGCCGAAAAGGCTCTGCGAAAGAACGCGAAAAAGGAGGCGCCACTATGATCCACGCCGTTATGTCGGCCGTGCTGACCCATCTCTGGCAATCGACGCTGTGCCTCTTTGCAGCCTGGATGCTGACGCTCGCGCTGAGGAAAAACCGCGCCTCGGTGCGCTATGGGGTCTGGCTGGCAGCGTCGGTCAAGTTTCTTATTCCGCTCTCTCTGCTGGTCAGCGCCGGTTCTGAGCTTGGTTCAAGGATCCTTCCTGCGCGTGAGCAGCCCCCGGTCCTCTCCGTGATGGAAGTCATCAGCCGGCCCTTTGCGTTAGCCACATCGGCGCCTGTCCCGCCTGCGCCGCGGGCGGTATCCCATCCGGTTCCGGCAATCCTGTTTGGAGTATGGCTTTGCGGCTTTGCCATTGCTGCCGTTTATTGGCTGATCTGGTGGAGTCGCATCCGCACTGGTCTGCGAACCGCTACGCCCCTCCATCTCGACTCTCCCATCCCAGTCATGTCATTTCCCGGACGCCTGGAGCCGGGCGTGTTCGGCATCCGTAAACCTGTCCTTTTACTGCCGGAAGGCATCAACCGGTATCTGCCGCGGGATCAATTGGCGGCGATTGTCCGGCATGAACTTTGTCATGTGCGACGGCGAGATAACCTAACCGCCGCGATCCACATGATGGTGGAGGCAATCTTCTGGTTCTACCCGCCCGTCTGGTGGATTCGTACGCAGCTCATCGAAGAACGTGAGCGCGCCTGCGATGAAGCCGTATTGCAGACCGGCAACGCGGCCGATGCGTATGCGGAGAGCATTCTCAACGTTTGCAGGTTTTACATCGAGTCGCCTCTGGCCTGCGCGTCCGGTGTAACCGGATCGAACCTCAGGAAGCGTATTACCCGCATTTTGGCTGAGCCCGCCGTGCGGCCGCTGGGATGGCCGGGAAAGCTGCTTCTGGCGTCTGCCGGCCTGGGGGCAGTTTGTCTGCCTGCTCTTTTCGGCATACTGCACGCCCCGCCGGCCTGGGCGCAGGCGATCGCTGCAACGTCGAAACAGCTTCCCACGTTTGAGGTGGCTACCGTGAAGCCCAGCGCCCCTGGGGCGATGATGGTGATGACAAAAGCGACGCCCGACGGGATGCAGATCAGGAACGCGCCCCTCATCATGATCATTCGACAGGCGACGGGGCTGTTGAATTTGAATGACGATCAGGTTCTCGGAGCGCCACCGTGGGTAAAGACAGAGAGATACGACATCGATGCCAAAGTGGAGGAAGCGGATGTTCCCAAGGTGGCTAAGCTCAGCCGTATCGAACGCAATGAAATGATGCGGTCCGTGTTAGTGGACCGTTTCCAGTTTGCCGCCCACCTGGAGACCAGGGAACTTCCTGAATATGAGCTGGTGGTCGCGAAAGGCGGGTCGAAGCTGAAAGAAGCAACGCCAGGGGACACCTACCCGAGCGGGTTGAAGGATGATCAGGGGCGAAGCGCCCCGGGCATGATGCGCGTTGGTTTTGGGACGTTCGATTGTCAGGCGATTCCGATTGCGAGTTTGCTCGAAACACTCACGCAGCTCACCGGCCGCACCGTGGTCGACAGAACCGGACTCACCGGCCGATATGACATTCACCTGCGGTGGACTCCCGAGGGTTCACGGCCGGCGCCACAAGCGGATGGTACAGCGGAAGATTCTGCGGTGGATTTTTTTACGGCGGTCCAGGAACAGCTGGGGCTAACGTTCCGATCGGCGAGAGGCCCGGTGGATATTCTCGTCGTCGATCACATCGAAAAGCCTTCGGAAAATTGATACGAAGAACCTCAGGCGCCCATGAGCGCGGCTGACCGGTAACCCGGAGACTTACGGATGCAGAATCCGTGCCGGTCCGTCAGTGGCGTTCTGGACCTTGATCTTCTTTGCCAGCCCCAGGAAGCCCAGCAGGCGAATGCCCCAGTAGTTGAAATCCAGCTCGTACCAGGCCATGCCGTGGCTTGCCGAAACCGGATGCGCGTGGTGGTTGTTGTGCCAGCCCTCGCCGCCCGTGATCAGCGCCACCCACCAGTTGTTGCGAGAATCGTCCCGCGTCTGGAACCTGCGCGCCCCCCACATATGCGTTGCTGAATTCACCAGCCACGTCGCGTGCAATCCCAGCGTGATGCGCAGGAAAATCCCCCACAGCAGCCACGACCATCCGCCGATGAAAAACAGTGCGATGCCCACCACGGTCACCGGCACCCAGTGCCACCGGCTCAGCCAGACATAAAACCCATCGCTTGCCAGGTCCGGAACGTACCGGTTCAATAGCGGATTCCGGTTTCGCAACGACCCATGCAGGATCCAGCCCATGTGCGACCACCACTTGCCGTCCCGCGGCGAGTGCGGATCGCCCGGCCGGTCCGTCAGCTGATGATGCATGCGATGCACCGCAACCCAGTAGATCGGGCCGCCCTGCAGCGCCAGCGTCGCGCACAGCGCCATCGCATATTCCACCCACTTCGGCGTGATGTAGCCCCGGTGCGTGAGCAGCCGGTGATAGCTCATCGCGATGCCGACGTTCTGCCCCAGCACCCACAGCACCAGGAAGACCGCCAGCGCGCTCCAGCTGAAAAAGAACAGCGCGGCAATCGCGCCCACATGAAAGACCGTCAGCGTGACCGCGAAGATCACGTTCAGCTTTTTCGAACGCGCCTGCTCCAGCAACTCGGAGTCGGCGCGTGCAGTATCGGCGGGAACCTCAGCAAGGGTGGGCATCGTGGACATCGGTAACACAGCTCTCCAACTTTACCTTAAGATCAACCCGGACTCATGGAATGTAAGAGTTGCGTAATGTCCTCGGCGGCCTTCCCTGCCGGAAACTCAGGCGTTCGATGCCTCCACCGAAGCCCGCACCGCCTCCGGCCGCGACCCGTCGTCGAGCCGCCCAAAGATCATTTTGCCCGACGCCGTCTGCAGTACCGACGTGACGCAGATCTCCACCGACCGCCCAATCAGCCGCCGCGCGTGATCCACCACCACCATCGTGCCATCGTCCAGATACCCGACGCCCTGGTCGTACTCCTTGCCCTCTTTCATGATCACCACGCGCATCTTCTCGCCCGGCAGCACCACCGGGCGCAGCGAGTTGGCCAGATCGTTGATGTTCAGCACCGCCACCCCACGCACCTGTGCAACCTTGTTCAGGTTGAAGTCGTTGGTGACGATCTTTGCCTCCATCTGTTTGGCCAGCTCGATCAGCTTCAGATCCACTTCGCGAATGTGCGGATAGTCTTCTTCGACAATCTGTACCGTGATCTGCGCATTGCCGCGCATCCGCTGCAGCACATCCAGACCGCGGCGCCCGCGCTGCCGCTTCGACGAGTCCGAAGAATCGGCCACCATCTGCAGCTCCCGCAGCACGAACTCCGGAACAATCAGCACACCTTCCAGGAATCCCGTCTCCGCAATATCGGCGATGCGGCCGTCGATCACCGCGCTGGTGTCCAGCACCTTGGTGTTGCGCTTGCCCGCGCGCTCGCCGACGAAAAGCCCGCCCAGCGCCGCCAGATTCAGCAGGTCGCCCTTGTTCGCACCCACCACCAGCCCCACATAGGTCATCAGCAGAAGCACGCTGATCTGAAACAGGCTGCGATTGCGCCCGTCCGGCAGGCTGTTGCGCAGCACCAGCGAGAACAGAAACGCCCCCGTGATGCCCAGCAGGCTGCCGATCACCGCTCCGATCAGTCGCCGCAGGCTCAGCGCGCGCACCCGGAGCTCAAAAAAGATGATGAGCCCGGACGCGACGGCGCCGACGCCCCCAGCGGTCCATTCGTTCATCCCAAAGGGACGAAAAAACCAGCAGGCAACCGTAAAAATGAGGACAAAGAGCAGACGCAGAGCAAATAAATCCATCGAGGCCCCCGACGACTTACGCCGGCCACGCGGAAAATCCTGGACGGGGAATCACAAATCAATCAGCATGGCCGGGCAAACGGAGTATACGCAGTGCCACCGGGCCAGGCCAAGACCCCGATTTTCACAGCAGATCTGGACGAAAGACGTATTGACACACCTGCAACCCAGGTGATCCATCCCGCGCTTCGGCTCATCCCGACCGTCTCAGTCCAGCCCTCTGCGTCTGGCCTGCGCCCTGCGGCCTGCTTTAGTACTTCTGCACCGTCGGGTCGATCTCGTTCGCCCACGCCGTGATGCCGCCCGCCAGGTTGTGCAGCTTCTTAAAGCCGTTCTGCGCCAGGAACTCCGCCGCGCGCTGGCTTCGCCCGCCCGACTTGCACTGCACAACGATCTCCCGCGCCGTGTCCAGCTCACCCAGCCGCGCCGGCAGTTCGCCCAGCGGGATCAGGTGCCCGCCAATCTGCGCAATCTGGTATTCGAAGGGCTCGCGCACATCAAGGATGAAAACATCCTCGCCGGCATCCAGCTTCTGCTTCAGCTCCGTCACGCTCATTTGCGGAATGCCGTTCTTCTCCACCGCCATCTTTGCCTCCGGAATAATGCCGCAGAACTGATCGTAGTCGATCAGTTGTGTCACCGTCGGATTCGTCCCGCATACCGGGCACTCCGGATTCTTCCTGAGCTTCAGCTCGCGGAACTTCATGTCCAGCGCGTTCACCAGCAGCAGCCGCCCAATCAGCGGCTCCCCCTTGCCCAGGATCAGCTTGATCACTTCCGTCGCCTGGATCACGCCCACCAGTCCAGGCAAAATCCCCAGCACGCCGCCCTCCGCGCACGATGGCACCAGCCCCGGCGGTGGCGGCTCCGGATAAAGGCACCGGTAGCAAGGTCCCTCTTCCGTCGCAAACACGCTGGCCTGCCCCTCAAACCGGAAGATCGATCCGTACGCATTCGGCTTTCCCGTCAGCACGCACGCATCGTTCACCAGATACCGCGTCGGAAAATTGTCCGTCCCATCGGCCACCACATCGTAGTCGCGAATAATCTCCAGCGCATTCCTGCTCGTCAGCATCGTCTCGTGCTTGACCACGTTCAGGAATGGATTCAGCGCCTGCAGCTTCTCTGTCGCAGAGTCGATCTTCGGCCGCCCCACGTCCTTCGTGCTGTGAATGATCTGCCGCTGCAAATTGCTCGAGTCGACCACATCGAAATCGACCAGCCCCAGCGTCCCAATGCCCGCCGCGGCCAGATAAAGCGCCAGCGGCGATCCCAGCCCGCCCGTGCCCACGCACAGCACCTTCGCGGCCTTCAGTTTCTGCTGACCCTCCATGCCCACTTCGGGCAGGATCAGGTGGCGCGAATACCGCGCGATTTCATCATTCGACAACTGGGGTAAAGCAACGGGTTCCGTAATCGTAGCCATAAGTCTTCCCTCTAAGGATGCGGCTTCACGGTTCGGCGGTGCAAGGCGTCCATCTAAACGGTAGCCCCTTGCGCGAAGCGCGTGTGCCTGGACGGCTAGCCCCTTGCGCGAAGCGCGTGTGCCTGGACGGCTAGCCCCTTGCGCGAAGCGCGTGTGCCTGGACGGCTAGTCCTTGCGCGAAGCGCGGCCGCCCGTGCGGTCAGCACCGTGCCCACCGGTGCGGCTAGCACCCGCCGGCGATGGAGGGGATGATCGACAGGGAATCCGACGCCTTCACCAGCGTCGCCTCCCGCTCCGGCAGATAACGAATATCCTCGTCGTTCAGATACAGATTCACGAACGACCGAAGCTTCCCGTCCGGGCTATAGAGATGCTTCCTGAATTCCGGGAACCGCGAGATCAGATCCGACACCGCGTCGGAAACCGTGGTTCCGTCAACGCTCACGCTCGATTGGTTACCCGCATACACCCGCAGAGGGGTGGGAATTTCGATAGTCATAGCTTGTCCTTGGGTTAGCAACTGCGATCTGGTCAGAAAAGGAGACGAAGCGGCGCTAGCGGCACGACGGGCGTCGTGCCATGGTACAGAGACAGCAACACAGCGCCGCGCAAAGCGCGGGCCGCAAGCCGGTCTCGGTACGATGAGCCATCTTCACCCTCTATTGTGCAACAAAACCCTGCGGGCTGTCTGCCTCAGGCTCGGGTTCGAGCCCTGGGTCGAGCTGGCCCATCACCTCGATCACCTCGTCCCGGAACGCCTTATCGTCTTCCGTCGTCCCGGTCAGCAGAAACGAATTCGTCTGCCGCGCCGCGCCCTTCTCTACCGCTGTGATCACGTAACTGCAGCCCAGCCAGTGCGCCTCGGCAAAATCCGTCGGCGACCACTGCGCTGGATGATCGGGATGCGAATGATAGAACCCGACAATGTCCAGCCCCTGCTCCCGCCCCACGCGCTGGATCTTCACCAGCTCCTGCGGGGCGATCTGGTACCGGTTGTGCGCCGAATCCGTCCGCGTGTTCCCCGCCCGCACCGCGTCCTCCACCTCATTCACCGGCCCGTCGTCTTCCGCCAGGAACCGTCCCAGCAACACGCCGCAGCACTCGTGCGGATACGTCGCCTCGCCATGCTCCCGGATCGCATCGTAGATCTGTTGGCTCAGCCGCAGCACCCTGTCACTCCTCCCAGAACCGCTCGCTCAGATACTTATCCGCCGCATCGGGCAAAACTGTAACAATCACAGCTTCATTGCCCATCGCCGCCTGTTCTTCTGCGATGCACAGCGCCGCCGCCACCGCCGCCGCCGCCGAAATCCCCACCAGCAAGCCCTCCGTCCGCGCCAGCCGCTTCGCCATCGCGTACGCCGCCTCCGTCTCCACTTCGACGTTGCGATCCGCAATTGCAGGGTCGTAGATTGCCGGCACAATGGCCGTCGCCATGTGCTTCAGACCCTCCAACCCGTGGAACGGCGAGTCCGGCTGCATCGAGATGCACTCGATCTTCAGATTCACTTCCTTCAGCCGCCGCGTCACGCCCATAAATGTGCCGGTGGTGCCCAGCCCCGCAACGAAGTGCGTGATCCGCCCATCCGTCTGTTCCAGAATCTCATTCGCCGTGCCGTTGAAGTGCGCGCGCCAGTTCGCAGGATTGCTGTACTGATCCGCATAAAAATATTGAGGGTCCGCCGCCAGTTCTCGCGCCTTGCGGATCGCTCCATCGGAGCTCTCCGCCGGGTCCGTCCACACCACATCGGCCCCATACGCGCGCAGAATCCGCTTCCGTTCCGGCGACACATTCGACGGCATGCACAGCGTTACTGGAAACGCCAGCGCCGCGCCCAGCATGGCGTAAGCAATGCCGGTGTTGCCGCTCGTCGCATCCAGCAGCCGCATCCCCGGACACAGCTTTTCGCGGCGCAACGCATCCAGGACGATCGCCGCCGCCGCGCGGTCCTTCACCGAGCCGCCAGGATTGGTCCACTCCGCCTTGCCCAGAATCTGCACGCCCGGCAACTCCGCCGTCAGCCGCTCCAAACGCACCAGCGGCGTGTTCCCGATCCGATCGAGAAGCCGGTCCCCGAGCCTGGCCCCGGGCAACTCCGCTTTTGTCTGGGCCACTGTAGCCATGCGCAAATTTCGTCCTGCCATCCGTCCATTGCAGCGGATGCCTGCTTGTGCGACCCTTAAATTGGACGGTCGCCGCTCCTGTTCAGTGTAGTGGCTGGCCATTTTCCGGGGAAATCACAACCATGCTCAAGAAACCGCGCCAGCGCTCGTGGGACGACGTTCTCAGCGAACTTCGCCGCCTCCAGTTCGATGTGAAACCCGTCAGCGGAGTCGCAAATCAGCAGCGCATCAGTAAATACGGCGCCGCCATCGTCCTCGAAAAAGCACAAAACGCAGCTGGCCTGCGCATGGCCGTGCGCCCCGGTCCCGTCATCGGCGGCGAAATTGCCCATCTCGTCGATCGCGGCCATCAGAAATTCTTCCACACCAGCAAAGCGGAGTTCCCTGCGACCGCCGATCGCCTCAAAGCCCTGCACAACTTCGTCGAAGAACTCAAGGCAGTCACTGGCTCCGTCACCCTCTACAACGAAGCCCTCGGCACCGTGAGCGACGCCTACCTCTACGACCGCGTCAAAGGCCGCGACCTGCCCGAAAACGAGCGCCCCACGCCCGCCTGGGACCGCCCCTAAGCACGAAGAACACCCTCGCAATCGCTGATCGCTGGTGCTAACCTCACCCCATGCAGGTCACCGTCGAAATCCCCGACGAGTTCGCGGGCTATATCGTTCCCGCTGGCTCAGACCCCGCACGCCTGCTGCTGGAGAATGCCGTCGCCGCAGCGTACCGCAATCGACGGCTCACCATGGAGCAGGTTCGCCAGATTCTTGGTTTCGGCACCCGCATGGAGGTCGATCCCTTCCTCCAGAAGTACGAAATCTACGACTACACGGTGGAAGATTTTGATAACGATTCCGCAGCGATGGATCGGTACCTGAGGAAGAAGACCGGCTAATGGCATCGTTGGCGCGACTGCTGCAGCCCTCCGCGTAATCCGCTTATACCCTGGATTCATGCCCGCCATTTCTGACACCAGCCCGCTGAATTATCTCATTCGTCTTGGCTGCAGCGACGTCCTTGAGGAAATCTACAGCACGGTGTTGGCACCCGAGGCCGTCTTTACGGAGTTATCCCACCGGGGTTCGCGGCCTGAAGTGCGTGCCTGGGTTGCGAACGCCCCTCATTGGCTTCAGTGGGTGAAAATCGACAGGCTTGATCTGACCCTGCCGGCTGGCCTCGGAACAGGAGAGCGTGAAGCGATCAGCCTTGCTCGGCACCGCCCCGACAACATTCTGCTGATCGATGACCGCGACGGACGAGTTGCTGCGGTCTAACGAAACATTGAGATCGCGGGAACGATGACCGTACTGAGTGAGGCAGCACTCCGCGGGAAACTCGACTTCCGCGAGACCATCACCAGGCTTAAGACTCTTGGATTTCGCATCTCTGTTGATCACGAATCAGCGATCCTGGACCGTCACGAAGAAAAGCTAAGGCGAATGCGCCTGTCGTAGACCCCCCAGAAACACCAGCGGCCACCCGAAGGTGGCCGCCCTAATTGCAGTTTAGTTTCTGCGCGAAGCGCGTTCGCCTGGACGGCCAGTCCTCTAGGCAGCGATCTTCTGAGCCCGATGCTCCGTCATCTTCGCAACCAGCGCCGGTGCGCCAAACGCCACCACCGTAATCAGCGTGGTCGACAGCAGATCGTTCCGGTAGAACGGCAGCGCTGCGGCGTAGCATGCGCCCAGTCCGGCCATCGTGTGCGGATACATCGCGCTGCCCACCCACACCGCGTAATTGCTGATCGCGAAGAACGAGGTCGACGCCAGTACCGGCCCGCCCAGCACCCGAGTCACCGTCACGCGCTTGCTCAGCAGAATCCGCCCCAGCACAACCACCGCCGCATACCAGGCCCACGTGATCAGATATCCGCTCGTATGCCAGGGATAGTGATACGCGAAAACTGTCAGATAAAAGTCCGTACCCATTAGCGCCAGCACCGGCAGCGCCATCTCGCGCAGCGGCCGCCGAGCGCCGAAGTACAGCAGCCCCGCGCCCACCGCCGTAAAGTTCATCCCCGGAAACGGCACCACCCGGCTCAAAACCGCCAGCACAATCAACAGATATGCGGCCATTCTTCCCTCGTCGATCGAAAATCGGTCCAGCTTCCATTTTGCGGACCAGGAAACCTTTGGTCAAGGAGCACTTGCGACCCCGTCAAGCATGGCGTTCATCGGACGAACAACCCGGATTGCAATCTCCCACCTCCTGAGCCCTGCCTTCCGATGCCCTGCCTCACTTCTGCTCGTGCCCTGCCATGTACATGCCCTCGATCTCCCCGCCGCGCCCCACATACACCCAGCCGCCCAGCGGTGGTTCCGTCGTCCCCATCGGCCGATACCCAAACCGCAAGTCCTGGAATTCCACCGTATGCCATCCCGGTTGCGGCGCCTCCGCTCCCGGAATCGGGACGGTGCCCAAATCCTCCACCACCGGCCACTTCGACCAGTCCAGATACACGCGCCCCAGATACGACTCCTTCGCCGCCGCCACAGCCGCCGTCACCGGCGCCTTGTAGATCACATCGGCAGATTCGTCGGTCGTCACCTGATCGCCAATGGTGTGCACCTCAGCCGTCTGATAGTAGTCCTCCGTCTCCATGATCACGCGCCACTGGAACGGGTCCAGCATATGCGGCTCCGCGGCCGACCGAATCAGGGGCTCCCGGGTGTAACTGCCCGTGCGCACCAGCTCCAGCGCATGCCCGCGCTCTGCGTTGCGCAAGCCCCACCACACAACCAGGAACACCAGCCCGGCAATCGCCCACGCCCTTCCACGAAACGGCTTCTTTCGTGCTCCAATTTCGCGGTCCGCGAGACTCAAAATACCCGGGATCAAAAGCGCCAGCGTCAGCGCCAGCAGAATCCACGGATCGACGATGAAGACGATGCTCCACGAAGACCATTTCGGATTGAACGGGAAAAACGGCCGCACCCCATAGTTCACCGAGTAGTCCAGCAGGATGTGGCTCAGCGCCGCGATCCATGCAAAGACAAAAATCAGTCCCCATCGCGGGGGAACTACCGGCTCTTTGCGCCGCCGCCCCGGCGAGCCATCCTTGCTGGCTGGATGAGTGAACCGGTGCAGCACCCACACAAAGGCCACCGTCGCCAGCGCCACCACCGGCGCGCCCACAAAAGAGTGTGTCCAGCCACGATGGTGCTGCAGCTCCGCCACCGGCCCGCGAAAACCCCACAGGATGTCCAGGTCAGGCGCCTCCGCCGCCAGCGTCATCGCCAGCGTTGCGTAAGCCGTCCTGCGATTGAAGCCGGAGCGCCCAAGACATGCCCCGGTCAGAAAATGCGTTACAGGTTCCATGCCCGCTTTCTGGAACGAAGCTGCGTGACTCCCTTCTCCCCGCCCTCAGACCCCAGGCGCCGCTCTGCACGCGGCGCCCGGCTGTGCTCTGCGTTCTGTGTCTCGTGCCCGGTGCTCTGTGCTCCTATACCAGCTTCGCGTCCAGCGTGATCTGCGTGTTGCCCTTGAACAGCCGCGAGATCGGGCAGCCGTTCTTCGCGTTCGTCGCCGCCGTTTCAAAGCTGGTCGCATTCGCGCCCGGCACCTTCGCCCGCGTCGTCAGATGGATCGCCGTAATCGCGAACCCATCGTCCGTCTTCTCGAACTTCACCTCCGCCGTCGTCTCCAGCGATTCCGGCGTCAGATTCACATTCCCCAGCTGCGCGCTCAGCGCCATCGTGAAGCATCCCGCGTGCGCCGCCGCAATCAGCTCTTCAGGATTGGTCCCGATCCCGTTCTCAAATCGTGTCGAAAAAGAATACTGCGTATCTTTCAATACGCCGCTCTGGCTGGAAATCGTTCCTTTGCCATCTTTCAAGCCTCCGCGCCAGACGGCGCTCGCCGTACGTTGCATACATCTCTCCTTCGTTGTTGGCTGAAATTTCCCCGGAATGGATTAACCATTGGATGCCACAGAACGCGCTCTCTTATGTTCAGGAAAACGCGCCGGACATCGCCCGGTCCATCATATGCGATTTGGCTGCCCCTCCTGTCACTCCGCAGCCCCGATGACAATTTGTCCGCATCGCTTCCACGGTTCTTGTCAAGTATCATGGTGCTTCTCCCCATGCGGTCCTTCTCCATCGGCGTCGATCTGGGAGGCACCAACCTCCGCGTTGCCGCCGTTACCCCCCAGGGGGAACGCCTCGACCATATCAGCCTCCCCACGCGCGTCGCCGCCGGCCCGCAAGCCGTTCTCGATGACATGGCCGGCGCCATTCGCCAGCTCATCCAGAAACTACCCGGCACCCTCCTCGGCATTGGCGTCGGCAGCCCCGGCCCCATCGAACTGCCCCTCGGCCTCCTCCACCATCTCCCCAACTTCCCCGGCTTTGACGGAGTCAACCTCCGCATTGAGCTGGAGCGCCGCCTCGATCGCCCCGTCCAGGTCGGCCACGACGCCGCGCTCGCCGCCTACGGCGAATGCCTCCTCGGCGCTGGCCGCGCTCACTCCGTCGAATCCCTCGTCATGTACACCCTCGGCACCGGCGTCGGCTGTGGCGTCGTTCTCGATGGCCGCATCTGGAACGGCATGCGGGGCGCAGCGGGTGAATCCGGCCACGGCCCCATCATTCCCGACGGCGTCCCTTGCCCCTGCGGCGCACGCGGCTGCCTGGAAATGTATGCCTCCGCCACCTCCATCGTCCGCCGCGCCCATGAACTCGGACTTGCTCCCGAAGGCAACGGCTCCGCCCCACTCACCGCCTCGGCCATCGCGCAGCGCGCCACCACCGGCGACCCGCGCGCCCTCCAGATCTTCGACGAAGTCGGCTACGCCCTCGGCCTTTCCCTCGCCCACCTCGTCAACGCCCTCGATCTGCCCCTCTACGTCATCGGAGGAGGAGCCGCCGCCGCCTGGCCGCTGTTCGCTCCGCGCATGTTCTCAACTCTGCGCGAAGGCAGCTACGTCTATCGCCTCTCCATGCCGCGCGATCCCGGCGTCTTCGAGCCCGGCAAAACCCACGTCGCGCCCGCCCGCCTCGGCAGCGACGCCGGCATCCTCGGCGCCGCCCTCCTGCCCGTCGCCGCCCGCTCTGCCCTCCACGCCTGATCGGACTGCGGAAGTCGCAGCTTGTCGAGAACCTCTGCTCAGTTCAGCTCAGCTCCGCTCCACAAGCCGCCACCGCCGGTGGTGCCAACCATCAACCACCCCATGCTGGACAGCCAGGTTCACCCCATAGCAAGAAGCGAACGCTCCCGCCAGCCCAACGTCAAAACCTTTGCTTCTGCATTGCAACCGGCGGTACCGTCTCTGGAAATCTCCCTGAACCATTTTGAGAAAGCGCCTTCTTCTATAAGCCCTGCCCTCCTCTCGTAAAGCTCCACAACAAACAAGCCTCGAGCTTCACCCCGAAGCGCTCCTTCAGCCTCAAACTGCGCGCCACTCCCTCGGCCCGCGCTCACACTCCTGAACCACTCCCAGTGGTACGATCCCTCCGATGGCCCCTTCTCCCGACGTCCGCTCTACCCTCGCGCCCTGGCTCCACGTCCGCGGCAGCGCGCGCGCCGTCGATTTCTACAAGTCCGCCTTTTCCGCCATCGAAACCTACCGCGTCGACGACGGCAGCGGCAACATCGTCGCCCGCCTCTCCATCGGCAGCTCGGAATTCTGGGTCGGCGACGAATCCCCCGACCATGAAAACTTCAGCCCCGAATCCCTCGCCGGCAGCACCGCCCGCATGATCCTGACCGTCGACGATCCCGACGCTGTTTTCGCCCAGGCCTGCGCCGCCGGCGCCACCGCCGTCCACCCTGTCAGTGAAAGTCATGGCTGGCGCCTCGGCCGCGTCGTCGATCCCTTCGGCCACCACTGGGAAATCGGCCGCGAGCTGCAATGATCGTCCACAGTCCGCGGACACGCCCGGCTCCGTGGTCCGAACGCAAAGCCCGCACCCGCTATCGCTGGCTCATCCCGTTCCTCGCCATCGACTGGTGGTGGGAGTGGCTCGCCTTCCTCCTCAGCAACTGGAGCTTCCTCGAAGTCCTCGAGTACCTCGGCAGCTTTTCCATCCTCATCGGCGTCATCTTCTGGTTCAGCGAATCCGGTGACCGCGTCGAGCAACGCCACTACCAGGCCTGGCAGGTCATCAACACCGCCCAGGGCAAGGGCGGCAGCGGCGGCCGCATCGAAGCCCTCCAGGAACTCAACGCCGACCGCATCCCCCTCACCGGCGTCGACGTCTCCTCCGCCTTTCTGCAGGGACTTCGCCTGCCCCACGGCAAACTCATGCGCGCCAATGTCAGCTCCGCCGACCTGCGCGACAGCGACCTGCGCTTCGCCGACCTCACCTGGGCCGACCTGCATTTCGCCAATCTTCGCGACGCCAACCTCGAGCACGCCTCTCTCGACCACGCCAACCTCAGTGACTGCGATCTCTCCGGCGCCGACCTCGCCGGCGCGCATTTCGACGCCGCCGACCTCACCAATGCCGACCTCCACTCCGCCGATCTCCAGGGCATCGTGTGGCAGCACCTTGCCGCCATCGCCAACGCCAACCTCACCGGTGTGAAAAATCCTCCCGACGGCTTCATCGCCTGGGCCCTCAAAAACGGAGCCGTCCAGGGCGCGGCCGATCCCTCGCCATAACGAACACCATTCCGGCGGGTGCTCCATGCAAGCCCGCTGTTGGCTTGAGTGGGCAGAGCCCCAGGGAGCGCTGACCGTTATCCGCTGACCGCTCGCCCACTCTTTTTGCCTATACACTCAAGTTGCAATGCCCCACCCCCGCGAAGACGCCGAGCGCCTCGTCAACGCCGCCCGCTCCGCCGAAGAAGACTCTTTCGAACTCAAGCTCCGCCCCCGCCGCCTCCAGGAATTCATCGGCCAGACCAAAGCCAAAGAGCAGCTCGCTATCGCGCTCGAAGCTGCCAAATCCCGCGGCGAAGCCCTCGACCACGTCCTCCTCTTCGGACCCCCAGGACTGGGCAAAACCACGCTCGCCACCATCATCGCCAACGAGCTCGACGTCCCCTACCAGCAAACCTCCGGCCCCGCGCTCCAGATCCAGGGCGACCTCACCGCGATCCTCACCAACCTGCGCGACCGCCAGGTCCTCTTCCTCGACGAGATCCACCGCCTCCAGCCCGTGCTCGAAGAAAAGCTCTACACCGCGCTCGAGGACTACAAGCTCGACATCATCATCGGCCAGGGCCCCGCCGCGCGCACCCACGTCATGGAGATCAAGCCCTTCACCTTCGTCGCCGCCACCACGCGGCCGGGACTTCTCTCGTCGCCGCTCCGCTCCAGATTCGGCATCCTCCTCCGCCTCGAGTTCTATACCGACGAGGACCTCCGCTACATCGTCACCCGCTCCGCCGAAGTGCTCTCCATCCCCATCGATCAGGACGGAGCCGCCGAGATCGCCATGCGCAGCCGCGGAACCCCGCGCATCGCCAACCGCTTGCTTCGCCGAGTAAGGGACTTCGCGCAAGTAAGAGCCGCCGGCCGCATCGACCGCAAAACCGCCTGCGACGCCCTGCAGTTATTAGAAGTCGACGCCCACGGCTTCGACGAGTTAGACCGCCGCTTACTCATGACCATCATCGAGAAATACGATGGAGGCCCGGTCGGCTTAGGCACCTTAGCCGCCACCTTAGCCGAAGAAGAAGATGCGCTGGAAGAAGTCTACGAACCCTTCTTGATCCAGATAGGCTTCTTAGACCGCACTCCAAGAGGCCGCGTAGCAACGAGACTCGCGTACGAGCACTTTGGGTTGCCGCTGCCACGGAAACAACCGGGGCTGTTCTAGTTAACACATTGGCCTGAATCCCTACTGCGCTTTCTTGGCGGCATAAACCTCAATCTTCGCTTCATGAGTCGGAGTATTAATTCCCACGAAAAAGCTGGTCCATACCTTCCGGGGCTTGTCTGCGCTGTAAACAGTTTGGAACTCTTCTAATCTGCCCACAGTGATGATCCCCTCAGGAAATAAACCGGAGCGGAGGCTGCAATCCCGGTTGCCTCTGTTCATGATTTGGTACTCCGTCTGCCATGGCCCCTGCCATGGCCACAAACTGGAGTTGAAATGGCTATAGGAGGATATGACTGTCAGGGCGCATCCTCCCTCGTCGATAGTTGTCAGCGTCTTTTTGCTGCCCCCAAAGGGAGCGAAGACAAGCGCGATCGTGAAGCTCATCCACCCGATAACTAAGGCCCAACGAAGCCAACCCTCGACGAATGAAGATCGACCGGCGGAACGTGCGGGAGAATCCCGTTCCGATCTCTCCACAACTACGCGACCGCTGCCAAACAAGGCGACCTCAAAATCCTCGGACTCAGGCTCGACCGCCCTGAATGTGAAATCTATCGAGTCGGTCGACGGATGTTGCGGGATCTTCCAGCGGAAGCCTCTCTTCCACGGCGGTGTTACTGTGGCAGCAGTTGGGACCGGTGGCGTTTTGCTCAGAGTCGGTCTCTCCGCGTGGCCTTCCACATCATCGGCTGGGAACTCGAATTGAACCTCCACGTCCTGTAAATGCACCGCAGAAGTGTTCCGAAGTGTGAACTGATATTCGCGAACGTTCGTGACTTCTTCGAGGCTTCCGTCACTCAACTTTCGAGCCAGGCTGAATTCCTTAAGTCCGGGCTTAACAAGTCGATTTACTCGCTGAATCAGCGGAATTGTCTGAACCTTAGCGCCACGACGCCGAAACCACTCATTCAGAAATGCACCGGCTACGCCACCACTAAGAACTCCAACCAGTACTTTCAATATATCCAGCAACACAGTGCCTCACGAACCGGGTGTCGAAAGGTAGAAGATGCAAATCATGATAGCGCTTCGACCGACGTCGGACGCTCCAAAATCTACCCGGTTTTTGCAGCTCTGGGGATGCAGAATCTCAACGCCCGCTTTTGTAACAGGGCACGAGTTTACTCGTGCCGAAAAAACGTCGCGCCGAAGCCGGGGTCCCCGGCACGCCCGGTGTTGGCGTGATGGGGTGGGGAGGCGCTTCCTCGTTCGATCCCGCGCGATGCGACCGCCCCGAGAGTCGCACTCGCGGGATCGAACCCAGCGCGCTCGCCCCAGTCGCGTTCGCCGGAGCGCATCCGCTCCGCCCCACTATGACCTTCGTACCGTCCCACCCCCCGAATTTCCTTGCTTCCTAACCCGCAAATTCCTACCATAAGAACAGGCAAAGCTCTGTCCGCCACCATCGCGTACAGAGCTTTTCTATTGCAGCCCACGCCGTAGGACGGCATGCTGACTGCTGAACGCGAATCACTCGTTTTCACCCGGCCCAGGCCGGGTTCAGGCTGGCTCTTTGAGACGTAGCGCGCACTTCCATCAGTTTCGATCGACGGGCTGTCCTGGTAACGTGCAGGGTAACTCCCAACTACCCCCATCGCATCCTCAGCAGAATCAATCGAGCTCCCGCACTGGGGGAGGGGGGTGGGGGGGCCAGGCACCCATCACAACCACCGGCTACTCCCTGCTGCCTGTTCCCTACTCCCTGTCCTTCAGCGGCTTCCGGGCAAAGTAATACAGCGAACCCGCCAGCAGCACGAACATCAGCACCGATACCCAGTCGTGCGTCAAAAAGGTCTGCGGAAACTGCAACGGGTTGCCATGGTTGGTCGCCGACTCCCACACCTTCAGTCCGACGCCCATCAGTCCTACCATGCCGCCGGCCGCAATCAACCCGCTCGCGTACAGCGACCCCGGACTGATCTCGCTCTCCCCGGTTTCCTCGCCCGCTTTCTCCGCCGCCCGATCGACCATCCACCGCACCATGCCGCCCGCAAAAATCGCGAATGTTGTCGCGATCGATAAATACGATCCCACCGCGAAGGTCAGCGACCGCACGCCCATCAGTTCGATTGCAATCACCAGAAACACGCCCAACAGCACCAGACCCCACGGCAGCTGCTGCCGCAGAATTCCGTTGATCACCGTCGCCATCAGCCGCGCCTGCGGTGCCGCCGCCTTCTCGCTCCCGATGCCTTCGATCCACTGCACGTCGATCGTTCTCGTCGCCGGATCGTACAGATACTTCCCGTCCGCCAGCTCGTGCGATCCCAGGGCGTTCAGCAAAACATAGTTGCTGCCTTCCATGGTCTGCGCGGTCTGGCCCGCAGCGGTCACCCGAAATTCCTTGCGCGTAAACGCGCCCTGGTTTTGCACCCCATCATGCTCCGCGGAAATGTCCCACGCCTTCGCCATGGGGTGAAACTCCTCGTAGCCGCGATTCACCAGGTTCAGCGTGATGCCCACCGCGAAGGTCGAAACGCACACGCCGATCATCAGCGCCAGTTGCTGCTTCCACGGTGTTGCGCCCACAATGTATCCCGTCTTCAGATCCTGCGAGGTGTCGCCCGCGTTCGCCGACGCGATGCACACCACGCCGCCCACCGTGATCGCCAGCGCCCCATACGCCGGCGCCGTCCATCCCTTCACCAGAAACACTGCGGCGGTCGCCATCAGCGTCGCAATCGTCATCCCGCTGATCGGGTTCGCCGAGCTGCCGATCAGGCCCACAATCCGCGACGACACGGTGATAAACAGGAACCCGAAAATCACAATCAGAATTGACGCCGCGAAATTCGCCAGCATCCCGGTCTGCGCGCCGGGCACTGGCTTCAACGTGAGGAAGATCCACATCAGCACGACCAGCAACACGCTGCCGCCCAGTACCACCGACATCGGCATATCACGATCGGTCCGCTCGTTGCCGGCCGCCGCGGCTGCCGCGCCCTTGCGCAAATTGCCCATGCCCGCCTTCAGGGCGCCCACAATGGTCGGAATCGTCTTGATCAGCGTGATCAGTCCCGAGGCAGCCACCGCGCCCGCACCCATCGGCCGCACATACGCCGACCACATCTCGCCCGGCGACATCTGCGCCACCGGCTTCACCGCCGGATAGAGCGGCCCCGTCAGATGCGATCCGAAGAAGTAAATCGCCGGCATCAGCACCAGCCACGAAAACACGCCGCCGGCAAACATCGTGCCCGCCACGCGCGTGCCGATGATGTACCCCACGCCCAGATACTCCGGCACCGCATCCAGCCGCACCGCGGCCCCCTTCAGGATGTGCTGCCTGCCGAAGTCCGGCTGATAATTCGGCGTATCCGGCCACGCCCCGAAGATGTCGCCGTTCTGAAACACCGTGTACAGAGCGCCCAGGCCGAGCCCCAGAAACACGCGACTCGCGAACGATCCACCGCGTTCTCCGGCCAGCAGCACATCCGCGCACGCCGTGCCTTCCGGATAGGTCAGGTTCCCGTGCTCCTCCACAATCAGCTGTCGCCGCAGCGGGATCATGAACAGCAGTCCGAGCCAGCCGCCCAGCATCGCCAGCACAAAAATGCGGAAGTACTCGAGATCGAATCCCAGAAAGATCAGCGCCGGCAACGTGAAGATGACGCCGGCGGCAATCGACTGGCCCGCGTTTCCCGTCGTCTGGACAATATTGTTCTCAAGGATCGACGCGCGCCCAAGCGCCCGCAGCACGCTGATCGAGAGCACCGCGATCGGGATCGACGCCGCGACGGTCAGGCCCGCTTCGATGCCGACGTAGACCGTCACCGCGCCGAAGATCAGCCCAAAGATGCACCCCAGCACGATTGCGCGAAACGTCAGCTCCGGCCGCGTCTCACTCGCCGGCACAAACGGCTGAAAACCCTGCGTACTGTGTGTGGTTGCCAAAGAATCCGCCTCCGACCAGTTTCGGGGAAGCCTGAGTGTACCAGCCAGCGGGTACGATGCAGCAGCCCCAATCCCGCTTTGGACCGACCGTGATTGCCGCCGGAGGTTTTTCATCACAAGGGCCCGAACTTCTGCAGCAGGTCAGCGAGATACTGGAATGGCCGTTTGAGCTTTGACAGACAAGATGAAGTTTCGCGACCTGATCAAAATGCTGGAGGAGAATGGCCGGCTTCATGTCAGAACCAATGGCATCATCGGGTTTATCGCCATCCTCGGAAAGAAGGAATCGTCGTCGTACCCGTTCATTCGCTCGCGCACGATGTCCCGAAGGGTTTGCTCTCTGCGACAATGAAGCAGTCAGGAATCGACCGATGACCAGCAGCTATCTTGTCATCGACGAGGAAGGCGACGACGGCACCATTCGTGCCTACGCGCCCGAACTCCAGCCCGGCGCTGTCGTCTCCACGGGCCGAGACGATGAAGAAGCCCGCAGAATGATTTCCGAAGCCATCGCGCTTTACCTCGAAGAAATGCGGAACAGTGGTCAACCCATTTCCGCGCCGCTGGTGCGCTACGAAGTCGTCGAAGTTGCCAGCTGAGCCCTCTGCTCTGAACCCTGTGCGCTGAGACCTGTTCCCTGTTCCCTAAGAACCCGGTACCCTGTCGTATACCCGTGCGCAAGCTCCTCGCCTACGCCGCTATCTACATCCTGTGGGGCGGCTCGTTTCTGGCCATCCGTGAAATCGTCAGCGTCGTTCCGCCCTTCTTCGCGGCGGGCTTTCGCTTCCTCGTCGCCGGCCTCATCCTCATTCTCTGGAGCCGCTTCACCGGCGCCTTCGAACTCACCGCGCGCCAGTTCTTCAACGCCGCCCTGCTCGGCTTCATCATGTTTGCCTGCCTCTACGCAGGCCTTTTCTGGGCCGAAATTCGCATCCCCTCCGGCATCGCCGCCATCGTCTCCGCCCTGATCCCTCTCTGGATCTCCGCGGGCGAAGTCCTCTTCCTCCGCACCCAGCGCGCCACCCTGCTTCCCTTTTCCGGCATCCTGTGCGGCTTCCTGGGAGTCGCCCTTCTCGCCCTGCGCTATCGCGGCCACCAGGCCCACGCCCGTTCCGCTGCCATCGCCATCCTCGTCACCGTCGCCGGTACCCTCTGCTGGTCCGTCGGCACTCTGCTGTCCCGCCGCCTCTCTCTGCCCAGCCCGCAGAAACTCAACGCCGGATGGCAAATGTATACCGGCGGCTTTTTCCTGAT
>Ga0210398_10000703_pt1 | contig 37055 bp, 30 predicted proteins | sample IncBWC4OmetaG_FD_161047 | JGI IMG/M metagenome (GOLD analysis project Ga0210398, IMG submission 161047) | Forest soil microbial communities from Barre Woods Harvard Forest LTER site, Petersham, Massachusetts, United States - Inc-BW-C-4-O | ecosystem: Environmental > Terrestrial > Soil >... | reverse complement strand
CCTTCTTGGCGGTTGTAGCACAGGATCCTGCCGCTGTGCTCCTGCACGATGCCGAAGCAAATACTGAGACCCAAGCCGGTGCCTTTCCCTACGGGCTTGGTCGTATAGAAAGGATCGAAGACGCGGTGAGGCTCCTTGACGCCGGGCCCGGTATCCAGGAAAAGGACCACGACATAAGCGCGGTCGCGCATGGTCTTGACGGTGAGGACGCCGCCTTCGGCCGCTTCCATGGCGTCGACCGCATTGCTGATCATATTGAAGAAGACCTGCATCAACTGGTTTCCATCGCCGCGAACGCCGGGCAGAACGGATTCGAGCTGGAGCTCGATGCGCACGGTCCCGGTGGGCAGATCCAGAGTGCGAAGCTGTACGGCGTTGGTGACCACCGTGTTGATGTCCAGAAGGATGCGCTCCGTGGGGACCTGCCTGGCAAAGCTGAGAAGATTTCCTACAAGTGTTTTCGTGCGGCGAGCCTGATCGCGAATCTTCGACGCCGTGAGGCGGGCTTTTTCGGGAAGAGTCCGGTCGTCGGCCAAAAGATCGGAGAAGCCCAGAATCGCCGTCAAAGGATTGTTGATTTCGTGGGCGGCGCCGGCGGCCAACTGTCCCAAGGAGACGAGCTTTTCGGATTGCACGATTTGCGCCTGGAGTCTCTGTAGGTTTTCTATCGAGCGTTCGGAATGAGAGAGCAGGCGCGTGCGATCACCATCAGCCAAGTAAGTCCTAAGGAAGACGAGAAGAGCCAGGGGAATGGAGGCAAGGAGGACAGTCATCAGCCGGAAATCGCGCACTAGGGGACTTTCGTGAGCGAACCGCAGGGTGTAAATGGCAAACAGTGGCAAAGACATGACCGCGGCCATGGCCAGACGCGCCGGCACGACACTCTCTCCACGGGAGCTATCGGAGTCCGTATCGAAATCGTTCTCCGAGGGAGCTTCAAGAGCGGCACGCTTTTGGTAAGCAAGGAAGCCGGCCAGAGCGAACCAAAGAAAAGAGGAAACCAAGGGAAGGTCGTACAAGCTACCCGTGTAATAGCGGTTGAACTCGAGAGCGATGTTGATGTTGAGGGAAGAGAGCATGTACATCGTCGAGGCCCCGAAAAGATTGGCATAGACCAATCGCCAGGCTCCCGACGAGCGCAGCCAGAGGTAGCCGAAACCACCGACAATGATCATGTTCTCGGTATTGTGAAGAAGGACGTAGTTGTAGTTGTACTCGGCGAGGGAGGGGACCGCGTACATCCATGGCAGCACGATGAAGATGTAGAGAAAGATCCACCAGGTAAGCAGCAGAGCAAAGTCCAAATAGCCGAAGCGGAGACGAAGTTCGCCGCGCTGGAGGTGGGGGCGCAGCGTCAGCGCGGCCATCATGGGAATGCCGCGAAGGAAGAAAACGATGTCTATCGGATCCGTGTCAGGCATCGGCCTGTGCAGGTAGAGCTCATAGTACGTCCAGTCAAATTGGCCGATCATCCAAAGCGTGCAACCCACGGCGAGCAACATCCAAAAGAGATTCCTGCGCCAATGAGGAGTGCCAGCATTCAGGAGGAGGCCGGCGTTGGCGAGGAGCGGAACGAGGCACTGAGACAAGTCGCCGAAAGCGGTAAGAGCATGGCTTCCCCGATGGAGAGCAAGAGAAACTGTGGCGTAGACGACGAGGAAGAAGAACCACATGCCCGCGATGCGGATAATCGTTTTGGAAGAAGACATAAGATCCGGTGAACCTATTTTAGAGGGGAGAGGCGGGGAAGGCGGTGCCGCATTCGGCGCGCAATGCGTAAGTATAAACTAAATCATAAGGCCAGCTCCCAGCGCGCGAATGTGTTCGCCATGAGCGCGACGCGCGCGGTCAGGCAGAACTCGCGTCGCGCTGATGAAGGCGGCCAACTCGCGGTTGAAGCGGTCCGGTTCGTCGTCAAAGGGAGCGTGACCACACTCGCGGCAGAGCAAGATTGGCGCTTCCTGGTTCAACGCTTGCAGCAGGAGTTTTCAAGCAGCTGCTTGTCACCGCCGCCAGGATGCCGTTGGTCGTCACCCACGGGGTCCTGAACGTCTCCCGAGCAGGTTTGCATGAAGCCGCCACCCCTAGCATGGCAGCAGTCGTATACCGAAAGCCGATCTTCAATAGTCCCGAACGGAGGACGCACCGAAGGTAGGAAGATGGGACACATTCCAACCTCCTCCCAGTGCTTTGATCAGAAGCACACTCGCATCCAATCGACGCCGCTGGATGTCAATGGCGTTTCGCTCGTTGGCGAGCTCGATCGTCTGCGCGGTGATGACCTGCAGGTAGGTGTCGACGCCTCCCTTATAACGATTCGTGAAAAGTTGAAGTGACTCCTCGGATGACCCCACGGCTTGCTCTTGCTGTTGCGCTTCGTTCTCGAGAATGCGCAGGGCGGCCACGTTGTCTTCAACTTCCTGGAACGCTGTCAGGGAGGTCTGACGATAGGTTGCGACTGTGGCATCGTAGTTCGCGCGCGCCGATTCGGAAGTGGCGCGACGGCGTCCGGCGTCGAACAGAGTCTCAACGAGGGCTGGACCGACGGCCCAGAAGCCGCTCGGCCAGGTAAACCAGTTCGAACCCTGCGAGCCGGCGAATCCCGCGGTTCCGCCGAGGGTCACGGTGGGAAAATATGCCGCGCGGGCGATGCCGATCTGCTGGTTCGCCTCTGCGACTCGGCGCTCCGCGGCGGCTATGTCTGGGCGTCGCTGCAATAGTTCAGAAGGGAGGCCAATCGGAGTGCTGGGAGGTTGATAGTTGAGCGGCGCTGCTGCGAGGCTGAATTCCGCAGGCGGCTTTCCGATCAGAATCGCAATGGCGTGTTCGAATTGCGCGCGTTGGACGGCGACGTCCGTGTCTTGCACGCGAGTGGTGTCCAACTGGGTTTGTGCTTGCGCAACGTCGGCCTTCGGAGCCACACCCCCTTTGAAGCGATTGAGCGTGAGCTGCAGGTTGTCGGTATAGGCTTTTACGGTATCGTCGAGAAGCCGTTTCTGAGCGTCGGCGCTACGCAACTCGAAATAGTCCAAAGCGAGTTCCGCCTCGAGACTGAGCTTTGCGGTTTCGTAGTCGGCGGCGGTGGCCTGCGCCTCCTCGCGAGCGGCGGCAACGCTGCGCCGCACACGTCCCCAAAGGTCCAGCTCGTAGGAAAGGTCGAAGGGCAGCTCGAAATCGCCTTTGCTGGATTGTTGGATCTTCGACGGAAAGTTCGGCGAAAAGTCCGAACTCTTGACATAGCTGGCGCTCGGCGAAGTGGAGATGGTTGGAAACTGCGAAGCCCGATTGAAGCGGATCGCTGCGCGAGCTTCGCGGAAACGCGCTTCAGCTATCTTCAAGTTCTGGTTGGAGCCTGCAATTTGCTCTTCCAGTTTGTTGAGTTCCGGGTCGCCGAAAATCTCCCACCAGTTTCCTCGGTTTTCCTGATCGCCGGGATGCGCCGGCTGCCACTGGTCTGATTCCTTGAACGAAGCTGGTGTTTCTTCCTTAAAGGCCGGTGTCATAGGCACGGAGGGCTTGACGTATTTGGGGCCGACGGTGCAACCCTCGAGCGCTACGACCAGCAGCACTAGAACCAGCGCGACTATGCTGGTGAGGATAAAACGCATGACGGCGAGGAAGTAGCTCATCGGCCGGACCCGCCCGCTGGTTTATTGCTCAGGCGCACGGTCATGCCTGAGACCAGGGAGTCCGACGGATCGCCGATGACGGCATCCGTAGCCTGAAGGCCTGAAACGATTTCCACGCTGTTGCCGTAGTCGTGGCCGATCTTAACTGGAACCAACTCAGCTTTGCCGTTGCGAACAAGTCCGACCTGCAAGCCCTCTTTGCGGAAAATGAGGGTATTCGACGGAATGGTCACCGAGCGAGTCTCGTCAGGCAGCTTGAGGTGCACAAAGACGTAAGCGCCCGGCAGCAGCTGGCCGGTCGGATTGTCAACATCTACCTCGACAAGCAGCGTACGCGATGCGATGTCGATGGAGTTGGCGTTGCGAACTAGAGTGCCATGGAAGACTTGGCCCGGGAATTCGTCGAGGGTCAATGTGGCTGGCGCACCGGAGCGCGCGGCGCGGGAATACACCTCAGGAACGGAGACGTACAGGCGGAGCGTGCGAATGGCGGTCATGTGAAAGAGTTCCTTCGGCTGTGTGCTGGCCCCGGCGTCGATGAGCGCCCCGATGTCCGTATTGCGGGCGGTGACAATGCCGTCAAAGGGGGCATAGACCTTCTCGAACGCTTGCAACTGCTCCAGGCGTCGCACATTGGCGGCACTGGATTCGGCCGCGGCTTTCACCGCGCTGAGATTGCTCACCGCCTGGTCTGTTTCCTGTTGAGATACGGAGCCAGTGCTCACCAGATCTTGCCAGCGGCTCGCGGTGATTTTGGCGATGTTCAGGTTGGCTTCGGCGGTATCTAGGTCCGCTTGAGCCTGCTGCAACTGCTGGTCGACTTCCGGGGTTTCGATCTCGGCAAGCAATTGGCCTTTCTGAACGTGCGCGCCAATGTCGAAATACCAGCGCTTGAGATAGCCACTGGTCCGCGCGTAGATCGGTGCGTCGCTGAATGCCTGAGTATTGCCGGGCAGGACAATCTCCTGTGTAGGCGCGCCTTCTTGCGGAAAGACCACGGCGACGGTTGGAATCGCGGCTTCTTCCGTTCGTACTTTGAGCCGCGACTCGGCCACCGCGCGCGAATGGATGCCGGAGTAAAGCAAGAGAGCAAGAGCAACGAAGGCGGCGGCCGCGAGGAGAAATGCCGTTCCGCGACGGGTTCCTCGCGAGGATTCGAAACCATCCGGGCTCGGCGGCACGCCCTGGACTTCGATCGTTTCCGTTTCGGGAGTTGTTGTCATATTTATCTCGTTGGATGTCATTCGTTTTCCTCTTAGCTCACGCTTGAATTGGCGCAGGCTCGCCCGCGGACTGTGCTTGGCCAGGCAAAGGATCGCGCCGCCGGTGAAGCAGACTGAAGACCGCAGGGACGAAGACCAGTGTGGCCACAGTGGCGCACAACAAGCCGCCAATGACTGCGCGCCCGAGCGGCGCATTCTGCTCGCCGCCTTCCCCCAGCCCGAGTGCCATAGGAATCATCCCGATGATCATGGCCAAAGCAGTCATGAGCACAGGGCGAAACCGGGTGAAGCCGGCTTCGATGGCTGCTCGGACGGGATCTCCGTGGTGCAGCAGCAGTTCTTTAGCAAAAGAAACTACGAGAATACTGTTCGCCGTTCCGACGCCCATGCACATAATGGCACCCATCAAGGCGGGAACGCTGAGTGTAGTGTGCGTCACAAACAGGAAACCGATGATGCCGGCTAGCGCGGCAGGAAGTGCTGTGACGATGATGAACGGATCAAGCCAGGACTGAAAGTTCACCACGATGAGGAGGTAGACGAGAACGATGGAGAAGACGAGTCCGCCCAGCAACCCGAGGTAGGAGCTGCGCATAGTTTGCAGTTGGCCCCGAACGCTAACGAAGCTGCCGCGCGGCAAGGATTTTCGGTTGGTATCCACAATGCCTGTGACCTCGCGGCCCACTGCTCCCAAGTCGCGGCCCTGAACGGCGGCGTAAATATCCACCACGCGGCGAATGTTGTAGTGGTTTATCACTTCCATCTCGTTCGAACGTGTGATGGCAGCGACATCCGCTAGAATTTCAGGGCGCGCGGCGGTCGCCGCGTTGAGCGGAGTGTTCTGCAGGTCTTCGAGGGACTGAATCGAATATTGCGGAGTCTGGGTGACTAGGTTGTAGCTGACACCGTTCTTCCAATTGAGAAAGAACATCGGCGTGATCTGAAAACTACCGCTGAGCGAGTTCAGCAAGCTGTTGGCTACGTCGCGCTGACTGTAGCCTCCCTGGGCTGCCTTCGTACGGTCTACGGCCACATCGAACTCCGGGTAGTCAAACGCTTGCTGTATGCGCGCATCGGCGATACCCGGGACGCGGTCGATTTCCTGCAGCATTCGGGCTGCGACCTCGCGATTGCCCTCGATATCGGTCCCCTCGATTTGGATGTCGATGGGTGCCGGCAAACCGAAGTTCAACACCTGAGTGACGATGTCCGAGGGTAGGAAGTAAAAGGTCGTACCCGGGTATTCACGGGGCAGCCGCTCTCGCAGGCTCTGAATATACTCTGCGGTGGCGTGGTGATCTTCTTTGAGGGACACCAGAATATCGGCGTCACCCGCTCCTATGAGCCCCGATGTGCTGTGCATAAAATTGATGGTGCTGTAGGGCAGTCCGATGTTGTCCAGAATGTTATCCATTTCGCGCTCGGGGATCTCGCGGCGTATGGTGCCCTCGACGAGATCGCACAGCTTCGCGGTCTCTTCGATTCGCGTGCCGCTCTTGGCGCGAAGATGGAGGATGAACTGACCGCTGTCCGTGTTCGGAAAGAAATCCTGACCGAGCCATGGCACGAGGAGAAATGCCGCTGCGCAGGCGAGAAGGAAGGCGGGGATGAAAAGAGCCCGGCGGTGAACAAGCGCTGTGAGCAGGGTGTGGTAGGCATTCCGGAGACGCTCGAATCCGCGCTCGAACGCTCGCTGGAACCTCAGGAGAGGATTCCGTGAACTTCGAGCGTCGCCCTGCTTTGCTTTGAGCAGATACATCGCCAGCGTAGGCACCAGCGTGCGCGAAAGGATGTACGAGGCGAGCATGGCGAACACCACAGCTTCAGCCAGAGGCACAAAGAGATATCGCGCTACACCGCTCAGCAGGAACATCGGCAAAAACACGATGCAGATGCAGAGCGTGGATACCAGGGCGGGAACGGCGATTTGCGCCGCACCTTCCAGGATGGCGTCCCGCTGGGCATGGCCTTCTTCGAAATATCTCTCGATGTTTTCAATCGTGACCGTAGCGTCATCCACAAGAATTCCAACGGCCAGAGCCAGCCCTCCGAGGGTCATGATGTTGATGGTTTCTCCAAGAAAGCTGAGGATCATGACGGAGGTCAAGATGGATAGCGGAATCGATATGGCGATGATCAACGTACTCCGCCAGCTTCCGAGGAACAGCAGAATCATCAACCCCGTGAGACACGCGGCGATGACGGCCTCGCGGATGACACCGTTGACGGAGCCTCGGACGAAAATAGACTGATCGGCCAAAGGCAAAATCTTCAGTTCCGGAGGCAGCGTCTGCGCGACCCGCGGAAGAAGGCCGCGAATGCTTTTCACGACGTCAAGCGTGGAAGCATTGCCCGCCTTGAGCACGGAGACGAGCGCGCCGCGGCGACCGTCCTGGCGCACGATGTTGGTCTGTGGAGCAAAAGCGTCCCGCACATTCGCTACATCACGAAGATAGATCGTGGAATTCCCAACGACCTTGATCGGGAGTTCGTTCAGTTCAGGGACCGTTCTCGTACTGGCGTTCAGCCGAACGTCGTATTCGAATTGACCCATCTTTGCTGTCCCCGACGGCAAAATCAGATTTTGCTGTTGTACGGCGGTGAGAACATCTTGTGGCGCAAGGCCTTTCGATTGCATCAGCCCTTGATTCAGATCAATCATGACCTGACGTTGTTTGCCGCCGTACAAGTAGGGAATGACGGCCCCAGGAACGGTGACCAGTTGAGGCCTCAGGAAATTCTGCCCGAGGTCGTTCAATTGCTGCTCCGAGAGTCCATTACCGGAAAGGCCAAGTTGCAGAATGGGTACGCTCGAAGCGCTATAGTTGATGATTATGGGAGGTAAGGTCCCCGGCGGCAATTGGCGAAGGGCGGTTTGCGATATGGCCGTCACCTGGGCATTGGCGGTGTCCAAACTCGCGCCGTGTTGCAGGTAAATCCTGATGATGGCTTGCCCATTTACCGTGGTCGATTCGATGTGTTCGATGTTGTCGACCGTGGTGGTGAGTATTCGTTCGTACCCGCTGGTGAGCCGGCCTTCCAATTCCTCCGGGTTCATTCCGGCGTACTGCCAGGCAACCGCGATCACCGGAATATCAATGTTCGGGAAAATATCGGTCGGCGTACGCAAGATCATGATCGGGCTCAGGACCAAAATCAGTACGGCAAGAACGATAAAGGTATACGGTCGGTCCAGAGCGACTCGAACAATCCACATAACTAGAACTCCTTAGACTCCAATCGCGAACTGATCTCGCACGGCATCAGCTATCAGATGAGACCGGACGGTCTCTAGTCACAACAACATTCGCTCTTCGATGCGGCCGGAACCTCTATTTGCGGGACCTCCAGGCGGTCGCATGTCTCGCTAAAGAGCTTCGATGCAACGCTCATCGGGACATCAAGACCGGGAGGCTCGCCCCGTACAGCACGGTTCGCGTGACGCTACCGAACATCCACTCTCGCAGGTGCGTGTGGCCGTAGGCGCCCATGACGAGTAGATCTGCGCCGAAAGCGGCGGCCTCTGACAGCAGAAGGCCACCCACATCCTCTCCTGCTGACGACATGCGCCGTATTTCCACGTGCGCACCGTGACGCGCCAAGTGGCGCGCGATGTCCGCCCCCGGCTCCTGGCCGTGCCCCTCTGGATGGCGCGGATGGTCGCCCACCAAGACTTCGACCGCCGCGGCCTTCACAAGCAGAGGCAGGGCGTCCGCCACGGCGCGGATGGACTCGCGCGTGGCATTCCATCCCACGAGGATGCGGCGTACCAGGGGTACCGCGCCGCGTGGCGGAAACACGATGATCGGCCGGCCGGAACTCAAAACGAGAGATTCCGCGAGGCCCGGAGGGCCGGCTGTCTGGCCTGCGGACTCTGGGCGGGCAATCACCACCAGGTCCGCGTAGTACGCTTGCACGCCCACCTCGCTGCTTAAGTAGGGCAACGATCTCCACTCCGACCGGATTCCGTTACGACGGACGATGTTCTCGAATAGGGCCCGGCGGTCCGCTTCGATGCGCTCGAGTTGTGCTTGGTGCGCCTCGATCACGTTCAGGATGCCTTTGCCGCGGGCGAATGTCTCCGGCGGAGTAGCTGCGGGCTCCGGCTGCATGAATACGCTGATCAAGCGCGCGCCGTGCTCCTGGGCGAGTGTGCCGGCGAACTCCAGGAGGCCTCGAGATTCGGTGCGCCCGTCGAGGAAGACCACGATTTCCCCCAGCGCAGCTGTCCCCTTGTCCACGCTCAAGCGCGCAGCCTCAGGCGGGGACCACGTCGATTGCTCGTTGGCCATGGCTATTTATTCCTCCCTCTCGTCGTGCGTACCCTTACCAGGCGTTTGCTTCCTTGCGGGGGCCCGTGATGCACAGAGATCCCAAGACCGCCGCGAGCAGGAAGCTCGCCATCTGAGTCTCCCTCTGTCTCCGCTCTAATCACCCGCGCTGTAGACAGGTCGATGCCGTGAGAGGCCATTCGCGTTACGGCTCGTAAGCAACGCCTGGTTTCCGTACGTCCGCGTGGACTCGGCATAACCCTTCAAGGTCTTGCGTAACTTCCTCCGCCCATGGAATACTCGTGCCTTCACTGCGCCCACCGACAAACCCATGACTTGCGCAGTTTCTCCTGTGGATAACCCGCCAAGTTCCCGCAGTTCGATTGCTTTACGCATTCCTGGTGTCAGCTCGTTTACAGCCGAGGAGAGAATTCGCTGCTGCTCTCGCTGCAGGCAACTATCCTCAGGGTTCGGGCCCGGGTCCGGGATATCCAGAGGCAGCGCAGTCTCGTCCTCCGTCGTTGATTCCGCGATCGGCACCTCACGCGTTCCACGCCTCCTGCGCAACAACATAAGTGCTTCGTTGATGGCGATCCGCGTTAACCAGGTGGAAAATAAGGACTGGCCCTCAAAGTTCTTCAAATGAATGAAGGCTTTCTGAAAGCTCTGTTGCACGACGTCTTCGGCGTCCTCCCGGTGACGGGTCATTCTCTGAGCCAAGGAAAGAATCTTCGCCTCGTTCCGCTGGACGAGTAGCTCGAATGCGCGAGCGTCCCCGGTTTTCGCGCCGGCAACCAGCGCTGCATCTTCCTGTCGAACCAGACGATCAGGGGAAGAGCTCGTCGCATTCGCTCCGCCAATCTCATCCATGAGTTGTACTGGCATTGTGCTTCTCCTTCTCTGCTCACATGCAAACTGCTCCCGGTTGGCCGATTCAACGGATTAGTTAGACTGCATCGCAACAAGCAGTACTCTTCGCTGTGTCTAGCGACGCACCTAGCTCCCAAGATTGAAGCGAACCGTGACTTCCATTTCGACAGCCACCGGCGTCCCGTTAAGCAACGTTGGCTGATACTTCCACTGCAGCACCGCGTTCAATGCCGCAGGTATCAGTATCGGATGGCCACTCAAGGCGCGCGCTTGCACCACGTTTCCGTGCTCGTCGATCACCGCGCTGACGACCACGATGCCCCAGACGTGCGACTGCTTCGCGAGCGGCGGATACTCGGGTTGCACCGAATAGATCTGCTGAGGTGCTTTGAGGTTCGAGCCAACGCGGACAATTCGCTTCACTGCAGGCTGCTGCGGAGGTGGGACCGGTACGATGGTCCCCGTGCCACCAAAAACTCCGCCCAGTGAGCCGCCCAGTTGTCCCCCGGCCACGCCTCCAGGGACGCCTCCAACTACGCCTCCCAAGTCCGGCGCCGCAGCTGTGTTATCCAGAGAGACCGTCTTCGGAGTCGAAACCGGCGCAGTCAGTTTTCCTTGCGTGTAGGTGAGCTTCGGACGCGTAGTTGATATGTGCGCAGGCACCGCCCGCCCCACCGCCGGTGGAGGCGGGGGCGGCGCTGCGGGAGGGGCCACCAAGGGGGTGTCTTCGTAGTTGCCCAGCTGGATTGTTCCCGTCGTGTACAACGGTAGGATGATCAGCGTCGCGAGAATCACAATGTGTAAACCGGTCGCGGTAACCCACTCTAGAGGGCTCCTTGCTACGGTCTTTGTCGTGGGCGTCTCGAGCAACGCGTTTAGAAAAATATCGTTCTCTGTTGTTGGAGACAGGCGAACGGGCCGCGCTGGCTTCCCCGTGGGGCCAGCTTGGGCCGGATCGAAAAGATGCATCGGATGTGTAGTCATTGCTCCTCCGTTCGTGCCGCTCGATCGGCGGAAGAGCCCGTTGCCTTGGCCCCGTCGATCGCTTCCTTCGCTTCTACTTGCACAGTGCTGCTAGTTGTTCTGCTCGCATTAAAACTGCTCTCGGCTGGCCGACTCCACGGATTCGCTAAATTGAATGGCAATCCGGAATCCTCTTGCACTCCCATCTCCATGACCATGCGTGCCGATGGAACTGGTCCGCGTGGTAGCTGGACAATGACGTTCGTCTGGAGGCTGGCAAACAAACAAACGATCAGCGCCACTAGGCCGCGCTTGTGCGTGCTCTGCACCTTTTCAAGCACATATTTCGTGTAAACACCGTTGGCTACGAGGTGCGCGCCTTTCTTGGAAATAGCCCGCAGCAATCTTTCCCCGGCTTTGTCGATGAACGTCACATCACTAAGGTCGACAACGCATGTGCGCCCACGGTAGTCGAAGTGCGCCTTTTTCCAACTTGTTCTCAGCTCGTCCACCCACGGACCGACCAACCGTCCTTGCAAAATCCATCGCTGTTCCGTTGACGTTTCGTTGATCGTGATCCTCAACACGTTTGCCTCTCATGGCGCCTAGCGAATTGCGCCGCGTCCCGAATACAGAGCGTGCTTAGCGGCGTCTAGGGAAGGCCTGGAAACCCTTCTTGGTCCGCGCGAGGGTGCCTTCCACATGTGGACTTCGGCACCAGCTTGCTCGAAGGAGACTTCGTCCATCGCGACTCTCATCAACCAGATACCACGCCCGTGGTCGGCACTGAGATTTTCAGGACTCGTGGGATGGGGAACCGCATTGGGGTCAAATCCCTGTCCTTGGTCCTTGACGACCAGCAACAGCCCCTTTTCCGAGTCACAGCGGCAACGAACCTGAACCAACTTGTGGCCATCCAGACGGTTGCCGTGAACCACCGCATTGTTGAGAGCTTCCCAAAGTGCCAGTTCCACCGCGTGCTCCTCGCCGAAAATGCAACGCGATCCTTCGATCAGTCGCATCAAACGGTTCACCAGTGGGGAGACCGCTTTGATTTCACTCGGCATCCAGGCTTCGATCCGGAAGGAAGAACCTTTCTGTATGCCGGCAAACTGCGGTTTGAAATCTGGCGGTCCGTCGGCGGCTTGTGCTTGAGCCATGACCAATGCCTCACGCCCCGCAGAAGATGCATCCCGCGGGCCAAAGCACCACGTGCTCCTGGAATACTCGAACTCATTGATTTGTCGTGGGATGAGGCGCCGAGACCCGACGCTCTTAATCAATCTGCCAAGCTGGCACTGCCAGTGGCATGGCACGCTGCCAGTTCTCTGGCGCACAGAAGTCTACGGCGGGTCCAGAAATTTCAGGTGAGGTCTCGCGAGAATGGTGTCGCGGCTACGCAGCACCGCGTGTGATTCCGAGCTTGTGCATTCTCAACTGTAGGGTGGACCGTTTCATTCCAAGATGTGCCGCCGCCCCGTTGGGACCTGCCACAACCCAATCGCACTGCGTAAGAGCTTTAAGAATCTGTTCACGTTCCGTTTCCTGCAAAACGTCGTGAAGTGCGCCATTTGTCGATTTCAGAGAAGCGGACTTTTCTGCCGGAGGGCCGGCTTTGGGAATTTTAAGGTCGCTAACATCGATACTTAGGGCCGGACCCGCCGAGATAATGACGGCGCGCTCGATCACATTCTGAAGTTCTCGTATGTTCCCCGGCCAATGATATCGGCGCAAAGCATCCATTGCCGCGGATGGAATCGTTTCCATGACCTTTTTCATGCGTGTGGAAAACTGCTGCGTGAAGTGCCGCACCAGGAGCGGAATATCCCCCTGGCGTTCCCGCAAGGGCGGAACGTGGACGGGAAAAACATTCAAGCGAAAAAAGAGATCTGATCGGAACTTCTGCTCGCTCACCATCGCTTCCAAATCGCGGTTCGTCGCAGCAATCAAACGCGAATCTGTCCGGAGTGTCTTCGAGCTTCCCAATCGCTCGAATTCCCTCTCTTGCAGCACGCGGAGCAATTTCGTCTGCAATTCGAGAGGGATCTCTCCTATTTCGTCCAGGAAAATGGTCCCGCCGTCGGCCACTTCGAAGCGGCCGATGCGTTGCGCGATCGCTCCTGTGAATGCGCCCTTCTCGTGCCCGAACAGTTCGCTTTCGAGCAAACCTGTCGGAATTGCCGCGCAGTTGAGCTTGACGAAGGGTTTTGAGCGCCGTGGGCTCAAATCATGGATGCCGCGGGCGATCAGTTCCTTTCCCGTGCCTGTCTCGCCATAAATCAGGACCGTCGAATCGGTCGGCGCTACAGTTTCCACCTGCTTGAGAACTCTGCCGAGAGAAGCGCTATTTCCGATGATCTGGGCAAAATTCATCTGGGTGCGAATTTCATCTTCCAAATAGAGTTTTTCCTTCGAGAGCTGCTCTTTCAGTTCCCGAATCTCGCGGTAGGCAAGCGCGTTCTCGACGGCGAGAGCAATCTGGTTCGCAACCTGGGTCAGGAAACTGATATCGGCCGGACTGAAGGAATCGTCTCGGAGTCGGCCGAGAACCAAGACGCCAATCGCACGATTCCGGCTGATCAGCGGTAAAAAGCAGAAGGACTTTAAACCTTCACGAACCGCAGTCTGAACGATTGGGTAATTGAGCCAACCAGAGAAGGGACTCTGGAGCGTCAGAGGCTTCATGGTTCGAAATGCCGCGCCGGAGGGCGATCCCTCGATCGAATAAACCAGCTCTTCCTGGAGGAATCCTTTACTTTCAGGAAAGTCAACGGCGTACAGTCTCAGATGCTTTTTTTCCGCATCCGGCAGCGACAAGCCGGCGTAATCGCACTGCATTACTCGCCGGACGTCCTGCGAGACGGCACGCAGCAGATCGCGGAGCTCCAGATTTGAGACGACCTGATTGGTGACGTCAAGGAGTAACTGCAGCCGGTCGTTCTTACTCTGCAGTTCTTCAGACGCCCGCCGCAACGCCGCAAAATTCAAAGCGTCGTCGAATGCCAGCGCAATATAATCAACCACTTGGGACACGAACAGGACTTCGTTTGGCGGGTATGCGTCGACCTGCTTGCTACCGAAGGTGATTACCCCCAGTTTGCGGTGCGCTGTCGTCAAGGGGAGCGCACAGATAGAGCGAATATAGAGCCCTTTCAAGATCGCTTGCAGCCGGCCACAGCGCGGCTCCATTTCGTCCGTCGATCTCAACTGAGGTTCTTGCCGCTCGTAAACCCAGGCCGTAAGCGTCTCCTGGGGCGTTAGCTGCTCTTCGGGAACCACCTCTGATCGACTGGTCATGTCCATGAAGCAGTTCTGAAATGTATCGGAGTCTTGGTCACGAAGGGACACGCCGATGAAGTCAAACTGCACCACCCCATGCAGTTCGTCCATTAGGATGCCAAAAAGTTCTTTAGGGTCGCGGAGCGCTCCGATGGCTCGGGACACGCGGACCAGGGTTTCGTACCGCACGGCAAGAGGCGGAGCAGTTACGACTTGCGAGTCGTTGTTCACCGCGGGGCCACCACTCGATCAACCTGATTCCAGTTCGTCTGATGCCCGGCGAGGCACAATTGATACACGTGGCTCGGAGCGAAAAAGATGTCTACGTCGCGGAATCAGCGTTGCCCCGGGGCCATGCGCCGGGCGGTTTCGGGCGGAACCCGGTACGGACTCACAGAGTCGGTTGCCTCGGTTGGTCGAGGATTCGTCAGAGATTCGTCGGACTCCTGCTTGGCCTCTGTACGCGTCTGTGTTGTTATGGGCTTCGCATAAGCGCGCCGATATTTGTAGGCGGTGGGGGGGCGGTTGCGCCGAAAACAGCCGAATTCTTTGACAAGGACGCCGATCATGCACTAGACGGGAATCTTGCAAAGGCTTTATTTGCAGGGTTTTACGGTAAGCCGTTTCACGGTTGGGGGCGTGGCCCACTTTCACGGCCAATTCCCTCCTCTGTTCGAGAAAACCCACGGGAAAATCGGCATTTGTGCGTCTATATATCGGATACCTCTGCTAGCCGCAGCAGCTTCAACACGTTGTCGGTTGTGTCCGTCTCGCTCATCCGGGGAAAAATACTCTCGACGCAATGACGGTGGGTATCGGCGTCACGGTCCGTCATGGCATCCACAACGGTCACAACGTTGTAGCCGTAATCGTAAGCGCTGCGCACCGTCGATTCCACACCCGCGCTGGTCGCCACGCCCGTCACGAAGACCTGCGTTACGCCGCGTTGGCGCAAGATTTCATTCAGTGACGTGCCGATGAACGCGCCCACTCGCTGCTTGCTGACGATGTAATCGTCGGGTTGCTGCTGCAATTCAGGAACAAGCTCGGTCGAATCGGCCGAAAACGAAAACTTGCGGGCTCCGGCGTCCGTGCGACCCGGAGCCGCGGCCGTCACGTTGACCAGCACGACCGGCAGTCCACGCTCCCGGAAAGCGCGCACCAGCCGGGCCGCGCGGGCAACGATCTCGGCACCAGGGTGCACCGTCGGCAAATTGACAATGCCTTTTTGCAAGTCAATCACAACCAAACTAGCGTTGGTATCGAGTTTTGTGAGAGGCATGGTTTTTCCTTTCCCTCGAGGCTTGTGGCGCATCGCGCTGACGTTCGCTCTGGTGGTCACGTCGTTTGGTTACTGCGCCTGTTTCTGTCGAAATCGCAGGCTCATCATGGTGCTTATAGCCACGATCCCGGCGAAGAAAGTAACCAGTGCTAAATCGCCCCCGCTCGAAAGTTTTCCGACCCGAACCAGCAGGTAACCCACGAGCAGATTAAAGAGTGCCCACAGGACATTCAGCGTTGGCGATGACAATCCTTTTCCGGGAGGATTCGCGAAGGGGGTGGGGAAACGGTCACCAGAAACGCCATGGACGAAATGCGGCACAACGTTAGTGAGAAACATTCCGGCGAAGAAACACGCAACGTAGTGATACCAGTTCACTATGGTTTTTCCCTTCGGTTGTGGAAGGTTGTGGAGTTCATAGGAAATTTATGCTGCCGGTTCCTGCATGTCGGAAATCAGGTTGATTCCGGGCACAGGCAGCAGTCCCATCTCCTGGTAAATGGGGCGCATGATGGCCTTGATTTTTGGCAACTCCAGCGAGAACCACAGCGAGCCGGCGACGCAGCATGCGCCGGTAAGCATGACCGTGTGCGGCGCTCCAATCCGGTGAGCTAGCGCGCCGGCCAGCAGGCTGCCGAAGGGAGCCGCTCCGAAAAAGGCCATCGTGTAATAGCTCATCACGCGGGCACGCTTCTCTTCTGGCACCAGCGACTGGATGATCGTATTGCTGACGGACGCGCCCTGCATCAAACCAAAACCGACGAAGACCATCAGTACCACCGATAGCCACAACGCATGCGAAAGCCCGAAGAGAATCAGCGCGCCTCCTAGTATCGCCGTCGCGATCTGCACCATGCGCGTCAGTCCGACGACCGACTTGCGCACGGCAAGCGAGAGGCCCGACACAAGAGCGCCGATTCCAGAGGCGGTCGTCAGCCCGCCGAGGGTATACGCGCCGCCATGTAGCACCTGGCTGGCGAAGACTGGCAGAAGCACGGCGTAGGAGTAGCCCATCAAACTGAGAAGCGCAAAGAGCAGAAGGATCGTGCGGACAGGGCGGAAGGTACGGACGTAATCCCAGCCTTCGCGCATCTGTTCAAACATGCTGGATGCGTTGTAGCGGCTGTTTAAGGGCTTGATGCGCATCAGCAGCAAAGATGCGATCACCGCAAAGTAGCTGAGGCCGTCGATCAGAAAGCACCAGCCTTCGCCAAAAGCTCCGATCACCACGCCAGCGACGGCCGGGCCGATTAGCCGTGCACCATTTGCCATCGAGGAGTTGATAGCGATGGCGTTACTCAGATCGTTGCGATCCTCGACCATCTGTACCAGAAACGATTGCCGACCAGGCATGTCGAACGCGTTGATCACCCCTTGCAAAGCGGTGAGCGCGATAATTTCCCATAGGTTGATGACATGGGCCAGCGTGAGTGCCGCCAGTGCGAGCGACTGGACGGCACCACCGGCTTGTGTCCACACCAGCAGCTTGCGACGGTTGACGCGCTCGACCCACACGCCCGCAACTGGCCCGAGCGCAAATGAAACAATCTGCCCCGCAAAACTCACCACCCCCAGCAGCAGCGCAGAATGGGTCATTTGATAGACCAGCCAGCTTGTCGCCAGCCGCGTCATCCACGTGCCGATGACCGAGATGCTCTGACCAGTGAAGAAGAGCTTGAAGTTGCGGTGCCGCAACGCCCGCCAGGCGTGCGACATCGCGCCTCGCGGGAGGGAGCTCATCTGTCCATGCGAACTGCTTGCGGCTTTGTTCACAATTCCGCCAGGCGCTTGATGATTCCGCCCGCCGCAAACAGTATTTCCCGTTCCTGTTCGTCCAGCTGCGCGACGGCCTGCGCCAGCCACGTGCGCTTCGCATCCTTAGCGCTCTTGCGCATAGCCGCGCCTTTGGCGGTTAGCGTAATACTCATTTGTCGGCCGTCAGTCGGATGCGGCTTGCGCCCCAGGATTCCCATTTCCTCGAGCGCCGCGATGGTCGTTCCCATCGACTGCGGTTTCATACCTTCGGCCCGCGCCAGCTCGGCCGTGGTCGCGGGCCCGTCTTTATCGAGGCGCGCCAGGACGGCTGACTCGGTCAGTGAAAGCTCATGCGAGGCAGCCGCCGCGCGCACGCGGCGCACCAGTAGCCCAATGGCCTGGGTAAAGTCGGTCAATTCGAGGTCGAGTGTTTTTCGCGGCATGTCGACACAATAACAGATAACAGCTAAACTTGCAAGTTACACTTAACAGTTCACTTGTTTATAGTCGTGCCCTATGGTGCTGTTCAGGATCCCGCCGAGTGGCGTCGCCCTGCTTTTGGGCCAGCATCCGGGTCATGGGACCGGTTCTGGCGCCCTGCCCGAGCTCGATCGTTTCCTGGTGTTTTGGAGGCGCGAGCACGCTTCGCCGCCTTCTTGTCAAATCCGTGCGGTTCTCGAGTGGAAGCTGGTATTCCCTTCGTTCGTTATTGAACCGAGCCTGCACCGAGCCGTTTTCCTTGCCAACGCTCTGCCGTAGCCGCAGTCATCGCATCGTTGAACTTCTTGAAAAACGCATCGTAATCTCCGTTGGCCTCGGCAAGGCGTAGCGCCTTCACCCGCTCCACGCAGATCTCGGTCATGTCGGGGCGGGTCTTGATGATGTCCATGGTCTCGGCGATAAAGTCCTCGAGCGGCATGGCGTTGGGATCGCTTGCCTGTCTCGGACCCGTCAGTTCCGTCTGCACGTAGGGCGGAATGAGTTCGAGGACCTGCACGGAAGTGTCTCTGAGTTGGTAGCGCAGCGATTGCGTATACGAATGGAGCGCCGCCTTCGTGGCGCAATAGCTCGGGGTCGTGGCCATCGGCACGAAGGCCAGTCCAGAGGACACGGTCATGATCGCAGCCTTTGGCTGCTTCAGAAGAAACGGCAGCAGGGCTGCGGTCAGGCGGATCGGCCCAAGCAGATTCGTCGCGATGGTCGCCTCCGCGTCGGCAGTCGTTCCATCCGGCAGGGACTCCGGCCGCATAATCCCGGCGTTGTGGATGACCACGTTGAGGGCCGGGAAGTCCTTCTTTAGTTGTTCGGCGAAGCTCCCCATGGCCTCTCTGTTTTCGATGTCCAAGAGTGCAGCCTTCATCCCGGGATTCGCCGAGATCGTTTCATCCAGCAGCTTCTTGCGGCGGCCGGCGATGACGACATGGTTCCCGTTCGCAAGAAAAGCCTCCGCGAGAGCCCGGCCAATACCGGAACCCCCGCCTGTAATCAGAATGGTATTGCCATTTATTTGCATGATGTTTTCTCCTCACTCGGATCCTAAGATGGACACGAACCGTAGCGCGTCCGTATGCGCAACGGATGCGCATCCCGTAAAGCTATTCTTCAAGAGGCCCTCGGAGCTGCCTGTTGCACGACGGTTATGAACGCCAGCCATATAAATTCCAGCGCCGGCGAGACTTTGTATCGTGTTTCCCGGAAATCTCGATGTCCGAGATAGATGCCTCCTGGAACGCCGTTGTAGGGCGCCAGAAGCACTTTTCCCCATTCATCCGGTCGTGTAGTTCACGTGCGACTTGTCTTTGTGGGAAGGGGTTACCGGCACTTCGGATTTTAGTACCGGCACAAGATAGCTGGCGAAGCCGATGCCGACAAGAATCGTCCCGAACGATTTCTCCGGTGTATATGTCCGGACGACCAATTTCCCGAACTCCAGTCTGTAGAACTTTGTTTTATAGCGCCGCGCAAAGAGCTGCTGCATCGCTTCCCGCAGATTGGCTTCCGCTTCTTCGAGCGATGCGTTGCCGTTGTACTCGCACGCAAAACCGCCCAGATAAGAGCCGTCCGAATTGCGATAGACCCTAGCCAAAAGCACACCGGCGGTGATCCGCGTTCCCGGTTTATCGGTATGCTGGACAGCGATGATTCCCTCGAGCACGGACCCATGGTGGATGTCCGGCAAGTTGGGGAGTTCGACCGCTTCCGGCGGCAGCACCGAGGTATAAAGCACCACATTGTAATTTTCGATTCCGGCCATGTGCAGAGCTGCGTCGTAGGATCCGGTCTCGATCCCGACATCGCTCTCTCCCCAGCCGATCACCCAGAAATATTCCCTGGGTATCCGGCAGCCAATTTCAGAGTAGCCAGCAGGAGGATGCTTCGGCATTTCTAGATTGCCCGGCGCAGCTTAATACGGTTCCTGGTTGGACATCAAATGGGGTACCGATAGAAGCATAAATCAGACTGCTCTCAAACTTCTCAGCTTTCATATTGCACCATGGTCATGAAGCCGTAGTCCATGTGCAGTTGCTGGTGGCAATGAAAGAGAGTCGGACCGGGATTGTCCGCCGTAAAGTCCACCTCGACTTGCGCCTTGGCGGGCACGACGACCACATCTTTCATCACGCCCGATGTTGCTTTGCCAGCGAACTTGGTCAGCTCGAAGCTGTGCCGGTGCAGGTGGACCGGGTGCGCTTCATCCGACTGATTGTCGAAGCGAAGACGGTAGCGATAATTGGCGCGCACCCGAATGGGATCTGTCTTCGGGAAGGATTTCCCGTTGATGGTCCAGTTATCCACCCAGTTGTGCCCGGCGAATTTCTTGCGGAAGACGAGCGGCACGACGCCGCCTGACGGCTCCGGAGTCTCCACTTCTCGGCCAAAAATCGTGTAGTCCCAGGGAGTCTTCGCGGGCGCTGTCCACTGTGGCGCTTCGCCGTGGTTCGCATATTCCACGACGATGCCCATTCCGGCATTCCGCATTTGATCATCCGCCTCGCCGAGAATCCATACTCCAGGCTGGTTCATCGCGACGACCGCGTCCACGCGCTCGGCCGGACCCATCTCGATCGCGGCCACCTCGCCTGGGACAGGCACAGCGTTCCCGTCCAGGCTCACGACTCTGAACTTATGACCGGGCAAGGCAATCCGATGTGCTTCGGTGGCGCTGGCGTTCAAAATGCGAAAAAGCACTCTCTGACCCTCTTTGACGCGGACCGGTTCGCCCGAACCCAGCGCACGGCTGTTAAGCGAGTAAACGCGATACGTCACTTCCAGAGTGCCCTCATCGCCCTGGCTGCCGAGAGAGGGGTCCCATCCGTGCAGCGCCAGAAAGACCTCCGCGTCGTACTGCCCGGGCTCTTCTTTCGGTTCGATGTACAGGAATCCGAATTGTCCCGTGTAGGTGGCTCGTTTCATGTCCCGGCCCGCGTGAACGTGGCTGTGATACCAGCGGCTGCCCGAGGGACGCGGAATGAACGAATACCGCCGGACCGCGCCCGGCGGCACCAGCGGTGTCCCTTCTTCCTCGGAGCCATCCACCTCGGAAGGAACGAACAAGCCGTGCCAATGAACCAGCTCCGGAATTCTTGTCTCGTTGAAAACGTCCACGGTAACCGGTTGACCCTCGCGCAGGCGCAAGACGGGGCCGGGAGCCCCGCCATTATACCCGGTTGTCTTAATCACTTTCCGCGGGGCGACTTCGATCTCGATGGGCGAGATGCGAATGGTCACGTCGGCCTTGGGATTGTGTGGCGTAGTTTCGAAACCGATACGTCTTGCTAACTCCGCGTAAGCCGGGGTTCCCAGCAGAGCGATAAATTCTCGGCGTTCCATGATTCCCTTGGGCGAAATCGCCAGCACTCCCATTCATGAAAGTCGCTCAGGTGAGTCAACCTTAACACGGGCAACGGTTCTCCGGTCATGGAGGCTAAGTTCTGAGAAATCGGCGGACCCGAGATGTGGCCATTCCTGCTGCCTTGACGATTGTTCCTGAATGACGTTTTCCGCGCGGAAAAATCGAAGGTGCACTATTCGCAGCGCAGCGCGATCATCGGATCAACTTTCGTTGCGCGACGCGCGGGGATATAGCACGCCAGGATACCGACGGCGGCGAGTACGACAGAGATCGCACCGTAGGTTAGCGGATCGCTTGGACGGACGCCGTAAAGGAGCCCGGAGAGCAGAGGCGTTAAGGCCGCAGCCATCGCCAAGCCAGCCAAAACGCCCACGACCACCGGCAGACCGCTCTGGCGCAATACCATTCTGCCCACGTCAGCCGAATTCGCGCCGACAGCCATGCGAATGGCAATCTCCCGCTTGCGCTGGGCTACGGAATAGGATGTCACACCGTAAATGCCGATCGATGCTAGGAAAAGAGCCAGAGCTGCGAGAGCTCCTGCCAGCACGGTGACGAATCGCGTTTGTGCGCGTGCCTTTTCGACATACTCCATCTGCGGGCGCAGATTCGAGACCGGCATCTCCTTGTCGAGCTTCTTTACGGCGCGCTGCACGTAGGCGGCAAACGTCTCGATCGGCGCGGTAGTCCGGACCACGAGCGAAAACGCCGGCCGCGGCGCCAGCGGCACAGGCAAATAGATCTGCCCGCGTCCCTTGCTGGTCAAGGAGTGTGCCTGGATGTGCTTCACCACGCCAATCACCACCACCGGCTCGCGAATAAACTGGAATGCACCAGCGGGCGAATCTTCGACGCTCAGCTTTTTGCCGATGGCATCCTGGCCGGGCCAAACTTGTTCGGCTACCGTGTCGTCGACGATGGCCACGTGCGTGTGGACCGCGTCGTCGGTGTCCTCAAATTCCCGGCCCGCCAGCAGCGTCGCGTCCATGGTTCGAAAATATCCCGGGAGTGTCGCGCGGTGGTCCGCCATCACCGTGTTTTGCTGCTCGACCGGTGCGCCTTCGGGCCAATAGTAGCTGTACCAGTTCCCCAGGCCTTCATCCAGCGGGAGATGGGAAACGCCGCCAACAGATTGCGTGCCAGGCATTGCGGAAAGATTTGTTCGCAACTCTTTGAGAAAATTAGTTAAGGACTCGCCGGTGCCGTAACGCGCCCAGGGAAACGACAGTTGAAACGTTAAGACGTTCTCCGGATGAAAGCCTGGATCGACGCGCAGCAGGCTCGTAAACGTTCGGATCATCAGGCCGGTCCCCACCAAAAGAATGCAGCCGAGGCTCACTTCGCTTACAATCAGCAACTGGCGCAGCCACGGTTTTCCTGTTGTCGTGGCTTTTCCGCTTTCCTTCAAAATTTCAACCAAGTCCCCGCGAGCGACCGACAACGCGGGCGCCAAGCCAAACAGCATGCCCGTCAAGATCGAAAGCACGAGCGTGAACGCCAGGACCCAACCGTCCAATTTCGGCGCCATCAGCAGGTAAATTCCTTCCGGCTGAAGGGAGAGAATCCATTTCAGGGCCATCCATCCAATTCCCAGCGCGGCTATTCCTCCAAGACATCCAAGGAATACATTTTCTGTCAGAAGCTGACGGATAATGCGCCTTCGATCCGCGCCCAGCGCCGCGCGAAGAGCAGTTTCGTGCCTTCTGCCTCCTGAGCGCGACAGCAATAAATTAGCGAGGTTCGCGCAAGCAACGAGCAACACCAGCACAACGGCGGCAAACAGCGAAACCAGCGCGGGTTGTATCGACCTTACGTCGTCCTCTTGAAGCGACAAGACACTCAAGTGCAGCGACTGTTCTGCGTATTCCTTCGCCTGGCCGCGAAGCTGCGAGGCAACAGATTCCGCTTCCCTTTGCGCTTGCGCCACGGTGACGTCCCGGCGCAGCCTGCCAATCATCCTTATGTACGCCGTATCGCGGCTCTGTTTCTCCAGGTCGTTCAAAAATGGGATGAAAACCTGCACGTCTGCCATCCTGCTATCAGGAAATAGCAGCTTGAAATTTCGCGGCAGCACGCCAACAATCGTGAAGTTGTTCCCGTTCAACCGCGCGGTTTGCCCAACAATGCGCGGATTCGCGCCGAATTGCCGCCGCCATAGGCCGTCAGTCAAAACGAGGAGTGCAGCCGCGCCTCCGCGGTCTTCGCCAGGCGCAAAGAATCGTCCGAGTTGCGGCTTCTCGACCAACAACGGCAGAAAATTCGCAGTCGTAAGAGCCAATCGCACCTGCTCCGGCTCGACAGTTCCGGTAATCGTGCCGCTGGTTACCCATATCCCGGCAATTTCCTCAAACGCGCGACTGCGATTGCGTAGCTCAATCAGCTCCGGACCGGAAGCTGGCCCGCGCGTCTCATTCCCCCATGTCGACCAGATCATGGCTAGACGCTTTGCATTTGGATAAGGAAGCGGCCTTAGGAGCACGGCGTTGACCACGCTGAAGATTGCGGTGTTCGCGCCAATGCCGAGCGCCAGAGTAAGGACCGCCACAGCGGTAAAGCCTGGAGAGTTGCGCAACATGCGCGCGGCGAAGTGCACATCGGTCCAGACGGATTGCAACCAAAAGCCACGGAGCTCTTCACGGCATTCGGCTTTGAATTTTTGGTAGCCGCCGAATTCGATGCGCGCGCGGCGCGCGGCTTCGGCGCGCGGGAGACCGGAGCGTTCGAGATCGTCAGCGCGCCTTTGTATGTGCGAGCGAATCTCCTCATCCAGTTCGCCCTCAAACTGAGAGCGATGGAAGAGAGTGGAAGCAAGGTAACGAAGCGAGGCGAAGAGTCTCATAGCTCCTCCGGTTGCGCGGCGAGCGCGGAAGGCCCGCTGCAATGAGTTCGTAGAACCTGGCGCGGCGATGGTTATCGGATGTGCCCCAGTTTGTCTTGAGGAGTCCCTGGCGGACCAAGCGATACAAAGCTGGATAGAGCGCACCCTGTTCGATGAGTAGCGCCCCGTGCGAGATCTGTTCGATGCGCAGAAGAATGCCGTACCCGCAGAGCGGGCCGAGAGAGACGGCCTTCAGGATGAGGAGATCGAGAGTGCCCGGGAGAATCTGAGCTTGGCCGGCCATGCCTCCTCCTAAGACAGTTAGGAGACTATACCAATCTCTCCTAAGTTGTAAAGGAGAGCGGATCTTTTGGAAAAGCTTATTGGGAGGTCTAGCGGGGAGCTTGGTGCAAAATTCACCGGGGCTCAAATCACCGGAGATTGTGTCCAGAAGCAGACCGTAAGCGACGACTTTCCGGGGTCAACACGGCAACTAGTCTGCAAAGCCGGCTTCCTTCACGTGGCCGTGATTGTGCTATGCGCGGATATGAATTCCGCAACGCGGTCCAGAGTCCGATTAGAGGAAGTGCGGTGCTCGAGACCGCGGTTCACCCCTTCAGCGCTGACAGATCATCTGTTGCAGTCGTCCGTTAATCGGATTGTGACTTTCCTAGTGCAAGCAGTCTGTGGTACAGCTTGATTGTTTCTACCCTGGAATTAAGACCCGGCGGGGGGCCAAATGAAGGCACTCTATGGTTTGGCTATTTTGTGGGCGGTGTTGTTTCTAAGTGCTCCCGGCCTCTCCTCTCGGACTGGACGGTTGGCACCGGAATGGGTACAACTCGTTTTAAGGTCCCTGCATTGATGAAATCGACCTCGGGTGGACCCGAGCTTTCCATATTACCAAGCGCCAGACCATCCAGATTGAGGCTCAAGTGTTCAACTTGTTTAACCATCCGAACTTTTTCGTGCCAGCCGGGGCGGGCATTGTGCAGACGGAACACAACCCGGTCGGACCAAACTGCGGCGATGGCGCAACGCTCAACCAGACCTGTTTCCTGGTTCCCAACTCAGGATTCAAGACGCTGCAGTCCATCAACCAATTGAACGGGCCGCGAACATTTCAGTTCGCGTTTCGTTATCGATTCAGAGGGCGGCACGAGTTCATCATCCAACACTCGGAAGTAACATGAGAGACCTGATTCGGTTATTCACGCGTCTTCTCAACTTCACGGCCGGGCGCCGCTGCGACGAACGGCTCAGAGAAAAGATTGAATCGCGTATAGCGACCCAGACTGAAGAGAACATCCGCGCCGGCATAACTCCCGGGGAAGTGCGCCGCGACGCCCGCCTGAAGTTCGGGGCGGTGGAGGTGCTTCGGGAAGACTACCACGTCGAAAAGGGCCTGCCATTCGCGGAGAACCTGCTGCTCGATGTTCGTTATGCGCTTCGCGTGCTTCGGAAGTCTCCGGCGTTCACGGTCGTGGTCTTACTCACTCTGATGTTGGGGATTGGGGCAAACGTTGTCGTCTTCGGAGTGCTGAATGCGGTCCTGCTGCACCCGCTGGATGTGAGCGACCCACAGAGCCTGTATCAGATTCGCCACAAGCCGTGGATGAGCGGACGGCTACTGACTACGTCGTATCCCGCGTTTGAGGATTTTCGGCAGCGAAACACCACCTTTAGCGGGATGGCCGGGATTTATGGATATTCTCATGCGGGACTGAGCTGGCGTAACGCGGTGATGAAGGTCCACGGCGATGAGGTCACCGGCAATTATTTCGATCTGCTGGGCGTGCAGCCGGAGGTAGGACGGTTCTTCCACGCGACGGATGAGCATGGGCCGGATTCAGCGCCGTATGTGGTGTTGAGCGACGCTCTGTGGCGGAGCGCGTTTCAAGCCGATCGGGGCGTGGTTGGGACGACCGTGGAACTCAACAAGCATCCGTTTACGGTGGTTGGCGTGGCACCGGCGCGGTTCCATGGCACGGAGCGGTTCGTGTGGCCGGACTACTGGATGCCCATGGCGAACGAGGTGCAGGTGGAGGGCTCGGATTACCTGCATAGCCGAACATCCATAGCTGTTACGGTGATTGGCCGGCTTAAGCCGGGCGTGACGCCGCTGTGGGCCACGGAAAATCTGAATGCGATTGCGGCTGAGCTGGCGAAGGAGTATCCCGAGACCGACGACGGACAGTCGCTGCGGCTGATTCATCCGGGACTCCTCGGGGACGATGGTGATGTCATTCGGGGATTTCTTTACAGCGTGACCGTGCTGGCGCTGCTGGTGCTGGCGGCGGCATGCGCGAACCTGGCAACTCTGTTTGCCGCGCGCGCGGCGGATCGCAGCCGGGAACTGGCGCTCCGCGTGGCCCTTGGATCGAGCCGGCGGCGGCTGGTGAAGCAACTGCTGACCGAGGCGGTCATGGTATCGCTGATGGGCGGAGCAGCGGGGCTGGTGAGCGCGGACCTGCTGTTGGGTGTGTTGAATCGGTCGGATCCGTTCGTTGGCCAGCTGACAGTAAGCGTGGATGCGCGTGTGTACCTGGCAGGCCTGGCATTGACACTGGGAAGCGCGCTGTTGTTTGGGATGGTTCCGGCGTGGCAGACGTGGCAGAGCAGTCCCTTGCAGATGATGAAAAGCGGACCGGCGGATGTACTGCACCTGCGTCGGTTTGCCCTGCGGGACCTGTTGTTGGGCGTACAAATTGCCATCTGCACGCTGCTGGTAACAGCTTCGCTGGTGGCGGTGCGCGGCTTGGTGCGCGCGCTGCACGCTCCGCTGGGCTTCCAGCCGCAGGGCGCGATGCTGGCCGATCTGGACCTGAGCCAGGTGGGACAGGCAGGCGACGTGGTGCTCGAGAAAAAGAAAGCGATGGTTGAAGCGGCGCGGAGCATCCCCGGTGTAACGGCGGCGGGTACCGTGAGCCGCACGCCGATGACCGGCGGGATGCATGGGATTCCGATTTTCCGGCCGGGGACGGCAGAGTTCACGTTGAATAAGGCTGTGCTGGCTCCGTATGTGTTTACGATGTCGCCGGACTACCTGAACGCTGCCGGTACTCGGCTACTGGGTGGGCGGGATGTCTCCTGGCAGGACACCACGACGACGCCCTATGTGGCGGTCGTGAACGAAACCTTCGCGCGGAAGATGTGGGGTCAAACGCCGGCGATCGGACAGCGGTTCATTCTGTGGAGCAAGCTGACGGAAGTGGTGGGCGTGGCGGAAGACGGCAAGTATCACGACCTGCAAGAGTCGCCGCAGGCTGTGGTGTACCTACCGTTATCGCAGAGCGAGGACAGCGAAGCGGTTTTCGTGGTGCGGTCGCGGCTGGCGCCGAACGAGATGGCTGCGGCGCTCGAACGCACGCTGAGCGGCATGGAGCCGAATGTGCCAATCACGGTCGAGAGCTGGCCCGATGCGCTGGAAGGTGAGCTGTTCCCGGCACGGGCAGCGACAGTGGCGCTGGGCGTCATGGGTCTGCTGGCGGCGATGCTGGCGGTGACGGGCATCTTTGGTATGGCGGCCTACAGCGTAAGCCGACGTATGAAGGAGCTGGGCATCCGCGTGGCATTGGGCGCGCGCAAGACGCAAGTGATGAGCGCGGCGGTAGGCCGGCCAATGGCGCTGCTCGGCGTGGGATCGGTGCTGGGTCTGCTGGCAGGAATCTGCGCGAGCCGCCTGCTGGGGCAGATCGTGTATCAGGCCAATCCGCGGGATCCCGTGGTCGTGGGCGGCACGGTGCTGACGATGGCGCTGCTCGGTATTGCAGCGTCCGCCATTCCAGCCCGGCGAGCGCTTGCCGTGGACCCCTCCGAACTCATGCGAGAAGAGTGAGGCAGGTGAATATAAAGTACGCGAGTCAGCATGGCAAGAGCCCGAAGATCTAAGACAACGATCTTTGGGAATTCATCGACGCCTCGGTGGGCCCGCTCGGCGATTGTGATCTCTTCTGACCGAGCACTGCTGCAACCGCGTCTGACAGCCTCCTATTTGGAAATAGACAGACTTATAGATGCAGTCGCAGCCACCCCGCGGAGCCATTTGAGCACCTGAATTTCAGATAGGTTTCGATTTGCCAGAATGAAGAGGAAGCACGCGGCGCATTCCGAGGGCAGATTCACTGCATCGGTACCGATAAGTATGGTGTTTGCTGATTGCAGACAGGTTACGGCAAGCCGGAGGTAATCCCTGCAAGACTCTGAGGGCAAAGGTCATTGTAGCCTCGCGTATTCAGACTTAGCAGCAATTAGAATGGGGATGTCGGGGTCAGCGTCTTTCCAGAGCGATAGGAAATCCTGATACGCCGACTTGGCCTTGGCGGTGTTGCCTATCGTGGCATAGGCGCGGCCGATCAGGAGATGCGCTAGCGCGCCGATTACGGAATCCAAGACCACGCCGCGATGGTCGAGTATCTTCTGGAATTCCGCTGCCGCTTCCTGGCTGTGGTGCGCGGCGAGGTAGGCTTGACCTCGCAGGTAAGCGGCCAGAAAGCTGTCACCCCAGCCTGCCTCATAGGGCGTCACGGACGCGAGCAGCCCCACTGCTCGCATTGGATTGCCTCGCTTGAGCTCGATGGTGGCTCGAATCTCCGGGAGCCACATCTTGTTGGCGAAGCCGCCTGGTGAGGTCTGGCTTGCGAGACGGTCCGCCATTCTCGTGGCCTGAATCAAGTCACCGCCCAGCGCAACGGCCAGCGCCGGCTGTCCTCCGAGTCTTCCCGCAGCAGCCGCATCTGCGCGTGCGACGTCCAAATTGCCACACAGGGCCTCTAGGAGGGCCTCGTTTGATTCAATCTCGCCCGCAGTGGACCTGTCTCCCTCACTCACGGCCTTGTTTTCAACGCGCCTGTATAATTCTCGGGCCGCGCCGAGCCGGCCGAAGTATGCTGCCGTATTCCCTGGCTCCAAGAGTGCTCTCGTTTCTAAACCCGGCATGCTTGACAACGTAGCGGCGAACTTCGCCATCATCTCCTCGTCGCCATCGAGAAAAGCTAGGAGGTACCTGACCCGTGTAGGCTCGCCCAAATCCACCCTGCGAGCCTGCGCTTCTTGATACACGGCGCGCGCTTCGGCCGGACGATTCAAAGCGATATAGCCAAGCATGAGGCCAGCGTATGGCAGCGCCTGGCTGGAATCCAGTTCCTTGGCCTTGCGGAATTCCTCTGCGGACTGCGCAAAGTTTCCTAGCAGCGCGTTTTCAAATCCCAAGATGCGGTGTGGCGCGAAATCGCGAGGATAGGTCTGCTCCCAGAGTTCACAGTTCTGCATGGCCTGGTCCGTCTGGAAGGTGACAAATTGGTAGAAGACGGACGAGATGTCAAACTTCTCCCGATCACTCGCCCGGTTGCGTAGCCCGAAAGCTTTACGAATCGCATCAACCGATAACGCGTTTTGTCCCAGAACCTCATAGGCGCGGCCGAGATTGGCGTAAGCCATGGCGAAATCGGGGTCCAACTCGATAGCATGCTGGAACAACAGAATGGCACCGGCCTGGTCGCCCTTGCCGAACTTGGAGAGGCCTAAACTATAGGCTTTCAGGGCTTCGAGTGAGGATGTGGTTGCCTGAGCCAGGGGCACGTCAAATCTTTGAATGGAGCTGAGAGACTCTCCCAGCTCGACGCGCAGTCTCTCCGCCGCGCTGCCGAGCGCCGCCAACACTTGCTGCTTGCTCGTCGCTTCGGTCTGTTCCCGGGCCAGAGTATCTCCCGTGGCGCAATTTATAGCGTTGAGTCCGATCACATACTGCCCGCCCAGATTTGCGACCGAGCCTGCAATGTACGCTTTACTTCCCGTTCGCTGACACACCTCTTGCGCGACACCTGCGGAGACTACCTCATCCGGTGACCGCGTCATTTCCTTCAGTGCGGAGCGCACTTTCTGCTCCGGGAGTATGTTCAGCAGCGGAGATTGACCCAACTGTACCGCCAGCCCTTGCTTGAGGGTGTCGTCGAAAATCGGCTCGCCCGTAGAGTTAGCGAAATCTGCGAGGACGATGCTGTCCTTCTCGGTCAGGAGGTTGCGTCGATGTGGGCGAAAGTAAAGCAATAGCAGGATCAGGATGGCAAGCAACGGCGCGGCCAACACGAGCGACTGGACGATACGAAATCTTTTTCCTTCGGGTCTCGGGTTCGGCAAAGTCTCGAATCCCTGCACCGCCTGCAGCGCGGAATGCACGTCGCTGGCTCGCTGGAAGCGTTCGCTTGGCGATTTCTCCAGGCAGCGCAAGATAACCGCCCGGAGAGCCGGAGAAGCGCCCGCTGGCAACGGTACAGGAGCCTCCCGCAGGATCGAAGAACTCAACTCAAAGGTTGTGCGCCCGCGAAAGGGGTAGGTACCGCTAGCCATTTCATAAAGCAAAATCCCGAGCGACCAGATGTCTGTCCGCACATCCGCGGGCTCTCCACACAACAATTCTGGAGCGAGGTAGGGCAGCGTGCCAACAATCGGTCTGGACTCCGTAAGTGGGACGTTCGAGGCGGTCGCCTCTTGGATTTCGGCATCGCCAAGACGCGCGGCTAGGCCGAAGTCCAGCACCTTTATGCGACCTTCCGGAGTGACCATGGCGTTCGCACTCTTCAGGTCACGATGAATCACTCCGTGTTCGTGAGCGTGAGCGAGGGCATCTGCTATCTGTATCCCGTAACGCACTTCCACATTCTGCGGCAGACCCGCGACTCCCAACATTGTGCTGAGCGGCTGACCCGCGACCTGCTCCATGACGATGTAAGCTTCACCGTCCGAGTCGCCAACTTCGTGGACCGTGCAGATGTTGGGATGGTTCAGCGAAGAAGCGGCGCGGGCCTCGTGGAGTAGCAAGTCGCGTGCGCTCTTATCCGCAATCACACGATCACCAACCACTTTAATGGCGACTTTGCGTTCCAGGACGGTGTCGAACGCCGAGTACACCACACCCATGCCGCCGGCGCCAAGTTTCGCGACGATGCGGTAGTGCGAGAGGGTCTGCCCGATTAGCGCGTCCGAATCGGCCATCGTGCCGCAATCTTAGAGTTCGACCAAGGGCGAGTCAACGAATGGTTTACACAGCGAATCCGCGATGATCTCCGCATGGTGCCCGGTAGAACGCATCTGCGGGTGAAGTGGAATCGCCCTAAAATCACAAGGTCCGGCAACGCAGCAACACAGAACTTATCCAGAAACGGCGTTCGCGGGGACGAGGAAGCAATCGAACTTTTGCTATCTTGGATTTTTCGAAGATTGAGGCGGGCAAGCTGGACATCGCGTCGATACCGTTCGACCTGCGTGAGAATCTCGGCGAGACGATGAAAGGTCTCCGTATCCGCGCGCATCAGAAGAATCGTGCAGGTATCCGTCAGGCAAATCCGCGAACTTCCCCGGTGTGCTATCTCTGGCCGCTCGTTCGGCGCGCTCGATTTTGGAAAGCCCCATCACTAGGTTATCTCACATATTCGTCGGAACGGCTTTCTCGAGGCGGCCACTTTGTTCTGGAATTGAGGTTTCGCTCCGGATGAAAGGCCCTTTCTCTGAGGACAACGTCCGGAGCTTCGCTGGAATCTCTGGGTTACGGTGCTGAAGAATTCCTCGCGCCGCCGAACCGACCAACCGCGTGTCCGCATCACTTAGCATGGTTACGGTGATCGCCGCGCGCGGCCGCTGGAGCAAATTCACGTAAACGGTCGGACGCGGTGGCACATCCAGACCATATTCGTGAGTGTCTCCCACAATCCCGACAATCGTCCGTAAACGCAAGTCGCCATCCATATTTCCAAACTCAATCGTATGTCCGATGGGGTCCTGATTTTGGCCACCGGTCGCGCCCAAGCGATTCGCCCTCGAATCAGCGGAATTCCCAGAACCTGGAAGTATCCGTCCGCGGCCACGCAGAAGTCCGCATTGCCTGGCTTGACCGAAAAAGTGCCGCCTGTGAGCTGCTGGATTCTGCGCGAGACTCCCAAACCATGCATTTCGCCGGCGAGAAGTGATTTCAGGATGAGCGTGTCCAGGGTGCCTTGCAGAAGAATGCTGCTTTGGGTTTCGTGGGGATTCGAACCCACCAGACCCTTGCGGGTCTAGCGATTTTCAAGACGGGTGATTGCGTTCCGGCTCCGGCCTAAACTTATGATAACGCAAGACGGCGGTCGGCAAGCCTGGACGGTTTGGTCACGCAATTCAGAGTGCTTTGGGACAAAGGCCATTACACCGCGGCAGCCGAGGATGGAGGCACATCCCCGCTATAAGAGCACCCCAAGAGCTGCCGTCTGAGTCGTACCGTTGTACGAAGCCGAGACGGCGGCAGAAGTCGAGATGAGAACGACGGACGTGCGGACAGTGAAGGATGCGCTGGTGGCACCGGCAGGAATGAACACGCTGGTGGGCACGCTGGCCGCGCCGTTGCTACTGGAGAGGAGCACTTGCGCCCCACCTGCGGGGGCCGGCTGGGTCAGGGTTACAGTGCCCATGGAAGATTCGAGGCCGCCAACGACGCTCGATGGGCTCAACGTCAGCGAGGAAAGAGTGGGCAGTGGAGGAGGCGCAGGTGTCACGATCAGCGAAGCCGATCTGGTCGCGCCACTGTAGGTCGCGGAGATGGTGACCGTGACAGACGCAGCGACGGCGCTGGTGCCAACCGTAAACGTCGCGCTCCTAGCTCCGGCTGCCACCGTCACACTCGAAGGTACTTGGGCGGCGTTGCTGCCGGAGAGCGCCACTTGCGCTCCACCCGCGGCGGCTGGCCCGCTCAACGTCACCGTGCCGGTGGAGGAGTTCCCCCTGGTAACGCTCGTCGGGTTCAGCGTCAGCGACGAGAGAGTCACAGGGGGAGGCGGCGCGGGATTGACCGTGAAGAAAGCCGATCTGGTAGCGCCGCCAAAAGAGGCGGAGATAGTGACGGTGGTCGATGCCGCGACCGCATTGGTGCTGACCGTGAACGACGCGGTGGTAGCTCCCGCTGCAACGATCACACTGGAAGGCACGCTAGCCACGCTGGTGTTGCTGCTGGAAAGCGGGACTTGCGCGCCACCTGCGGGAGCGGGGCCGCTCAACGTCACCATGCCGGTGGAGGAATTCTCGCCCGTAACACTCGTTGGGTTCAACGAAAGCGCGGAGAGTGCGAGCGAGGAAGGAACAGAAGAGAGCTCGAAATCCAACACGGCGGGATTGGGATCGTTTAGTGAAACCGCCACGAACTTCGAAGGAGAGATCATATAGATGACAGCGTTGCCTCCCGTCCCGGAGGTGACCGTCATGGTTCCTCTGCCGTTTGCTGGCGAGGAGGTTACGGAGTACGTGGCTTTGAACGCCGCGCCCGAGACCGCTCCGCTCGGCGCGCCAATATCCTCAGTGGCGGTGAGAGTGCCCGTGGGGGTTGCGCCGTCCGCGGTGAACTCGCCGGAGAAGACGGTCACTCCGAATGCCGCCGGGTTGCTGGCGAAGCCAGCATACGTACCATTCAGTGCGCCATTGGTGAACGAGCCCGCAGCCTGGGGTTCGCCGAATCCGAACGAAACATTGGAGTCCGAAACGAAGAGGAAGACTTGATTCAAGTTCACCAGGTAGGCAATCAAGCTGAATCCTCCAGCGGTAAGGGAGGTGCGGCCATTCGCGGCGACGCTGTAAGTCCCCGTCGCACCCGTCAGGGAGTTGGGAGCTCGGCAAAAGTTCTCGTCGTAGGTCAGAGAAAAGGCGCCGCTGCCGTTGCTGGTGACCAAGCCTGCGCCCGCTTTGGGCACACCTGATCCACTGCTACACGTGGAGAGTCCGGTGAGGTAAATCACCATGTGGCCATTCAGCGAAGCGTCTGTGAAACCCCCGGCGGGAAGTTGCTGCTGCACCACGACGCCATTGAGCAGTGGAGTTGCCGGGCTGACCGCGTCACTCTCCATCGCGAACAGCTTTCCTGAATTCACGATGTAAAAGACGAAATTCAGGGTGTCGGGCGTTCCACCGAAGCTGAAGGCGAGGTTCATTGTGCCCCGCCCCGTGGCGGCATTGGACACGGTGTAATTCGCTGCCGTAAAGGTCATCGGATAATCGGTGCCGTAGGCATTGACGTCCCCCGCGGTGTTGGCGAGAGTGCCTCGCCCGTTCGAAGTAAATCTGCCCTCGATCGCGGCGCGATTATTTGCGTTATCTAAGCCGGCGGCGCCGAACGCGTAGTCACCCGTTATGCTGGCCGTGCTATAGGCTGTGGTGTCCGCTTTTTCCATGGTTCCCGAGCCGATGGTTCCCGAGCCGCCCGAGGCGTCGAACTCGATGAACTCAGCGTTGCCGTTGGCGGTCATCGCGAAGGCAAGCCTGGCCGGGCCACCTGCAATATTCAGGGTCATTACCCCGCGATTGTCGGCACCGATCGAATAGGTTCCTGTAAACGGTTGAGCGACCAGCGTGGCTCCGGCGCCGAGGCCGTTGGTATCCAGTTCTCCGTTGGTGACGTTGCCGGCCCCGTCCGCCGTAAATCTTCCTACGCTCCCAAAAATGGACGAGACGGTTGCATTCCCACTGATTCCTCGAAAGGTGAATGCGTAGTTGCCACTCAATTCGGCGTTATTCACGATACTGGTTTGCCCCTGGAGTGTTGCAGCAAATAGCAACGCGCAACACAAGATCAGCAGAACGTTTAGCGTACGCATCTTTCCTCCACTTGCTGGCTAGGCGATTGGATCTGTCATTTTTGTTGCGAACGTCCGGTCAAGACTGAGGGGAGCGCGCCTCGACCTAAACCGACCGTTACGCTTACGGTTGGCACGAGGAACACCTAGAATTCACAATTGGAGAGCTGCGCTTTTCTAAAGCGTTAAGCGCTCGCATGAGACCTCAAGCTCTTGTCTACACGCCCCTAAATCAACTCATGCAGGCTTTCCCGCTCTGGGCCAGGTTCAAGGCAGCTCGCCCCCGCACTACCTATGCTTGAGGAGCGACAGAAAGACAATCGGGTGAATGCCGCAAAACCAAGACCGGGGATACTTGAAAAGTGGGCGATTGCCCAGATGGCCGGCTGAGCTGGTGATACTGGAAGGTGGCGTGATGCCCAAAGGATCCGTAATTCGGCATGGGACCGTCACATCAGCAGCACCTAATGCCCCCCTGAAGTTGTGTAATAGACGGACGTTGTTCCGCCCGAACTGATGCGGGGACCGGTCTCGGGCGTCGTGCAAAGCTGAACTGGGTTCGGCGTGCGTTAGGGAAGTTCGAAATCCGGCAGCCGCCGTGCCTTCCGGTCGAATGTCAGCGTGCAGGAACAGCACATTCTCGCGCCCAGGGCCGCGATCACGGCGTCGGCGAACGATCCTTGTCCACCCTTCAGGGCAATCGTCGCGGTGAAAACCTCCTGCTCGTTCTCCACGACGAGCACATCGGTTTGCAACATGCGTTCGACGGCGCCTGCGATTTCACAGGGTGTCAGCCGGTAGGCACGCTCGAGTGCGGCGTTCGTTTGCCAACTTCCCAAAAAAGCGGTGGGCGAAGACTAGAACGCAAGCTAAGAAAATGGGGAAATAGGTCGCTGAGGCAAAGCCTTCATCATAAGGAACGGACGTCAGTAAGGCACAGGCGATGGCAAGCTCGGCGCCTTAATCCCTGTCGGACCGCCCATTGACCTTCGCGGTTTTCTACTTTGTCGATCTCGGCAAAAAGCGATTTTGTGAGTCCGGCAACGGAAGCCACATTCCGCATGATTTTGCGTTTTTTTTCATAAGCCACTTTATACCGGGAAAACAACATAATCGTCGCTTTCCAGAAGCAAGCATGTCGCACGCTTTCTCGATCCGGCGCCTGCGCGTTTCCGGTTGCTTGGCCGAGCTTATCGAGAAAATCCAGTCCCGGCGCGCCATTGGTGTGATGTCCTCCCACCCTGCCTGCGCTAGCGGGGCGGCTGCAAGGGCTTTGCGTAGATCCATGGGCACCCTAATCTCCGGTTCTTCTCCGGGCCGCGTAATCTCCACCGTTACTGTGTCTACCGCATCTGCGCCCGCGGCATCGCGCATGGTTTTGTTAACCCTGAGCCAGTGACTTCCTTTGCCGTTTGGTTCGAGAGCGCCTCGAAAAGGGAAGCCATTGATGGTTCCCTCCACGATCGTCATGCCTCGTGATGGAAGCTTCGCACTCGCGTTCTTGGGCAGAGTTAGGGTCCACGATCCAGTCTTTTCGTTTGCCTCGGGCCGAAACAACTTGGCACTGAAGCGAATCGTTGACTTGGTTTCTTGCAGCCTAGCCAGTTTCATATGAGGAGGAATCTACAATGAAACGCAGAATCTTAACAGTCTTACGAGTCCTCGGCTTGTGCGTCGGCACGGCCTCCGCTCAGTTCGGCTTCGGTGGGCCGATCCTACGGGGCGCAAAAGGCGGGCCGCTTGTCCTAAACATGCTGGCAAACGAGTCATCCGGCCAACACTCCGCAACCGAAAGAACTACCACGACGGCGAGTCGAAAAATTGGAAGCCGCTTGAGTGGCATGGCTGCTATTCGCTCCATCGAGGCATCGCAACGCGGCTAACGGCGATAACCTAAGATCCGATGGCAGCAAAGGGCTGTTACGGCATGCGGTGTGCCAATTATGTTGCGCACCGCGGGTTAGGGCTTTTCGTTCCACCACCAGAGCGGGGGAAGAGGCTTCTGCTCGGGATAGATTTCGTCGAGGGTGTTGCCCTCGAAGAGTTCCCCGTTTTTCATCACGTACTCGATCGTATTGGTGTTGTGAATGTCGTCGAGCGGATTCTTATTGAGGACGACGAAATCGGCAAGTTTCCCGGGCTCGATGGAGCCGAGGTCCTGGGCGAAGCCCATGGCTTCGGCGCCGCGGATCGTAGCGGAGCGAAGGACATCCATGTTGGAGGCGCCGCCGGAAGAGAGGGCCCACATTTCCCAGTGATAGCCAAGCCCTTGGAACTGGCCGTGGCTGCCGATGCAAATCCGGCCGCCGGCCTTGATGATCTTGGCGTCCTGCGCGGCCAGGCGCGGGAAGGCGAGTTCGTCCATGCGTGTCCAGATGCGACGGCGGCGAGTGCGATCGTCCACGATATTGTGCGGGAGGAAGCGGCGGACTTTGGGGTCGTCGTGCACTTCCGTAGTTTCGTAGAAGTAATTTTCGGCCCAGGGACCACCGTAAGCCACGATCAGAGTTGGCGTGTAGAAGA
>Ga0210398_10000702_pt1 | contig 37086 bp, 30 predicted proteins | sample IncBWC4OmetaG_FD_161047 | JGI IMG/M metagenome (GOLD analysis project Ga0210398, IMG submission 161047) | Forest soil microbial communities from Barre Woods Harvard Forest LTER site, Petersham, Massachusetts, United States - Inc-BW-C-4-O | ecosystem: Environmental > Terrestrial > Soil >... | reverse complement strand
TTCTGAAGGTGCTGCCTGCGGCATCCGAGCGCACCAATTCAATCCGCCCCAAGTGTGCCTCGGCGATCCAGCGCGCAATCGAAAGACCGAGTCCCGCGCCGCCATCTGCGCCGCTGCGCGCGCGCGCGCGATCCACGCGAAAGAATCGCTCGAAAATCCGGGAGTGCATCTCCGCGGGAATACCGGGGCCGCTGTCCGTTACGCTGACCTCGTAGCCGCCCGGTACGCTTCCGGACACGATCGAGATATTCCCTCCGGCAGGTGTGTACTTGATGGCGTTATCCAGAAGATTCAGGATCATGCGGCGCACCAGATCTTCATCCGCGCGGACGGGCATTTCATTTGCCGCCACAACCGACAACGTAATGTTCTTGGCCTGGGCAAGGGCGCGTGCGGCGCGCGCACCGTCGGCGACCAGTTCGTCCAGGTAGAAATCAGTGTGGGCTAACCGATACTCGCCGGCATCCGCGCGCGTCAGGGTGAACAGGTCTTCAACAATGCGCGCGAGACGTTGCGCTTCCTGGTGTAATACGGCGAGAGATTCGCGATACTCCTCCGGCGAGCGCGAAACTTGCGACAGTGCGACTTCTGCTTCACCGCGCAGAATCGAGACAGGCGTGCGCAACTCGTGCGAAGCGTCCGAAATAAAGCGGCGCTGGTGTTCGAACGATTGATCGAGGCGATCCAGCAGGTCGTTGAAAGTTTGGGCCAGCCTGCCAAGCTCATCTTTCGGGTTGCGGACCGCGAGGCGATCGTGGAGATTTATGGCGCCGATGCGCTCCGCCTGCGCGCCCATGGCGGCAACGGGTGCCAAACTTCGGCGCGCGAGGAAGTAGCCGCCGAGGCTCGCGAGCAACACGCCGAGTGGGATCAACCAGGCAAACGCGATGCGAATTTCCTGCAATATTTCGTGTTGCGCGTGCAGGGAGCGCAGGATGACGAGCGAACAGGTCTGGTTATTTGCCGTAAATCGTACCGCATACGCACGTAACCCGCCTTTTTCAGCGGCGATGGTCCGGTAGGTTCGGTCCGACTGTAACGCCTCTTCTACAAATTGTTGGAAACCGCTGGAAGCAACCTCGTGTGCGGCTATAGCATTCGTCGGAGCGCTGGAAGGCAAGACGTCCGCCGAGTTCACGACAATTTTGCCCGCGGAATCCACGACGAGTAGAGTATCGCCGCGGACGCGGTGTTCGAGCATCGCTTGTCGAGCGGCAGCGCGCAATCCACCGAGTTCATCCGGATCCTTGAGTTCATCCTGGAAGGTCACCAGAAAAGACTTGGCGAGTTCCGCAAGGTCGGCGTCGGTGCGGCGATTTTCACCTCGGGCGAAGAGGAAATAACTGGTGAGGCTGAAGACCAGCAGAAGAAACGCCAGCACCACGGAGTACCAGAGCGTCAAACGCACCCGCAAGGTATCAAACATGATTCTTCCCGGGCGGCGAACTCGATTTTTTTCTTCCGGGATCGGAAGCGCGAATATTTTCTTCCTCAAGTCCGAACAGGTAGCCTGCGCCGCGGCGTGTATGCAACAGTGGTGCATGCGAATCCGCGTCAATCTTGCGCCGCAAGCGGTTCACATACACTTCGATCAGGTTCGAGAATGGATCGAATGTTTCATCCCAAACATGCTCGGCAATTGCGGCGCGCCCCACTACCTGGCCAGCGTGGCGCGCGAGAAATTCCACCAGCGCGTATTCCTTGGTGGTTAGCGGGATGCGACGCCCGCCGCGCGTTACGGACTGACTGGCGGTATTTACCACGAGATCCGCAACGGTGATGTTAGGAGGCCGAAGCTCGCCGGAACGGCGCAACAGAGCGCGCAGGCGCGCGAGCAGTTCGCGAAAGGCGAAGGGCTTGGCCAGGTAATCGTCGGCACCCACATCGAGACCGGTAATGCGATCCTCGACGCCATCGAGCGCAGTTAGCATTAGAATCGGCACGCGATTTCCCGCCTTGCGAATCTGATTGCAAACCGCAAAACCATCCGGACCTGGGATCATTACATCCAGGATTATCAGGTCGTACGTGTTGATTTCCGCCTGATACAGAGCGCTATCGCCGGTGGTCGCGGTGTCCACCGCGTAAGCTTGTTCGCGCAGTCCTTTCAAGACGAAACGCAGAACACCAGGGTCATCTTCCACCAGCAGCAGGCGCATCGCGACATCATACTTCACTCCGCCAATTCTGTTTCAAACCCCGAGCGCAACTGCGCGAATCGCGATGGTCTTCCGCCGTCTCCAATTTATCCTGCGTTTAACTTGGGTGTGACATGGTTCGCCCCCGGAGCTGCGCTGCTCCATTCAAATTTTCGGAGGAAATCATGTCGAAGAAAATCGCTGGCGCGTTTTTCGTGCTGTTCCTATGTTCCCTGCTGACTACTGCCTATCTCAGCGCGGCTGCCCAATCCGGCGGCGCCTCCGGCTATCATTTGATCAAGAAAGTGAAACTGGGTGGGGCGGGCGGCTGGGACTATCTGGAAGTGGATCCAGCGACGCATCGCTTGTTCATTTCTCGCGGCAGCCACGTGATCGTCGTGGATCCCGAGCAAGGCAAAATCATTGGGGACATTCCGGATACGCAGGGTGTCCACGGTATCGCGCTCGCCGATGAATTCGGCAGGGGTTTCACCACCAACGGCCAAGTCTCCGACTCCACGATATTTGATCTCACTTCACTCAAGATCATTGGCAACACCAAGACAGACAAGGATACGGATGCTGTCATCTACGATCCTTTCTCCAAACGTGTCTTCACTTTTAACGGCGATGCGAACACTTCTTCGGCCATTGACGCGGCTTCAGGGACACTTGTGGGCACGTTTCCTCTCGGCGGCGGGCCGGAGTTCGGCGCCAGCGACAGCAAGGGCAAAATCTTCGTGAATCTCGAGGACAAGAGCGCTCTTGTCAAATTCGACGCCAAAACGCTGAAGATCGAAAACACCTGGCCCCTGGCTCCGTGCGAGTCCCCTTCGGGGCTGGCGATTGATGCTGCGCACGAAATCCTCGTCGTGGGCTGTCACAACAAGCTGATGACTTTCGTGGATGGCAACTCCGGCAAGATCCTCGGCACAGTTCCCATCGGCCAGGGCGTGGATGCCAACCGTTTCGACCCCGTTACGGGTTACGCGTTCGCGTCCTGCGGCGATGGGACGATCACCATCGCGCACGAAGATTCACCCACAAAATTCTCACCGGTGGAAATGATCCAGACTCAGCGCGGCGCTCGCACTATGGCCCTCGACTACGCTAACCACACCGTTTACACGGTCACTGCGGAATTCGGCGAGACCCCAGCCGCGACGCCTGAACACCCGCGTCCGCGTCCGGCGATTATCCCGGACACATTTACTTTGCTGATTTACGGTAAGTGAGAGCTGCCTGAATTCGAATCAGGTTTGCACGGCTGGAAAGCTGGCGACGTCTCGAAGAACGATTCTGTCCTATGAGGGTTCTTCGTAGACGTCGCTTGATGATTCGCGACGGCGAACTCCGTCCCGGGGCGCTTTTGCGCTCTACTTGGTCGGCGGCTCCACATCCAAAGCGTGTACGATCCACGGCACGATCACTTCCCTAAACATAACTGGGTCAGGCCAAACGCCTTTCTGTCGCCCCAAGTGCCCGCCATGCGGATTGATCCACCCGGTTTTGGGTACATCGCCGGCGCTCAGCAGGCGATACGTATCGGAAATCGGCACCTGCGTATCGAGCACACCGGACAAGATGAGCATCGGCGCGGTGGGTTTGCCGATGAGGTTCTGAGTTACCAGCGACATCTTCGGAAAAATCTCCAGCAGCTCGTCGAGGTTGTTCACGTTAGCGAAGATGGACATCATTGCTGGCAGTTGATCGAATAAATATTCGCGGTTGCCCTGCAAGCCGTTCAGCACGAATTCCTTCTGAAACATGTCGTGAATCGGCGGCGATTGCACGCTGACGGCCTTCAAACGGCTTTTTTCAAGGATGGCCATCTTGGTACCCCAATAAGCGCCCCAACTCACGCCGTGAAATTCCACTCTGGACTTATCCACTTCCGGGCGGCTGTAAACGTAATCAATCACGCGCGACAGCATACGGTCTGCGGTGGGACTGGCCTTGATGGGAGCTTGCCCCGTGCCAGGACCATCCACGGCAATGTATCCGATGCCGAACGGCAGCACTGCTGAGAAACTTTCAGCGAGATCCTCTTTGCGGCTGTCGAGGCCGTTGATTGCAATCACCATCGGCACAGAGGTCGTGGCGTTCTTGGGAAAGCGCAGATAGCCGATGATTTCTTTGCCTTCGAAGGGAATGTGCACCACCTCCATTGGCGGATCCCAGAATTTTGTGTGCGCGCGAAATGCCTCGAGAGCTCTCTCGTAGGAGCGTTGCTTTCCAGGAGAAGATGGCACGGGCCAGCGACCAAATGAATAAACGCGCCAAGCGCGAACGTAGTCCGCGTTCGCCCTGGTCGGATCGGTCTTTTCAAGCGACTTGGCTTCGGCCATCCACTTGTCGCCGACGGCGATGAAGGCTGCGGCCCACTCATCCGGGTCACGCGTCTTGATCGAAGCAAACGCTTCTCTCAAGTCGTCAGGGTTTTGACCGATGCACGGATACTGTCCGTTTTCCGCCCGCGTGATCGCTTCGGCTTTGATTTCCTCGATCGTGCGTTCAGGTCGCACTTGTTGAGCGTTTGTAGTCGGTGGCAAAAGGCTAAGCACAATTCCGAAAGTTGCTGCACAGATTTTTGCTACGAGAAAAGCATTCGCACTTCGCATTCGACAGGGCCCCTTTCTGGTTTCGCAGGTCAGCTCAGCGTTTCACACTCCGAAGATTTACTCGGACTCTGAAAGTTCCCCGCGGCGCAGCAGCGCGGCCCGGTGGCTTGAATCGGAGCCAGCAAATATGCTGGCTCCGATTTGCCGACGACCGCTGGCGCGAGCTAGAAGCTGAGTTTCAAACCCAACTGCACCGCACGGTTGCTCCCCGACCCGAGGACGGGATTGGAAGCTGCGACGTCGGGAGTGGCGCAGCCGCAACCGAATCCGGGACCGAGTACTGACGGATCGTTCATTCCGAAGCCATTCTGCCCACCATAAGGATTCGCAAAATTTGGATGGTTGAGGATATTAAAGAATTCAGCGCGGAATTGGGCGCCGAATCGTTCCCCAAGCTTCCAGTTCTTGGCTACCGAGAAGTCCCAGTTGCGGAAGCCGGAGTCGCGAAAGACGTTGCGGCCCATTGTTCCGAAGGTTCCCAGCGCAGGGGGAATCATCGCGGAGTTGCCCTGCGCGTAGCAGCCGAACAACCCAAGCGACTGTTGCAGCGCGGGCGTGCTGGCGGCATTGCTACAAATGCCTCCGGCCAGGGTTTGTGGGCTGCCGGGGGCAAAATAGGGAATTGAGTTCGGGCCTGATTTGAAGTCGTTCGGGTTGCCAACAAAATCCCAGCGGTCCACCCCTTCGCCGGTGCCACTGATATCGTCACCGGTATCCATCGGGCCCCATGGCTGCGGACTATACAGGCTCACGATCGAAATGAGCTGCCAGCCTTCCAAAAGCTGGGCAAAGGATTTCTTGCCGGGGATGGAATAAACCGCTGAGAGCGTGAAGCGATGGCGAATGTCGAAATCGCTGCTCGCGTACTCGCGTTCCGGATGCGTGGCATCTTGTGGGAGGCCCAAGCCCGCGCCGAAATCCCAGTTGGCACCGACATCATCGAGAGAATGCGAGTAGGTGTAACCGGCAACGAAGGTGAAGTGATGATACTCGCGGCCAGTCATGGTCACCTGCAAGCCGTTGTAATTTGATTTGTAGACGTTGTCCATCTGATAGATGTTTGCGAGATACGGGAACTGTCCGTCAACCGTGAAGGGCCGCGCGGCCTGCTCGGCTGCCGCGTCTGGACCTACCCCTCCCGACCATCCCGAGCCAACGGCGGGCTGGTTGATATCCCGAATGCCCATTAAGTTCGAGCCGTGATTTCCAACATACGCCACTTCGAGAGACAAATTATTCGTGAACGCGTGCTGCACGTTTAAGGTCCAGTTCGTGACGTACGGAGTCGTAATGTTTGGATTTACTCCTAAAATGGAGCACGTCGCTCCGAGCGCCGCCTCGCAATTGATCTTGGCGATTTGGAACGGCGGAGTCTGACTGACGCCCCACGTATCCCACGGAGTTGGGGGATTCGGCACGTTCTGGATGCCAGCCGTGATGGTGCCCGTGCCCTGCACGCCGTTCAATATGCCGCCCGTTGGTATCGTACCGAGGCCGTACACATTGTTGAACGCCATGAACGATTCCCAGTTCAACGTCTCGTACATGAGGCCGGCGCCAGCGCGAATTACTGTCTTGCCGTTACCGAACGGATCCCACGCCACGCCCAGGCGCGGTGCGAAGTTGCTGTGGTCACCGTGATAGGGCTGACCAATCTGCTGGCCAACCTGAACCAGCCCCTGAGTGGGACTGAAATTTCCCAGCAAATTGTTGTTCTCGGTAATGACCCCGTTGTATTCGTAACGCAGGCCCATATTGATCGTTACAGTGGGAGAGATGCGCCAGTCATCCTGCACAAACACTCCCTCGGAGACATTGTGGATATGTCTAATGGGGGTGTCTCCTACGAGCGCGTGGGTCGGGAAGGGGACGCTACCGCCCGGGTCGCCGGCGAGAAAGTCCTCCAAGACGGTGGAACCAGTGAAGGCGGCGTTGCCCGAGAAAATGATGTAACCCTTGCCGTCGCCGAAGGCGCCGCCACTGAAGCTATCGCGGTGGATTTCGGCGCCAAATTTCAACGCGTGTTTTCCGATTACGTAGGAAACATGATCCACGAACTGATACCGTTGATCGGGGCCCTGGAACTTAGGCCACTTGAACCCACCCAGTGTTTCGAAAATGCCGCCGAAGCCTTTTATCTTGAGGCGCGGCAAACCGCCATAGAGCGGGTTGGTTACACCATCATCAATACCCAGGCTGGCCGCAGAATCCGCGTGGTCGGCGGATTGCGTAGGTTGGTTCAGGCGGTTGTAACCGAATCTCGCTTCGTTCACCCAACGAGAGTTCGGAACCCAAGTCCAATTCGCGCCGAATACTTGGGCCCTGGTGTGTATCAACGTGAGCCATTGTGGTTGAAGTTCAATCGCGTCGTCGACTGTTCCGGAATTGTTTCCGAAGAAGTACATTCCGCTCAAGGTGTGACGCTCATTGATGTGATAATCAATCTTTCCGACTGCGTTATCGGCGCTCACAACGTTCGGAAAACCCGTCTGGATCTGCGTTCCATTCGCACCGTTATTCGTCGGGAAACCCGTGCCATTGCACGTGACGGGCGGGCCCAGGGTGCATCCCGCCACCTTCAGGCTGACCGCACTGACAGTCGTGCCGTGGGCTTGCAAGTCGGCGATCGCGTCCGGGATGCTGTTGCCGCAATCACCGCTAACGATGAACGTACAATTACCGGCATTCGTCGGTGACGGAATCATGAGCGGACTCTGAACCTGAAACGAATTCCCCACTGTGTAGCGCTGCCCCTCATAACCGCCGAAAAAGAATAGCTTGTCTTTCACAATAGCCCCGCCTGCGGTTCCGCCGAACTGCTCCAACTCCGTCGGCGTCTTAGGTGTACCCGCAGGATTGAAATAGTTTCGCGCGTCCCAGGCCCCGGTGCGACCAAAGGCATAACCGCTGCCATGCAGCGTGTTGGTTCCCGACTTCAAACCGACGTTCACAATCGCACCGGGCTTCCAGCCATATTCGGCTGGGGGATTTTCGATCAAGTTGAATTCCTGAATGGCATCGATCGGAAGAATTGTCGCGGAATCCCCGGCAATGCCCGCGCCATTGATGATGCTCTGGCCGGAGAAGGGCTCGCTATTGAACAGGCCGTCCACGACGTAAACATTGTCTTCCGCCCGCAATCCGTCGGTGCTGGTGGTGGAAAATCCGCCGCCGGGATAGCGCACTACACCGGGACGCAACTGCAGGAGATTTTCGTAGTTGCGACCGTTGAGAGGCAGATCAGTGATTTCGTCGTTGCTCAGAGTTCCACCCAGCGTGGACGAAGTCGTATTGAGCAGCGGCACTTGCTCGTTCACCACCACCGTTTGCGTGGCATCGCCTGGCTGTAGCACCACATCAATCCGAATGTCAGTGGCCACTTCCAGTTGCACGTTGGTACGTTCGAATCTTTTGAAGCCGGCCTTGGTGACAGTAATTTTGTATATCCCAGGCTCGAGGTTGGGCGCCACATACTCGCCGGCCGCATCGGTATCCAAGCTGCGCGAGATTCCGCGCTGCACGTCCGTGATTTCCACGGAAGCGCCGACGATTAGCGCATCGCTGGGGTCGCGAACATCGCCGAGGATTCGCCCGGTGGAAGATTGGGAGAAGACTGGCGAGCACATCAGGAGCATTCCGAATCCGAGAAGCAAAGCACGAGTGAGTCGGCTCCAAACTGAATGGCCGTGCGAACCCCTCAAGATCGATTGCATTCCCATATTTTCACCCACCCCTGTGCCAAAAGGCGCTAGAACGCCTTATGTGGTATGACAGCCCTACCACCCAACGATTTGCCATGTCAAGGTAATTTTTATCGTCTGTATTCGTAATTTCGTGGTATGATGGCTAGACCAAATGCAGATTAGCGCTCAAACCTTGCTTGTTGGCCCTCTTTCTACCGCTTTCTTAGCGTTTTTATGCGAATGTACTTTTCGTGCTGCAACGGGCGCGCGTGCCCTATCAGTGACTCGGAGGAATGTGTGATGAGCATTGCCACCACGAATCCGGCGACCGGGGTAGTGCTGAAAACCTTCGAGCCGATCTCCGATGCGGTGCTCGAGGAGAAGCTGCAGCGCGCCGTCGAGGCCTTTGGCGCTTTCCGCAAGACGAGCTTCGCCGGCCGCGCGGCGTTGATGGTCAAGGCCGCGGAAATTCTGGAAGCGGACAAAGAAAAATTCGCGCGAATCATGACTACGGAAATGGGCAAGACCTATCGCTCCGCGGTGGATGAAGCCGTGAAGTGCGGGTGGGTGTGCCGCTACTACGCGGAGCACGCCGAAAAATTTCTGGCTGACGAGGCGGCCGACGTTCCAGGTAGCAAGAGCTTCGTACGGTACTTGCCGCTGGGCCCGATTTTGGCGGTCATGCCGTGGAATTTTCCTTTTTGGCAGGTTTTTCGTTTCATTGCTCCGTCGCTGATGGCGGGAAATGTGGGCTTGTTGAAGCACGCATCGAACGTGCCGCAGTCGGCGCTGATGATTGAGGACGTGCTGCGACGGGCAGGTTTTCCCGAAGGTGTTTTCCAGACTTTGCTGATCGGCTCGAACAAGGTGGCCAAGCTTCTTGCTGATCCGCGTATTAAAGCCGCGACGCTGACGGGCAGTGAAGGCGCGGGCGTGCAGGTGGGGGTGGCCGCTGCGATGGACATCAAGAAAGTCGTTCTGGAGCTGGGCGGCAGCGATCCCTTCATCGTGATGAAGAGCGCCAACCTGGAGCAGGCCGTCACCGTCGGCGTCAAGGCGCGGGTGCTTAATAACGGCCAGTCCTGCATCGCGGCGAAAAGATTTATCGTAGCGGAAGAAATCGCGGACGAATTCGAGCGCTTGTTCGTGAAAAAAATGGAAGCGCTGAAGGTGGGAGATCCATTTGACGAGAATATCGACATCGGACCTTTGTCCTCCGCGGACGCGCTGAAGGAACTCGACGCCGACGTGCAGAAAACAATTCAAGCGGGAGCGCGATTGCTGACCGGCGGGAAACGCCTGGATCGGCCTGGCAATTATTACCTCCCTACGGTGCTCGCCGACATTCCCAAAGAATCTCCAGCGGCGTGCGGCGAGCTCTTCGGGCCTGTTGCGTCGTTGTTCCGCGCCAGGGATGTGGAAGATGCCATTCGGATCGCGAATTCCAGTCCGTTTGGCCTCGGAGCGAGTGCGTGGACCAATGACCCTGGCGAACGCGAGAAATTCATCAACGGCTTGGAATCGGGGATGGTCTTCATCAACCGCATGGTCGCATCGGACCCGCGGCTTCCTTTCGGCGGAGTGAAACGCTCCGGTCATGGGCGAGAGCTGGCGATGTTTGGAATTCGCGAATTCATGAACATAAAGACTGTTTCGATCGAAGGGGCTGAGTGATTGCGGGACGGCTCGCGGTGTCGCCGGAAGGATTCAACTGCGATGGCTTTGATTTGTATGAACCGCATGTGGTATGTCGGTCTGACCACCAGAACACGGTGAGTTTAGGGCAGGAGGCTGTATGTACAAGGTAGTGCGGACGTCGCGCCTCTACGAACAGATCGTGCAGCAAATAGAGGATTCGATCCTGAAAGGCACGCTCAAGGCCGGAGATCAGCTTCCGTCCGAACGCGAACTGGCGTTGAAGTTTGGCGTGAGCCGCACGGCGGTGCGTGAAGCGGTCAAGGCGCTGCATGAAAAAGGCCTGGTGGAGGCATATTCCGGGCGCGGAACGTTCATCACCGACGGGACGACCGAAGCCGTACGGCAATCCATCAATCTGATGATGCGGTTTGATCAGACCGAGGGGTCGGAAAATCTGGCCGAGGTGCGGCAGATTCTGGAGCCGGAAATCGCGGCGTTGGCCGCTACGCGTATTCAGGAACCGCAGCTGGTGCTGATGCGCGAAGCGTTCACCGTGATGAACGAGGCGCTGAAAGATCCCGACGCCTACATTGAAGCGGATCTGGATTTTCATTTGGCGCTGGCTGAGGCCGCCGAGAATCCGTTGATTCTATCGCTCCTCGATTCGATTGTCGGCTTGCTGCGCGAACAGCGCATTCGCATATTTTTCGAAGATGGCGGACCGCAGCGCGGCCAATATCATCACGCACGAATTCTGGCGGCCATCGAACGGCGTGACGCGGAAGCCTCGCGGGCGGCGATGCGCGACCATTTGCAGCAAGTCCGGGAAGATTCACGACCGCATCAGGATCGCAGCGCGATTCGCAATTCGAACTCCAGATAACGGCGAGGAGCGGAATGGCCAATTTAGGTTTTGTCGGGCTAGGGGTGATGGGCAGCGAGATGGTAAGCCGTCTGCTGAGCAAAGGACACACTGTCACCGGTTATAACCGCACGCGCACCAAAGCAGAACGGCTGGTACAGCGGGGAATGAAGTGGGGCGAGACACCACGCGCGGTATGCGCTGCGGCGGACGTCATATTTTCGATGGTGACGAACGAAAAGGCCCTGGCGGCTGTGATGGAAGGACCCGACGGAATCCTCAACGCAGTTGCGCCAGGAACATTTTTGATTGATATGAGCACGGTCAGTCCGCACTACAGCCGCAGCGTCGCGGCCAAGGCTCGCGAAAAGGGCGCGGACATGATTGACGCTCCGGTTTCCGGCAGCGTGATCACCCTGCAAGAAGGAAAGCTTTCGGTGATGGTCGGCGGACGCCGCGAGACATTCGAACGCCTGAAACCGATCCTGGATGACATCGGCCCGAAAGTGACTTACGTGGGTGACAATGGCCTGGCGCTTTCGATGAAAATTGCGATCAACTTAAGCCTCGCGGTGCAAATGATGGCGTTCAGCGAAGGCGTGTTGCTCGCAGAAAAGAGTGGCATCGCGCGTAACGTCGCAGTGGATGTGCTCACCAACAGCGCGGTCGCGTCGCCGATGATCAAGTACCGCGGCCCATTCGTTCTAAGCATGCCGGCGGAAGCGTGGTTCGACGTGAACATGATGCAGAAGGACATGCTGCTCGCTCTGGAGATGGGCCGTGCGCTGGACGTTCCGCTGCCGACCACGGCTGTCTCGAACGAATTTCTCTCCGCCGCGCGCGGGATGGGACTCGCGAAGCAGGATTTCGCAGTAGTTTTTGAAGTGCTGGCACGAATGTCCGGAGTAGCGAAATGACAACCATTTCCGACCTCACAAGAACTGGCGTTGGCGCGGGCGTGGAAAAATGGCTGCGCATGTACCGCCAGATGATGGCCATCCGTTTATTTGAAGAAAATGTAAATGAATTGTACACACGCGCCCTGATGCCGGGCCTGGCGCATCTTTACATTGGCGAAGAAGCGGTTGCCGTCGGTGTTTGCGAAGCGCTTCGCGCAGACGACTACGTGACCAGCACGCATCGCGGCCATGGCCACTGCCTCGCCAAAGGCGCCTCTCCGAAATTGATGTTTGCCGAACTGCTCGGAAAAGAAGCTGGATACTGCCGTGGAAAAGGCGGTTCGATGCACATCGCCGATCCTGCCACGGGCAATCTGGGAGCGAATGCCATCGTTGGCGGAAGTGTTGGCATCGCCACCGGCGCTGCACTCTCGGCGAAAACCTTGAAAACGGGACAAGTCGCCGTTTGCTTCTTCGGAGAAGGAGCGCTTGGCCAAGGCGTGCTCTACGAGTGTATGAACCTTGCGCAACTCTGGAAGCTGCCGGTTATTTACGTCTGCGAAAATAATCTGTACACCGAATACACGCATTTTTCAGAAACAACGGCGGGGGATATTCCCGCGCGAGCCAGTGCTTTCGGAGTACGTGCGGAGACCGTTGACGGCCAAGACGTACGTGCAGTGCATGCCGTCGCCACAGATCTCGCCGATCGCGCTCGTCGCGGCGAAGGGCCGGCGTTTCTGCTCTGCAATACTTACCGTTATCGCGGGCATCACGTCGGCGACATCAACCGCGAATATTACCGCTCGAAAAAAGAAGAGCAGCAATGGTTGGCGGAAAGCGATCCGATTAAGAATTTCGCCGAGTGGCTGAAAAATCGGCGGCACGCGGAAGCCGAAACCCTCAGCACCATCGACTCCGAGCTCAGAGCCGAAATGGATAAGGCCGTGAAATTCGCGGTGGCTGCACCGTACCCCAGCACGGATCAAGTTGACCAGGATGTCTATGCCTGAGACCGGAATTCGTGAAATTACGTTCGCGGAAGCGGTGCGCGAAGCTCTGGCGGAGGAAATGCGCCGCGATTCGCGCGTATTTATCATGGGTGAAGATGTCGCCGAAGCCGGCACGCCGTTCAAAGTCCTTTCCGGACTGGTGGAAGAATTCGGTACCTCGCGAGTGGTGGACACGCCCATTTCAGAAGCGGGCTTCACCGGCGTGGGAGTGGGCGCTGCGATGACCGGCCTGCGTCCCGTCGTGGACATCATGTTCGGCGATTTCATCACGCTGACCATGGATCAGATGGCCAATCAAGCCGCCAAAGTGCATTACATGTCCGGCGGAAAATGGAAGGTTCCCATGGTGATGCGCACCACGCTGGGCGCCGCGCGACGCTCCGCAGCGCAACATTCGCAGTCTCTCCACGCCTGGTTCAGCCATATTCCCGGATTGAAGGTGGTGCTGCCTTCGACGCCCTATGACGCCAAGGGCTTGCTGAAAAGCGCGATTCGCGATGATAACCCAGTGATTTTTTTCGAAGACAAGATGAGCTTCAAGCTAAAGGGGCCGGTGCCCGAAACCGAATACACTATCCCGCTCGGCGTGGCGGACATCAAGCGCATGGGAACGGACATCACCCTCGTCGGCACCAGCAGCATGGTACAAGTCGCGCTGGAAGCCGCCATGATGCTCGAGCAAGCCGGCATCAGTGCGGAAGTTGTGGACCCGCGGACGACCTGGCCGCTCGATGAGCACACGTTGATCGAGTCCGTGAAAAAGACATCGCGCGCAATCGTGATTGATGAGGGCTATGGCCGCTACGGCGTCGCCGCTGAAATTGCAGCCACGATTGCCGAAGGTGCCTTTCATTACCTCGACGGCCCGGTGAAGCGCATGGGTGCGATGCACGTGCCCATTCCGTTCTCGCCGCCGCTGGAAGATTTGACGGTGCCTACCGGGAAAACAGTCTTCGACACAGCCATGAAACTTTGCGGCCGATCTTGATCTCGTAGTTTCAGGAGGGAACCCATGGCGTTACCAACGCATGGAACGATGGCGGTTGATTGGGAACAGCGCATCGATTTCGATCGGCTGCGCACGGAACGCCTCCAGCGCGTGAAAAATCTGCTGGCGAAATCCGAGATGGGTGCGATTTTGTGCTTTGACATGAATAATGTGCGCTACATCACCTCGACGCACATTGGTTCATGGGCGCAGGACAAAATGAGCCGCTTCACTCTGCTCACGCGGAAGAGCGAGCCAATTCTGTGGGATTTCGGCTCCGCCGCCAAGCATCACCAGCTGCATTGTCCCTGGCTTGGCGAACGCTCGCGTGCGGGCATTCCACTGCTGCGGGGCGCGATGTCTCCTGAAATGGGCCGGGCCGAAGACGTCGCCAAAAAAATTCGGATCGAGCTAGAAGAAAACGGATTGCTTCATGAGCCCCTCGGCGTTGACATCATCGAGCCGCCCATTCTTTTTGCACTGCAACGCGAAGGAATCAAGATCGTGGACGGCCAACAGCTCATGTCCGACGCTCGCGTCATCAAGACGCGCGACGAAATCGCGCTCCTGAATACTTCCGCGATGATGGTGGATGCGGCCTACGACGAACTCTATCGCGCGATGAAACCGGGCATGCGTGAAAACGAAGCCGTCGGGCTGGTCAGCAAAGTTCTATACGATCTCGGTTCGGAATACGTGGAAGCGGTGAATGCGATTTCCGGCGAACGTTGCAATCCGCACCCGCACGTATTTTCAGACCGCGTGCTACGCCCCGGCGATCCCGTTTACTACGATATTCTGCATTCCTACATGGGCTACCGCACCTGCTATTACCGCTGCTTCACCGTCGGCTACGCGTCGCACGCCATGATTGATGCGTACAAACGCTGCCGCGAATATCTGGATGCGGCGATTTCGCTGGTGCGTCCGGGCCGCACCACGGGCGAAATCGCGGCGCTGTGGCCGAAAGCGCAGGAATTCGGTTTCCCCAACGAAGAAGCGGCATTCGCCTTGCAGTACGGCCATGGCATCGGCCTGGCGATCTGGGAAAAGCCGGTCATCAGTCGTTTGGTCTCGCTCGATCATCCATATGAGATCAAGCCCGGAATGGTATTCGCACTGGAAACTTTCTGGCCCTCGACGGATGGATGGGCTGCGGCGCGCATTGAAGAGGAAATAGTGGTCACCGAGACGGGCCACGAAGTCATCACGCGTTTCCCCGCGGAGCAGCTGATGGTGGCGGGCGCGCATTATTTCACGGTAAACGGCCCGCTGTCCGCGACGCGCGAATCCGAAGCGGCGCCCAGCAAGCGCGTTAAGGAAATGGTCGAAGCCAGCGCCAAAATCGAACGAGTGGGCGCTACGGACTAGGGACTAATTCTCTCCCCGAGGAACTATGGCTATCAGTGTGGTTATGCCTGCGCTCGAACTGACGCAGGAAACCGGCAAGCTGGTTTCCTGGCGCAAAAAAGAAGGCGAAGCTGTCGCCAAAGGCGAGACTTTGCTGGAAGTCGAGACAGACAAGGCCGTGGTGGAAGTGGAGGCGCTAGCGGACGGTTTTTTGGCTGGCGTACGGGCGAAGGAAGGCGACGTAATCGCCGTCGGGCGAACGATCGCCTGGATTGTGGACAAGGGCGAATCAGCTCCCGCGGACGAGGCGCCTGTTGTTGCAGTCGCCACGGTAACCACACCCACGGCAAGAGCCGCCGAATCAGCAGCCCCATCAGGCGATGCCGCAATTCTCGGCGCTAAGGTGAAGATTTCGCCCAAAGCGCGCCGCCTCGCGAGCGAACTTCGCGTCAGTCTCGACAACGTGCGAGGTTCAGGACCCGGCGGAGAAATTCTCGCATCCGACATTGAGATCGCGGCAAAATCTCCGTCGCGCAGCGCTGCTGCGCCATCCTTAGGCGCGAGGATCGAGACGCTCACCGCCATCGGCCGGTTGGTGGCGGAGCGCACCACGCAAAGTTGGACTACGGTCCCGCATTTCTTTCTTGTTCGTGAGGTAGAAGCCAGCGCGCTCCATCAGGCGCGCGAAAAACTGGCCGCTTCCGCCCACACGAATTCAGGCGCCAAGATTACGCATACGGATTTGCTCATTGCGCTCGTAGCTCGCGTCCTGCCGCAGCACCCGCGATTGAATGCGAGCTGGACACCTGAAGGAATCCGCCGCCACGCAAAAGTGAACATAGCCATCGCGATCGCCGTAAACGACGGAGTGATCACGGCGGTTATCCCCAACGCGCACGTCGGGAACATCAATGAAATCGCGACGCAACGCCACGACCTCGCAGAGCGTGCCAAATCCGGAAAATCCCGCCCACAAGATTTCGCAGGCGCCACATTTACGATCAGCAATCTCGGCATGTTCCAGATCGATTCCTTCACCGCGATTATTCCGCCGCCGCAAGCGGCAATCTTGGCGGTCGGCGCAATTTCCGACCGCGTCGTTGCGATCGGCGGCCAGCCTGTCGTCCGCAGCATGATGACGCTCACGCTTTCCTGCGATCATCGCGTGGTGGATGGCGCGCGCGGCGCGCAGTTCCTGAATGATCTGGCGCAAGCCATCGCCGAGCCGCAGAAGCACTTGCACTGATCCTGTTGTCCGCGAGCGCCTGAGCACTCCGTTATGGTGGATTCAGCGCTTGAAAATTTCGGGCATTGGTGGAATGCTGCTGGCCAGATTGCAGTAGTCCACCAGGGAGCGGTTATGTCCCCTGACGCTGTAGGTCCAAGAGCTTTCGCCGCACTTTCTGTCTCTCGAAACTGGTATCCGTGTATCGGGCATTGCCAGCCGGCCCAACGAATTCTGCCTCAGCAGCGGTTCTTCTGGCTCAAAACTGCTGTGCTTCTCTTCATGACGGTTTTGGGTGCATTGCTATCTTTGCAGGTTGCTGCCGCGCAGGATGCCGTTCCGGATTCCTCGCCTTTGAGTGTGACTACACAGTTTTCGTCCGGCCTTAGTGGGGATTGTAAGACTGGCGAGGGTCTCGTAGTGCAGTTGCACTACACGGGGACGCAGCCACTTCGTGGGTATCTCGTGAGGGTCGAGCTCACTAATTCAACAACCGGCAAAGTTTTTCAGAAGCAGGTGCTACAGGAAATTCGCGGTTCGCGTGAGCCGATGATCCCCAGCGGCGCGGAGTGGACACGCACGGTGTGTTCGGTGCCGAAGAAGGTCTTGAGCGATGCCATGGCCGTCAGTACCAAGGTGGACGTCCTGAAGTTTGCGGACGGTTCGATTTGGGGTCCTCTGGAGCTGCGCGAATCTCATCAACTCGTGGGCTCGCTCGACGGAATGGATTTCATTGGGAAAACAACCGAGCTGGAGAGGTTTGTATCTCCCATTCTGCCGGATCGAGGGCCTGCTCCGGTTGAAGATGTACAAACGCAAACGATCGGCCCGCTGAGGATCGAGTCCGGCGTGTGGCAGGATGAAGACGGCCAGGATATGATGGCCGTCGAGATAACCAACGAAAGCGATACGCCGATCCGCGGATACCTTTTCAACACGTCGTTTTTCGATCCGGCCACTGGGACCCATATTCGCCGATTCTCAACCAAGGAACTTGAGACGCATGGGAATCAATCCGATTATCTCGCGCCGGGATCTACCTGGCTGGCCGACCCGCGCAAGTTTTCGCACTTAGCCGACGGCAGTCTTGCCAGCTACACGATAAAACTGGATCTCGTCGTTTTTGCCGACGGTTCCATATTCGGCCCAAAGAAATCTCAGGAGTCGGATGAGGTTCTGGGGATGCTTCAAGGGATCGACGCTGCAAATCGAGCGAGTCGAGAAACTTCGGTAAACAAAGAGTGATGCCCGAAAAGCGGCGACCCAGCACTTATCCTCAGCATCCGGTGAGTCCGCGGGCTCAGAATACTCTCCGACAACGCCACCCTCAGATTCAGTTCCCGAACAGTAGGATTTGGAAAGTTCCGGATGCGTTCGACGGCACGAGGAGTTCATGCGTCTTGGAATTCAGCGCCATCGTCTTCGAGCCGGCGTGCGTGTGGATTCTTTGCACTGCGCTGTATTTGTCCGGCGAATCCTGGTGAAACACGTCAACCGTACCCTCTCCCGTGGAGTTGAAGACCAAGCCGGTAGCCGCATCGAACGCGCTCGTGTCCACGTGGTCGCCGATCGGCAGGGTCACAATCACGTTTCCATTGTCCGAGTTGACGACGGCCATGACTTTGCTACGGCAGCCGATGAAAAGCCGATGATTCGCGCGATCGATCGCCATGCTTGACGGGCGTTCGCACGGTGCCAGCGGCCAGCGGTTCTTCACCGTCAGGTCTCGCGCATCGATGCGCAGCGTCTGATTCTGATCCTCAAGATTGACGAAAACACTCCCCAATCCATCGGCCACAGCGAATTCCGGGCCTCCGCCCAGCGCAACGGTGCCGAGGACTTTTCCGCTGACGGCGTCAATCACCGTGGAGCTCTCGTTGCCGCCGTTCATCGCGAATACGCGATGCGTGGACGGATCGTAAACAATGGCATCGGGTTTCTTGCCCGTGGGCACCTGCGAAATCGGAGCAAGGGTCTTCAAGTCAAAAACTGTCACCGTGGAGGCCTGACCATTGCTGATGAAGCCGTGCCCGATGTCCTCTGCCAGAGCGATGCCATGCACTCCAAGCGTATTTGCAATCTTTCCTTTCACGTTGTTCGATGCCAAATCGATTACCTCGACCTGCGTCTCGTGCGATACAAACAGGCGCTGCCCGGTTTCATCGACCGTCAGGTAGTCCCATCCGCCCGTTCCTCCCACTGGAATCGTTCGTAATAGATGATAGCCAGCTGCGGCAAAGCTCGCAGCAATCGTGACCACAACACCGGCGCAAATGATCAGCCATGTTTTCAATGAAGCCTCTCTTTTGTCGGAACGGAGGGCTTGGCTACCGACACGACCCCGAACCGGAATCATGAAACGTCTTCCCTGCTTCGGGCAAAAATTCCCAGTCAAAGCTTTTGGCATGGAGCGTGAGTTTCAAAACGCCGTAGGTGTCCGCATTGCGGACTTCGCTTGTTGGCAGAGGCGTCGCGAATGGGCGATGGCTCTTGCCGCCGGTGCCGGCCACGATTTCCCGGATTCCACGCGCCGCGTCGGGCTTGCCTTCGGGATTCTGCGGCGCGAACCGCTCGTAATCGTGATCGTGCCCGTTGATGACGACGGTGGCTCGCGCCTCATACAAGTCCTGCCAGAATGCCTTCACTTCTGGATCGTTGCCATGCTTCGCGCCGGAACTGAATAGCGGTTTGTGCCAGTAAGCCAGCGTGCAAGCAGCTGGATGCGACTGCAAATCCTCGCGCAGCCATTTTTCTTCCACAGATCCTTGCTGGCAGCCACCGACCTCGGCGCATTCGCTATTGAGCACCACGATGTGCCACGCTCCGAGGTCATAGCTGTAATAACCTTTAGCGGGATCGCCGGCCGCCGCGCCGAAATAATCGAAGTAGGGAGTGGCACCTCCGGAATGGAACTCGTGGTTGCCGACGGAGGGGCGCGTCCGCCCCTTTTGCCTGCCCCAGGTGGGATCGTAGCACTTCGCAAATTGCTCTGCGGTGCCGCCCTCGTATGCGTTGTCGCCTGCGGTAAAAACAGTTCCCGGAATGCCGTCCAGAAGCTTGGCCGTCGCTTCCGCGCCAGAAAGATCGGCGCAGTCGGCGATATCGCCTGCGCCGACGAGGACGGTGGCCGTCTTGTTATTTTTCTGGCCTCGTGTGGATTTTGCGCCCATGGCGAATATAAGAACGGCGCAGAACAGCATCAGTAGAAATCTGGAGCTACTTGTTTTGTTTTTCATGTTGCGAGTTTCGTTTTGAGCGCTCCAATTATTGCAGCACGGGTATCAGCATCCGCTGCGGCGCGGCTCAATCCTTTCTCAGCGGATACCAACGGAAACCCGCCGAGAAGGTCGGGCTGTAGTATTCCCGTTGATCTACGTAAATCTTGCTGCCGGTATAGAAACCAAAAACCTCGTTCGTGAGGTTTTCGCCTTGAACCAGCAACGTGAGGCCAGCATGGACTCGGTAGGTGGCCTGCGCGTCAACCTGAAAATGGGAGTAGAGATAAATGTCACCGGCAGGCCCTCTGAGACCGAGGTTGGAAGGATCGGTGGCGGGCGTGTATTGGTACTGGTAAATCATCGCGCTGTTGTAAGTCATGCCCAGATGGACCGACAATCTTCCGCGATCGTAACTGGGTCCGATATTGAACGAGTTGGGCGCCTGCCGCTGCAGCGCGGGCGAGTCGATTCGTCCGGGTATCCCGTGAGCTTGCGAATAAGTGTAAGTGTAGTTCGCAGCCATGCCGAGTCCGGAAAGAAACGAGGGAAGTCTAGGGAACTGCTGCAGGTATGCGAGCTCAACACCGCCTACGTGCGCGTTAGAACCGTTCACGATCGTCGATGTCGTACATGTTCCTTGGCTCGGCGGGCACAGCGAGCTGGTGGCATCCAGGTTGTTGGTGTAGTAAATCGGATCGATGAGTTGCTTGTAGAAGAATCCGCCCTGAATCACGCCGTAGGGCTGCAAGTAATGTTCATACAAAATATCGAAATCGTTGGCGTGCTCCGCCTTCAGATTCGGATTCCCGAGAGAGATCGTATAGGGATTCGTGGATTGATCTACGGTGGAATACGGAACCAGGTCGTACGGATTGGGACGTGACAGTCCGCGGCCATATACAGCGCGAATATCCGAATTGGCGGTGATCTGGTAACGCAATTGAGCGCTGGGCAGAGGATCGATGTACCACTGATTGTTATGCGTTTCTGACGTGCTGAGCCAATCGCCCGCGTTTGGGCCGGTCGGTATCGTCAACACTTGAAAGCCTTGTATATAGAGCTGCGTGGCCTCAAGCCGCACTCCCGTTTGCAAACTCCACCGGCCCCATCGCAAGGTGTTCATGATGTAGCCGGCGGTCACGCGCTCCGTAAGGTTGTAGTTGGCCGGATCGGAGCCCAGATGAGTGTCGCTGACGTCCAGCACGAAGTCGTCGGGATTGTTGATGAAAAAATTGTTGAGTTTGCTGTAGCTGGTCACCGGTCCCATGCTGTAGCTGCCATTGTAATAATTCGAATTCTTGAAGCCGCTCAGAAACTGGCTCATCAAGAAATTGCCATTCGGATCCCACACCGGCGAAACTGCATTTTGATAATTGTGTGAATTGCGAATCTTGGCGCCGAACTGCAACGTGCCGTCGCGCGAGCCCCATTTGTAGTTCTTGCCATACGTAGCCGAACCTTGCAGGCTCACTTGGTCCGTCGGTCCCGATGAAGTGTCGAATTCGGTCATCGAATATTGCGTCGGATCAAAAATCGGAGAGCCGGGAAACACGCAAGGGCCTGTGCCGGTTCCGGCTATCCACTGCGGCCGGTACGGAGTCTTGGTAGCAGCTTGATCGTACTGGCAAGTTGCCGACCCGTTGTAACCGAACGACACCCCCGGATTGCCCGCTGCTTGGAGCTCGCGTCCGTTAGACCCGGAGACGTCCCAGGCCACCCAGGAATTGGAAAATACGTGCTTGCCGCCGCCTGATACGCTCAAAATTGAATAGTCCGGAGTACGCTGCGAAGTTGAAAAGTTCGGAAGGTCCGCCGTGATGGGGCTGGCCGGATTGCAGCCAGCTGATCCCGGCGTACACACGTCGTCGTTCAACGTGTACACCCATTTGTTTCCGTAGTCTTTGAAGTCGGAGTACAAGTAATGCAAATAGATATCCGAGTCCTTGGAGAGCCTGTCGTCCGCTCCTCCGGCCAGGCCCCATCGCGTGCGTTGATATCTATACTCGCGAAGGTCAAGGCTATCGTAAGTAGGAGCGGCGTAGCCTGCGTCAATTCCGGGCTCGATGTCATCAATACCGCGACCGTTATAGTCGTACGTAAACCCAATCAGTGCGCCGAATTGTTTGCTCGCGCCGAAACGCTGGCCGACAGTAGCGGAGGTCTGGCCGACAAAGCGTCCGCCAATGATCGGCGTGTATCCCCCTATTCCGGAGATGATCAACGTCGGTTGGTCACCCGCGTTCTTGAGCCTCAAATCCACCGTGCCGCCGATAGCGTCGCCGTCTTGACTTGCTGAAAGAGTTTTCTCGAGCACTACAGCGTCAACGAGGTCGGCTGGAATCACGTCCAATTTGATTTGCCGTACTGCCACTTCGGGTGACGGAACGTTAATGCCTTCAACCGTCACATTCGTCAGGCGCGGCTCGGTACCGCGGACTTGCACGTATTTGCCTTCGCCTTCATCGCGCTCCAGCGTCACACCTGGCAGCCGGCCGACTGCGTCGGCGATGTTAGCATTGGGAAGACTGGTGATGACATCGGCGGAAAGCACGTTGACGATATCGTCGGAAGTTTTCTGGATCTGTATTTGTTCAGCTTCGCCTTCCAGATCTCCGTGCACGCTAATCGATTGATCCGTTGGCGCAACCTGCAGGACCGCGTCGACAGAAAGCGTCTGGCCCTCGGTCAATGGCACGCCCTTGGTGAAGGACGCAAAGCCGGAATACGAAATCGTGACGGTGTATTTGCCAGCGCGTAAGTTCGTTATGCTGTACTGGCCCTGGTCGTCGGAAACGCTGGAGTATCCGCTGGGCTGAACGGTCACGAGCGCACCCTGCAAGACTCCGCCGGCGACATCTACGACGTGCCCGGTGATTGCCGCCTTGGCGTTTTGTGCCGCTGCACGTCCCGGCCAGAGCGTTGGCGCGCATGATACCAACATTGCCAGAACCAGGCCAAGAACTGCATGCCTTCTGGTTAAAGGCAATGATTCGGGTTTGCCCCTAAAACTCATTGAAAGTCTCCCCCTTGCTCGCCGTCGCGACGGAGTGTTCGAAGGACCGATGCTCTTGTATGGTGGAATCGGCGCTAGCGCTCGCGCCGCTAAAGCCATTTAGCGCGGTGTATGCTTACCAGGCATGAACAAACCTTGATGGGAACTTGAATAGAGGCTGATTTTTTTTCAGACTGCGGCAGCAACGACAGTTTCTCTGGAATGGATCGCGGGGCCCGGCGGGGCCGGTAAACACACGCGGAACAAGGAACCTGTGCCGATCTGGCTTTCCGCAGTGATGTTCCCACCATGCATCTCAACGATCCATCGGGCGATGGCGAGACCGAGCCCCACTCCTGCTGATTCACGCGAACGTGCGGAGTCCGTGCGATAGGAGCGCTCGAAGATGAGACTTAGTTCGTGCTCGGGAATGCCGATGCCCGAATCGCGGATGAGGATTTGAATTTCGTCGGATTCAGCGAGCAATTCAATATCGCAAAAGCCGCCTTCTGGCGTGTACTTGATCGCGTTGTCGAGCAAAATCAGCAGCAAGCGATCGATCGCGATAGCGTCTGCTCGTACCCAGACCGGTCCACCGGGCGTGCGCACCTCAATGTCCAGCGACTTACCTCCAGCAAGCAAAATGGCGCGCTCCTGGGCTTTGCGGACATGAATGTCCAAATCGATCATCCGCAGTTCCATACCCATCGCGCCGGCGTCCGCTCGCGCCAGCGTCAAGAGATTTTCCAGCAAACTCGTCGTTTCTTCCGCCGTCCTGAGAACCTTCGCCAGAGCTTCCGTGTACTGCGCATTCGTGCGTGGCTTGCGCAACGTCACTTCAGCCACTGTGCGGATCACGGTGATCGGTGTGCGTAAATCGTGCGAGGCGTCCGCGGTAAACTGCGTGATGCGTTTGAACGAAGCGTCGATGCGTTCGAGCATCGCGTTCAGCGCCTCCGTCAAGCGTCGCAGTTCGTCGCGCGGCCGCGGCACTTCCAGGCGCTGCGAAAGGCTATCCACGCCGATGCGCTCAGCCGTGTCAATGATCCGCTTCACGGGTGCCAGCGATCTGCCGCTGAGCCAGTAACCGAGCAGCGAAGCCACCACTACCAGCAACGGCACGGTTTCTCTTTCGATGTCGCGGAAATGGTCGAGCGCTAGATCGAACGGCTCGGTGGGGACGGCGGCATCAATTTCGTAAGCTTGGCCGCCGGCCTCAAATTTCTGCGAAGCGATGCGGTATTGAACGTGATTCAGATTCGTCGTCAGGAAAGTGGGGGCGCTGCCGGCCACTGCGGGCAATTCTGCAGGTTGCAGGAACTGCGGGGAGCGAAAAATCCAGTGGTGATTTGCATCGGCCACTTCAAAAATGGCGCCACTCGGCCACCAACTGGCCAATTCCTCCAGTTCCTTTCGGACCTTCGCGCCTCCCTTCGGTGCGCTTCGCTCCACCAGGCGCTCCAGGCTCTGCAGATTCACGCTGGATGCATCATTCACGGTGGCTTCAATGCTGCGCCGAAATCCGACGTCGCCTATCCACACAAAAATACTCAAGGATGCCGCCAACACCACGAAATAAAGAGCGGTTAGCTTGGTCCGGATTGTCACGTTCATGAGAGCGGGGTCAGTCCCATCGAGTAGCCCAGTCCGCGATGAGTTTGAATGAGTTTCGATTGCGAATCACGTTCGACCTTCTTTCGCAGTAGTCGAACGTAGGCATCGAGCGTGTTGTCTTCCACGTCGCGGCGGTTTCCCCATACGTCCGTGATGATAGCCTGGCGCGGGACGATCTGACCTCTGTTTCTGGCCAGCACTTCCAGTAAGCGAAATTCGGTCAGCGACAAATGAAGCGGAACGCCTGCGCGAAAGGCACGCTGTGCCGCGATGTCCAGCACCAGATCTCCGGATTCCAGTACATTTTTGGGCTTACTGCCGCTGCGCCGCTCCAGCGCCCGCACGCGCGAAAGCAATTCCAGGAAAGAAAATGGCTTGGTGAGGTAATCGTCGGCGCCTGCGTCCAGTCCCCGGACAACATCAGCGAGTGAATCGCGCGCGGTCAACATCAGCACCAATGTTTCACGGCTGCTCAGCCGCAATTGCTCTACCACGTCGAAGCCGCTTAGATCGGGAAGCATCACGTCCAGCAGGACCAAGTCGAAATTGCCGGCCTCCGACATTTGCAGTGCGGTCTTTCCTTCGCCACACAACTGAACGCAGAATTGTTCTTCTTCTAACCCGCGAACCAACGCGGATGCCAGCTCGGGTTCATCTTCGACGACCAGTATGTTCACAGGCGGATTGGAGGCGAGTGTACGGGCCAGAGTGTGACAGGAGGATGAACAGAAAGTTACGAAAATGCCACCTATAGAGGACGCTCTCAAACGACCAATTCCGCCGGGCAGGAGCGGCTGGTTTTCAACCGGCCTTCTCGACGCGTCGCGCTGATCGTGCCGAGAGATTTGGCGAATTCATTCAGGCTGCGATTGATGCGCCGAAAGCGATGATCGCCCGAACTGTTGACAAAGCGGGTACCCAATTGCGCCGGGGCAGCAGATCAAACTTGATTACCTGAAAGGCGCAGACAAGCTCGTCGCCAACTACGCGAACATTTATGGACAAGATCCGCACTACACTGTTTGTGCGAGGAGTGAAAACGGCCTGAAGGCTGGACGATTTGAAGGAAAGGCCGCGGGATCATTTAGCAAGGGCCATGAAAGCGAAATCGACAAATGGCCAACTATCCGTTTGTAATTTCGAATGATGACGTCCTTTATCATTCAGGATCAAAATGGGTCAACTTTTGAAGGTCAGTTCCAGCGGTGTAGTCCCTTGCGCGAAGGTGGGTTCCACCCCGAGCCGAAGTGAACGAAGCATTTAGAAGTGCGTAGGTCGAGAGGGTTTCTGTTCGGCCAGTTGGAGTGCTTTTTGTGCCTCGCGGAGTTCGTGGAGGTTAAGTTCTAATTCAGCGGCATAGATTTCAGCGCGTTCGTGGACCCTTGCGTTCTTGATAGCGACAGCAGCTGCGATGGCGAGCGATTTGGTTAGTCGAAGATGCTCTGGCGCAAAAACATTAGGAGCATCCGCACCGAGAGAGAGAATGCCTAGAACATCGCCGGCAGCAATGAGTGGCACGCCGAGCCATGACCCGATTCGATCGAGTGGTCGTATGGCCCGCCATTCCGTCTCCTGTGCTACGTCTCGCAAGAATATGGCTCTTTGCTCGAATAGGATTTTCTCTAGGAACAAGTTCTCGGAAGCCTTGAAAGTCAATCCAATCCTTTTTGGCGCAATCCGAGGAGCTTCGCGTGCCACCATGAGGTTCGATGCATCTTCGACAAACAGCACAGTGGCTACATCAAAGGGAACCAGCTCCGAAATACATTGCAGCAACGTGTCGAGAACAGAATCCATCGCCAGATTTTGACTAAGAGCCAAGGTTGATTTCCGAAGTGCCTCAGCTTCGGTACGCGCCGCCTCTGCTGCGTCCAGGTGCTCACTGATTTTCGTTTCAGCTTGTTTGCGCGACGTAATGTCTTGCGCAGTTCCTACTAGCCAGCGCGTTTTCCCATCTGCGGAGACTGGAAAACCTTTCGCCCAGCCCCAGCGAACTTCACCGTCGGCGCGAATGAAACGAAACTCCTCATCGAAAGTACCGGAATCTGCAACGTCCGTGAGCTTGGAAAGTACACGGATTCTGTCTTCGGGATGGATTACCTCACGGTATGAGGAAGGATTTTGTCGAAGACTCTCGACGCTGTGTCCGGTGATTGTGACGTAAGCATGATTTACGTAAGTAACTTCCTGCGTTTCGGCATCCAGCATCCAGAAGATCTCTTCGAAACGATCTATCAGACACCTTGGACCAACATCGTTTCCTTCTTTGGTGTAAACGTGAGCGACCTGGGCCGCGATCAGGCGCTCTTCGGCCTACCCACGACTCAACTGATTCCCCAAGCGAGTGGAGAAGAGGGTGAGACCATGGTCGTACCGCTGCGTTCCCGTCCCGATTTACGCCTGGACAAAACGAATCTTTTATCGCGGCTGGTGGAAATCTGGGGTGATATTCCCGTCCGTTTGATCCAGCACTTGGACCCCCGCAAGAATGTCTATGGCGTGATCGGCCTAACCGATTTCACCATGTGGCCCCTGATCCGGCCCGGCTCGATCGTGCAGATTGACGGGACGCAACGAAAAATACTCCCGGTCAAATGGGCGAACGAACACGAGCGTCCGATCTACTTCATTGAGCTTCGGGATGAATATATTTGCAGCTGGTGCGAAATCCGCGAAGGCCATCTCCTTGCCGTTCCTTATCCCAACTCGCGTTGCGAGATTCGCCGGTTTCCTTATCCCCAAGAGGCGGATATCATCGGACGTGTCACCGGCGTGGCAATGCGCCTCGCTGAGACGCACACCTGAACTTTCCAAGAAGTCGCATCCGCTGGGAGCAGGCCGTACTACGATAGTCCCTTCCAAGGGAGAGCTTCCGTGCCCAAACGCGGGGTGACGAACTACAGAAAAGATCAGCGCCGCAAACACCATCACTGGGTGGTGACGGTCACGTATTCCGACAACGAGAGATTCGAACGTGTTTATATCGATCGTGAAAGGGCAGAAAAGTTCGCCGCGCGGCAGAAGAAATCGCCTGTTGTGATGAAGACTCGGATACGACAGTTGAGTTGAAGAAGCGGGCCGTGCCTCTCATACGGCCCGCGTCAGAAATGGAATCAATATTCTTCGGGAAGCAGAAGAGTGGTCGCGGAGCGGTCGGCTTCGGTGATGACCCACAGTTCGTCGCCCGCAGAAGTGCGGTAACTGCTAAGCAGTCGGAAGCCCTGCTGCAAGCTGAGATGATTTTCAGCCCGGTCTTCCACAGGGAGTTCACCCCAATCGCCGGTCACGTGGCGCGCGAGGAATTCCAGGGCGTTCTGTCCGGTCTTTTCGAGCGCGGCCAGAGCGCCCGCCGTGGCGACCAGACGGCCTAGGTCAAAGAGTGGTTTATTGGTGATTTTTTGCATGAATTGATTTCTCCTTTCCCGGATTTTGCCTTTGCTGTTCGGAGGCGCGGCGGAAGGCCGCGCAGTCGAATGCAAATGCCTTCATGGCCAGGGAAGGCGCCTGTCCGTCCGCGCTGTCAAGGCCGCGGGGTTTGCGTTCATCGCAGCGCAGCGGAGAGCCTTGACAGAAGAAGCCGACGGATCGGGCGCAGGATTGGCCAGGAAGGGCGGGTGAACTAGTTTTCTGGCGTGCCACGAAGGAATTTCGGAGAGCGAGTCAGGTTAGCCGAGCAGTGTGACGATTTCTTGGTTCTTTGCGTTTGCTGCAACAAAGCTTTTCGGGTCATGGCGATCTCTTGGGCGAGTTCCTTGTCGCCGGGCAAGGCGAGCCCCTACTGGCTGGCAAGAACCTTTTTTGGGAGTTTTCCGAGAACGTAGTGGCGAAGGCTTGATTTTTCTTGCTCGTGTTCCCGAATTTCCTCACTTGGTTCTATCAACTGCTGGGGGTGGATGAATGTGTCGTTGACGTCCGGTACAGTTCGTTGTTTCGAGCGGAGCAGATCACCGAGGCCGATGTTGAGAAATGGCTCACATACCTGATCCCCGGATTTGACCGCGCCTTTGCTCCGTCCATTCCGCAAGACGACGGCATAGCATCGCCACAACGCCTCACAACACAGGCCGAACCCGTCGCCGAAGCCTGACGATACCTGTCCAAGATTCCTCGACCGGTGTGCGACAGTGGATGCAAAATCCAATAATCTGGGAACGCTACGGAGCCGCGCGGGTCACCGCCGATGAGTTCTGTAAGAGGAGTGAAGGAGAAAACACTTCTCCTTCGGCTGGATTCTTTCTTACCATCCACGTGAAGTTGCGGAAGTTGATTGGGCGTAAACTGACGCTGGACTGGTTGCCGGAGCAAGTTTCCGGACGGCTGAAGATCCCGCAGCCTGCGGACGAGAGTATGCGTGTGTCGCACGAAACGATTTACCGTAACCCGGCAAGCTCGTTCCGCTACTACGCTGCTGCGGTAGATGAGTAAATCACGCAAGTGGAATGTACAATTTCAGGTCGCTCCCAGGCCCAGCAACCCTAACGATCAGCGCCTCCGATCCGATAAGCACTGAACACATCAAGGGCCGGATTTTGGGAGCTCGAAGTCTTGATGCGGCTGGGCAGTGGGGCAGGCCCCTTCCAATGCAACAGGTCCTTCAGCAGCACTTCGGCATCGTGGGCTTTGTTCAAGAGGTCCTTAGCATAATGGCTCAGTTTTGGCCTTTCGCGACGTTCATAACCTCGTTTCAGCCGTGCCAGAATCAGACCGCTACAGCGGCTGCACAGTCCATTACTCTTGTGTTGGCCTCTGTGTGTGCTACACCGCAGACATCCGTAGTCATCAAAGTAGTTCCGCATTCTGATCTGATAGTGCTTTGGAACGTTTGAGCGGATTGCTATCGTGGCTCGTTTGGTTAAAAACCAAGGTAACAACAGTGATTCATCGTCCTTGATCTGGTCGCGACGTTTGGCTGTCATCTTCGTTTCGAAGAACTTTCTCCTTTGGCGACTGAGGTCCGGTCCTACCGGGCTTCCCGGCAGGGTGACAGCTGTCGAATGTGCTTAACAACCGCAGACGGCTCACACGGGCGTAATTTGCGGTAGTTTGGACGAAGGCGTGACCCAGCAGTTCTTGTACAACCATTAGGTCAGCGCCGTGATCGAGCAGGTGCGTGGCAAAGCTGTGGCGAAACATATGCGGAGTCGCGCGCCTCAAACCGGATCGACGTCCGATACGATGAAGAGTTGTGCGTATAGCGTTGGTGGACAAAGGACCATCGTTCTTCGGCCTCACCAGATTGGCGCTCTTGGTCAGGTCTTGTAGTGCGGTCATTGCGTCTTGATAAGACATGCGGCGAGCGCTTCCCAAGTATTTGCTCATCGACACATATCTTGTGCCGGGTCCGCGATAATCTTTCCATTGGCCTATGAAATGTCCATTGCATTTCGCGACGCAAAGTTTTTGTACGGGCATGTCTGACTGGAAAACATACCCCTCTTTTCGCTCGCCAATATAGGCTCGAAGAGCCGTTGCAGCTCGTTTTGTGATCAGCAGGACCCGCCCGCGCGGGTCTTTTCCCGTGACTCTGGCAGTTCGAGCCTCGAAATCGACATGCTCCACACGAAGTGATATTACCTCGGAAACCCGACACCCAGTTCCATACAGAAACTCCACTAAAGCTATTTCTCTGAGTGTGTAGGCGGCGGCAAGGAACTGGCGGGCTTCGAACTCGCTCAAGGTGCGAGGGATTTTTCTCGGAGCATCGCGCATTTTTACCAAACGCGGCGCCACGTAGCTAACCATGCCGCCAAGATGCAGGAAGTCGTAGAATCGTCGCAACACTTGGAGATTGTCAAACGCTGTTGCCCAAGTGGCGCCTTGCTCGGAAAGATGAGCGATGTAGGAACGGACATCCAGGTGCGTGACGCTGGCGATTGACTTGTCCTTCAGGTACTCGGCGAACGTCCGCACCATCCGCCGATAGAATTGTTTTGTTCTTGGCCTATAGTGCTGGACAACTAACCACTCTTCATAGCGTTTCACCACTTCGTCGTTGAAGGCAGCGTAAGAGCGCATGACACCTGACCATTTCTTCCGGCTGGGAGATAGAAGAAATTGCGAGCCGGGCAGGCACTGTGAATCCAGGAGCCGGGTGTCGGCAAGGGAACAAACGTCTCTAGTCCAATAGAGACAAATGTCTCTAGGACAAATCTACCTACTTTGGTTCTCGGAGGCGCGCGCGAGGGCTCTGCGGCTGTTCTCTTAATGGGCCCCTGACGGTCGAATGCTACTGCAAGGAATTGAGAGGGTGGGGGTTACGCGCACCACAGAGACGAAATAACGACCAGCCAGCGATGGACCTGCTTGCATATCCACGATACGATTGCGTTTCGGAGCGACCCGACTTGCCACCCCAAAGCGCGATCGAAGAGCTTGTTTCAGGCAGAAGGATTTTGTTGACTGGAGCCGGAGGTTCGATCGGCTCTGCTTTGGCCCAGACCGTGATGCTCCTGGAGCCGCAGCTACTCATTCTTCTCGACAACTCAGAGCGAAACCTATACGAAATCGATTTCGAATTGGCGACGGCGATCGATCGCAGTTCGTACAAATCCGTGCTTGGCGATATTTGCGACGCGAAGCTGTTATCCGAGCTTTTTCAGCGTTATCACCCGGAGGTGGTGTACCACGCGGCGGCTTTCAAACATGTTCCGCTGATGGAGCACAACCCTTTTGCGGCCGTTCGCAACAACACCTTGGGAACCGCGGGTCTCGCGAGGATCGCCCAGGCAGAAGGCGTCGCGGACTTCGTCATGGTCTCGACGGATAAAGCCGTGAATCCGATCAGCATTATGGGTGCTTCGAAGCGTGTAGCGGAACTTGCGTTACTGAGTTTGAACAAGCCCAAGAACCGTATGAGCGCGGTGCGGCTGGCAAATGTACTGGGTTCTCAGGGAAGCGCCGTCCCGACATTCCTAAACCAAATCTCCCGAGGCGGTCCAGTGACCGTCACTCACCAGGACGTATCCAGATACTTTCTAACAATGGACGAAGCAGTGGAACTGATACTCCTGGCATCGGGATTGGAAGAAAGCGGAGGCATATTCGTTCCGCAAGTGAGCGCGCCGGTCAAAATTCTAGACATTGCTCTTGAATTGATAAGTCACGCCCCATCCAAGCCTCGAAAGGAGATTCCAGTTATCTTCACAGGACTGCGCGCCGGAGACAAGATGTCGGAGGAATTCCTCTCCCAAGATGAATCCACCGAGCCGACGCTCGATCCGAGGCTCCTGCGAGTCAAGACCAGGAAAATTCCGGCAGACAGATTCGATATTCAGATGGAGGATCTTTCCAGATGGGTTGACGAGCGAAACCTTGCCGCCATGATCGAGACCCTTTGCCAAATCGTTCCCGACTATCGGCCAACGGATTTGCTGTCTGCCTCAGCGCTGGGATCTTCGGTTTAGCGCATGAAGCGAAAAATTGCTGTAATCACGACCTCGCGAGCCGACTACGGGCATTTGTATTGGCCCTTAAGAGATTTGTCGGAGAACGAAAATGTAGATCTGAAAATCATCGCGCTCGGGTCGCATCTGTCACCTGAATTTGGGAACACGCTCCAGGAAATTGTAAACGACGGTTTCACGATCAACTCTCGGATCGAATGTTTGCTCAGTTCGGATACCGATGTCGGCATGGCCAAGACGATCGGCGTGGCGACGATGGGATTGGCGGATTTGTTCGGGCAGATGCGACCGGACCTGCTCTTGTTGATCGCCGATCGTTACGAGATGCTGGCTCCGGCGTCGGTTGCGCTAGCGCTGCGCATTCCGATCGCGCACATCGAGGGCGGAGAGATTAGCGAGGGAGCGATCGACGATGCGGTGCGCAATGCTCTTACAAAAATGAGCCACGTCCACTTTACTTCGACGCACGCCGCCCGGGAGCGAGTGATCGCGATGGGCGAAGAAGAGTGGCGCGTGCACCGAGCAGGCGCTCCATCGCTAGATCACCTTCGGAGGCGAACCCTGTTCAGCCGAGAGCAAGTGGAGGAGTGGCTCGCGCTCGATCTTCGGGCCCCCACCGTTCTCGTGGTATACCATCCGATGACCATCGCCCGCGACACGCTGCAAGAAGCAGATGCGCTGTTCACAGCCCTGGAAAATCTTACGGACCAAATCCTGTTCTGTTATCCGAACGCAGACGCCGGAAGCAGGGCATTGATAGACAGGGCAAAGTTATTCATCTCGCGCCGAGGCGGTGGAAAAATCTTCACCAATCTCGACTCGGTAACCTATTTGAGTCTTCTGCGTCAGGTCGATCTGTTGGTTGGGAACTCAAGTAGTGGAATCATGGAGTCCGCCTCGTTCGCGCTTCCTACCGTGAACGTTGGGTTACGGCAGCAAGGGCGTGAACGGGCACGGAATGTACTGGACGCCTGCGCTGATCGGGGAGCTATTCTCGAAGCCGTGAACAGGGCAAGAACGGCTGAATTTCGACAGTCCTTAATCGGCATGGTCAATCCGTATGGTGAAGGGTTTGCTTCCGGGATCATCGTCCGAATACTAACTACTATTCCTCTCTCGCAGGAACTTCTGATGAAACGTCATTCAGGTATTCCTCTCGCTGTTGCTGTTCCCGGCCGTTCGCAACACTCATGAGGATACCGCTGTCAGCTCCGGAAATCACAGAGCAGGACATTGCGGCGGTGACTGGCGTTCTTCGTACGTCGAGCCTTAGCTTGGGTCCCAAGGTCGGGGAGTTCGAGCGCGCCATCTCTGAGTACGTGGGTGCCTCGGATGCGATTGCCGTAAACTCCGGGACGAGCGGTCTGCACCTGTGTATTCGAGCCCTCGGTATTTCCGAAGGTGACGAAGTGCTGGTGCCTTCTTTTGCATTTATCGCAGTCGCGAACGCGGTCCGCTACGAAAAGGCTACTCCAGTGTTCGTGGACATCGACCCGCGAACGCTTAACCTCGATCCGAGTCTGCTGGAACAGGCAATCACCGCGCGAACACGCGCGATCATTGTCGTGCACACTTTTGGCTGCGCCGCGGAGCTCACGGGCATAATGCGAATCGCCAGGCGCCACCGTCTATTTGTCATCGAAGATGCCTGCGAGGCCATCGGAGCAGAATACGAGGGACAAAAAGTGGGCGCTTTAGGGGATGTCGGGGTCTTTGCCTTTTATCCCAACAAGCAGATCACAACAGGAGAGGGCGGGGCTGTCGTCACCAATAACTCCGAAATCGCGCTCAAGGTCAGAAAACTTCGTAATCAAGGAAGAGATGATTCAGAAGAGTGGTTCCAGCATACGGAATTGGGGTACAACTACCGGATTTCGGACATCAACTGTGCCTTGGGAGTCGAGCAACTAAAGAGAATCGATACGATTCTGGATCGGCGGGAATCAATCGCTCGCGAGTACAGTGAAATACTGGGCTCCGTTCCAGACCTAAACACCCCGGCGATGGCATTGCCACGTCGCAAAATCAGTTGGTTCGTGTACGTCGTCCGTCTGAGCAATCGGTTCGGCGAAGGGCAGCGCGATTCGATCGTCCGTGAAATGAAGTCGCGCGGGATCGTTTTGGGCAGATATTTTGCACCGATTCACTTGCAGCCCATTTATCACCAGTCCGACAGCGGCAAAACCGTCCTGCCCGTGACTGAATTCCAGGCGTCTCGGTCGCTCGCATTGCCATTCTTCAATCGAATCCGAGACGAGGAAATCAAAGAGGTGTGTCAAATGCTGGTCGAACTGATTCGCTCGGCGTGACCGGCACGACTTCAAAATATCAAATTCGCGATGCTGAAAACAGCGAAAGCAATCACGGCACCGGTGGCGATTGCGAGCAGGAACCAATCGAACCGCGGACGCCGTCGCGGAACTTCCAGCATATATTCTGTGAAGTCCGGCTGAAAAACAGGGTGCGACGGATGATGTGTGGTGCGCGCCATATGCAACAGGATACGAGGAGTTTATTTATAATACGCGGTATGTACCGTAACGGTACATATCAGATCGAGGCATCGCGCGAGCGACTAAGACGCTTCTTCGCTGTTGGGGTTGTATTGGTCAGCCCAGAACTGCGGCGCCGCAGACTCGAATTCCACTCCAAGCTTGTGGAATCCGGTTGGCTCTTTACTTCCGGACCAAACGACACGACCGCGAATGCGAAGCCCCGTTTTCCTCCTGTCGATGGTAAGTATTGTGCCTTGTGGCCAATTAACGGGGGATAGAATCAAGGCTCCGTGCAGGTTTATTACGGCCGTCACTACTTCCAATGACTCGCCGCCGGAGTGAATCACCAGCGGCACGGTCGCCAAGATTCGCGGGCTTCTTCGGTTTTCCTTGGTAGCAGTCATTTCGGGGATCGATCAGGCGACGCAAGATGTGAGTTTGTGTCGTTTCGCTCGGTTTGATTTTGTCAACCTTTGGACGAGTGCGAGCACCAGCTGTCTATCGGATTCGTTCATTTTCGCCAGGGCTAGGATGATCTTATGGTTTTGAAACCGCTCTCTCGGCGTAGAACCCCAATCGGGGTCTCTGGAAGGTACCAGCGGTTCCACTGGTCGTGCATTCCCCTTGTCTGGGAAAAACGCGAAAAGCGGTATTCCAAGAGCGATCGCGTATTTTTCGATGGTCTCGATGCTAGGAACAGTATGTCCGTTCTCAACGCGACTTGTGTAGCAGCGCAGCAGTCCGGTACGAGTCTCGATGTCACCTTGACTGAGGTTGCGAGACTCGCGAAGCTCTCTTAGCCTGCGGCCAACTTCCATACCGGCCACGATAGCCAGCTAACTCATTTGCGGCAAGATGGTAATACTACCTACTTACACAAACCGTCATCGGTATTTCACTGTATTGCGGCCTCGATAAACCGAAATCGCTACATCAACAAGATGCGATAGGTCCGTTAGCTTCACCCCAGACTTCAACCAATGGTCCTGCAACGAAATAAGGAACCTGCGTTTTCTCGGAATTCTTGCGAATACGTAGAAATCCAGGAACGCGTTATGCTCCTCGTCCAAACGAGCAACAAGCGTCACGAAATTTGCTTCGTATCGGTTTGGGTCCACCATCCACCGAATCGTGCGCTTCCAAACCGGATACGGTCGGGCGACGATCACCGAGACAGTTGGACCTCCAATCAATCGCAATCTCATACGCCATCGCGCAGTTCGCTGGACAACGACTAGCTTGGATGGCGCGGCCTCGATAATTCGTGCAAACAATTTATCGCGTAAAGCGCGCGTTTTTTGTCGCTTGTCTAGATTGCCGAACTGTTCCGGGCGACCATATCCAACACGGGTGTAGGCCTCGCGCAAATTGCCGAAGCGGTTTCTGAATGTCGTAGGTGAAGGCAGGTAAGCGCAATCACGAATCAGGCTAAGCGACAGCCTTCCCTTCGACGTCAAAAGCCGCTTCAGGTCAACAAGGATTCGGTCGTTCGATTTGTTGAATGTCCGCGACTGCAAGATCCGCTGTGCTTTCTCAAACACGGTGGGTTCCACGACGGGTTCGAACGCGTTGGGCGTCACAATCCAATCCGATTTTGGCACCTTTACCGCCGGCGTGTAGAGCTTGGCGCTGGTCCGATTGAATACGTGACAGCCAAAATATTTCGGGCGGGTCAGAATATGGTACACCGCTTGATAGTCCCATGGGCCGTGCCCTATGTACTCGATTCCTCTGTAATTCAGCTCGCGGGCTATGGCGTAAACGGTGCGCTTCTCCGATATGAGCATTCGAAAAATCTCCCGGACGCATTGCACCTCTTCCGGGGGACCCGGAACGAGGACTACGCGGTCGGTGGCGATGCTCTTTCGCTCGCCCAGCTCAAGAATGTGTTTTGGATTTCGATCCGGTGTCACAAGCAATCGTCGCAAGCCGTAACCAGGGCGGCCGCCTTGCTTGAATCCCAGATGTGCAAGCCGCTTCTGTCCGGCCAGAACCTTGATCCCTAGTTCGCGGCTGTATTCTCCCGCCATCGTTCTCTTGAGAGCTTTCATGATAAGACTGGGGAGGGTTCCGTCGTTTGCGAACGTCTCTGCGCAGTAATGAATGGGAGCCCCGGCGGATTTGCACAAGAACTCGTAGTGAGCAGGCTCGTCCGTGTCTTGAAAACGGCCCCAACGGCTGACATCGTAAACGAGGATGGCTTTGAAGGGCTGCGTCCCGCGAACGACATCCTGTAGCAGTTGCTGTAGTCCAGGTCTGTTCTTCAGAGTCACGCCACTCCTCGCATTGTCCGTATAAGTCTGGACAATCTCGAAGGTGTGTAGGCTCGCATACGCCCGAATAGCCGCGGCTTGATTTTCGAGCGAATACTGCTGATGTTCGGTAGACATCCGAAGATACTGTGCTGCCGGAACGTCACTTGTAGGGGTCATGGGGTTCTCCTACAAGCGGCATCGGCCACGCGCGACAATACTTTAGAGGGAAAGCCAAGAAAATGTTGCTTCTAACTCCTGATTAACGCTGCCAGCTCATCCGGTCGATGCAACACGATCCAGCGCATTGACTCGACAACGCTTGCGCGGGAGAACCATCTTTGGGCTGTACTCGGTCAAACCCCAGCCAGAGCAGCGTTCCGGCTGGTCTAACCTCAGCAAGTGATTTTGGCTTTTGTTTTCAATGCCAGGCGCGTTCTAGCTTAGTGTTGCGTCGACCCATTGAGATCACCGCATTTATCGTACATGTGAATTCTCATGCCTGTAGGCCGAACTTTTGGCTTATCGAAAAGAAATCTCGAAAAGCTAGTTAACGGCCTATAATGAGGTCCAATGATCGTTCGGTCCGAGGCGTCGCATGTCGGATTTGAAATTTGTATCCTGGCAGGAAATATACCAAAAAGCAGTAGCAGAAACCGACCGCGAGAAGCAGCGCCAACTCGTCCAACACGCCG
>Ga0210398_10000701_pt1 | contig 37100 bp, 32 predicted proteins | sample IncBWC4OmetaG_FD_161047 | JGI IMG/M metagenome (GOLD analysis project Ga0210398, IMG submission 161047) | Forest soil microbial communities from Barre Woods Harvard Forest LTER site, Petersham, Massachusetts, United States - Inc-BW-C-4-O | ecosystem: Environmental > Terrestrial > Soil >... | reverse complement strand
CTTCGCCGTGCTTCTGTTTCAGATTCTGTTCCTGAGTGCGCATATCGGAGGCGAGCCTCACCAGATCCTCCGCCATCTGGTCCGGCATGCTGGGCGCCTTGGGATCGCTGCTATAAGGCCGGAAGTGCAGGGTATCGGCGCGCATTTTTTTCATGCGGCCATTGAGGGTCTCGAGAAACTGGTTGGTGACCTTGATCTGATCGGCGATCAACGTGAGGCGCTGATCGCGCAGGCGTTCGATCTCTTGCACCGAGGCATAGGTACTGAGCAGATTCTTGTCACGCAGCTGGCGCTGGTCCGCGTCCTGTCTCTTTTGTTCCTCGGCGGCCGCTTGTTCCGCGGACTTCTGCGCATCGAGATGCTTGATCTCGTAACCCTGGGAGTTGAGGATGTGCTGTTCCTGGCTGGCGTATTCCGGCGGTACGTGATCGCCGTAGTGCGTCACACCGTCCTTATCCACCCACTTATACAGCACGCGGCCGTTATTCTGTTGGGCGGGATTTGTAGGGGCAGCGATGCCTGCCGCAAGCGGAAGTGCCAGCAGCCCGCATAAACAGAGGATCCAAGCGACATTCTTCAAGAACCTATCCTCAAGTGAAGCGGCCGCCATTGTGAGGGGAGGCGGCGGCGTTTTCTAGGGGCAATTCCTCAGTCTGCGAGCCCATACCGCTCGCGGTACAGCCGCATGCTCGAAAGCTCGGCCGCCTGGCCGGTTCTGGAGACATGCTGCATGAGGTCGGACAAATTGATCACCGAGACCACCGGAATCTGATACTGGCTGCGCACTTCCTGCACCGCCGAAAAATCGTTTCCCGACGCCCGCTCCTGGCGATCCAGCGCCAGCAGCACCCCGGCGGGTACCGCGCCGCCGGCGCGGATAATTTCGATGGACTCTCGAATCGCCGTGCCTGCGGTAATGACGTCATCGACGATGAGGACCCGGCCTTTCAAAGGGCTGCCGACGATCCGGCCGCCTTCCCCATGATCCTTGGCTTCCTTGCGATTGAAGGCGAACGGCACGCTGCGCTGGTGCCGCTCCGCCAAAGCCGCCGCGGTGATGGTCACCAGCGGAATGCCTTTGTATGCGGGGCCGAACAGCATGTCGAACTTCAAATTGGAGGCCGCCAGAGCGTCCGCGTAGGCCCGACCCACCGCGGCGATGGCGGCGCCGGTGTTAAATAAACCCGCATTGAAAAAGTAAGGACTTTCGCGCCCCGATTTGAGGGTAAAGCTGCCGAATCGCAAAACACCAAGCTGCGTGCACAACTCGATGAATTCACTTTGATACGCCGCGGTCATGGGGCTGATATTATCGCGCGCGATGCGCATCGTCACGAAACCCGCCTTCCTTTGACGGAACAACCCAAGCCCACATTCTGGCAGGCGCTCGGCGACAAACGTATCGTGGCCGTGCTCTTGATGAGCTTCGCCTCCGGGATGCCCTTCAATTTGTCCGGTTCCGGATTTGCCTTTCAGGCCTGGCTGGCATCTGCCGGCGTCGACTTGAAGTCCATCGGCCTGTTCTCGCTCGTGAGCCTACCCTACAGCGTCAAGCCCCTATGGGCGCCCCTGCTCGATCGCTATGTACCGCCTTTTTTCGGCCGGCGTCGCGGTTGGATCGTAATCTTTCAGGCCTGCCTGGCGGTGGTCATCGGCGTGATGGGTTTCAGTTCACCGACCGCGGCCCCGTTTTATTTGGCGGCGATTGCATTGCTCATGGTGTTCCTGTCCTCGTCGCAGGACATCGTCATCGACGCCTATCGCGTCGACACCATTCCCGCGAGCGAACGCGGCATCGCCGCGGCCGCTACGGCCTTCGGCTACCGCACCGGATCGGTGCTCGCGAGCACGGTGCTCGTGCTCATCGCCTCCGTCACCAGTTGGCATCTGGCTTTTCTGGTCATCGCCGTGTTCATGGCCGCGACCATGCTGTCCACGATCTGGGCGCCCGAGCCTTTGACGCCGGGTCAGCCGCCGAGAACTCTCGCCACCGCGTTCTGGAATCCGCTCAAGCACCTGGTCAGCCAGAAGGGCGCATGGGGATTTCTGCTGCTCGTACTGCTATATAAGGCAGGGGATGCCTTCGCTTTGAGCTTGTACAGCGCCTTCATGATCAAGGGCGTGGGGTTTTCGCTGGCTGAACTGAGCATCGCCGGCAAGGCCAACATGACGATCTCCACCATCGCCGGCGTGACCTTGGGCGGCTGGATCTTCATGCGCTGGGGCATGTTCCGCTCCTTGCTGGTCTTCGGCATCGGTCAATCGCTCACCAATTTGCTCTATACCGTGCTGGCGTTGTCCGGCAAGAAGCTTTGGCTGATGGCGCTCGCCACCACCCTCGACACCGGTGTCGGCGGCATGGGGCAGGCCGCGTATGTGGGATTTCTCATGTCGCTGTGCAGTTCGAGCTTCAGCGCCACGCAATACGCGCTGCTCTCGGCGATGGCATCCATTCCACGCAACGTCACGGGAGCCATTGCCGGCACGCTGGTCACCGCGATCGGCTGGCCGAAATTTTTTGTCGTGACCTGCCTCACGGCGGTGCCGGGGCTGGTCCTCTTGGTGCTTTTGCGCAAGCCCATGCAGGAACTCGCGGCGCGCGACAGTGCAGATCCGAAACGTCGAATTTAAGGCGTGGCGTGTTTAGCGGTGCTTGCTTAGCGGCGCAGTGAGCGGTCGTTCGGACTGGACCATGCCGTCCGGGCGTTGTCCTCGAACTCGCGGCCTAGGTCTTCGGACTCCACATCAATCGCGCCCGACCAGTCTTCCGGCGCATCCGCGGCCTCGATCAAATCGTCCCACAGATGTTCGTTCCAAGACTCGAAATCCATTTCAGCGACAGTGCCGTCGAAATATTGAATCTCGATGGTCTGATCTTGAGCATCGATGGCCACCACTTCAAAGAGCTCGTTGGTACCGCCTCGATACCATTCGCCTACGATCGGCCTGATAACATTCATCGGCGCCTCCGTCTGCTATGCTCAACTCCATTCGACTGTGAAGTCCATTCAACTCCCAATGAGCCCATCGCGCAATATGTAAATTTTGCGCGAAGCAACATTACATGATCGAACAGCTCATCAAATTCTTCGTGGTTTTTTTCGTGGTGGTCGAACCGATTTCTTTGATTCCCTTGTTCGCCGGTTTGACTCAGGGAGCGAGCGCCCGCTACAAGAAAAAAATGGCCGGTAAATCCGCGGCGATCGCACTGGTGATTTGCGTACTGTTCGCCTTGGTGGGTGCCCGATTTTTGGATATCATGGGAATTTCGTTGAGTTCGTTTCGCATCGCCGGCGGCACATTGCTGTTCTTGATTGCGCTCGACATGGTGTTCGCCCGCACCTCGGGGACCAAATCAACCGTCAGCGAAAAAGAAGAAGCCAAGACGCGCGACGACATCTCGGTGTTTCCCTTGGCCTTCCCCTTCATCGCCGGGCCCGGCGCACTCGCCACCATCCTGCTGACCTCCGGAGAATTGTGGGGCAAGCCGCTGCAGTTCGCCGCATTCCTCGGCGTGGTCTTCTTCGTGATGCTGGTCTGTTGGATGCTGATGCTGGCGACGCCGCGCCTGATGAAGGTATTCGGCGTCACCGGCGCCAATGTCATGAGCCGGCTGTCCGGCGTCATCCTGGCCGCGCTCGCCGTTCAATTCATCGTCGAAGGCATTCGCGGCAGCTTTTTGTCCTGATCTTCTCGCGCTTACTGCGAAACGCGCTTCGCGTAAGCCAGATCCCACACCCCGTGTCCCAAGCGTTCGCCGCGCCGCTCGAACCGCGTCGGCGGCCGAAACTCGGGCCGAGGCACAAAGGCCCCATCCGGGCTCAATGACTCGAGCTTTGGATTGGCGTTGCACACGGTGAGCATCTGTTCGGCGTACGCCTGCCAGTCTGTCGCCAGCCTCAAGATTCCCCCGCCGCGCAGTTTTGCCGCCGCAAGCGACACGAAGGACGGCTCGATCAGGCGCCGCTTGTGATGGCGCTTCTTGTGCCACGGATCGGGGAAGAACACCAATACTTCGTCGAAGGAGGCATCCGCGATGTAATCGCGCAGCACATCGACGGCGTCGCTGCAGATGACGCGCAGATTTTTGAGCGCGCCGCGTTGCGCGCGGAGCAAGAGCCGCCCCACTCCTGATCGGTGCACCTCGATTCCGAGGTAGTCGATGTGGGATTGTGTCTCCGCCAGGGCCCCAATCACTTCCCCGGCCCCGAACCCTATTTCCAAGCAGCGCTGCGCCTCACGCCCGAAGACGGCCGCGAGATCCAGCGGCCCCGCCTGTAAGTCGATGCCGTAGCTTGGCCAGAGCTCGCTGAGCGCGCGCTCCTGCGCCGCCGTCGTGCGGCCGGCTCTCAAGACGAAGCTGCGAATGCGTCTTTGCGTCTGCATTGCTGCAAAGTGTGCCTGATATCATGGTCGGATGCGCAATACCCTCATGCCCGCGATCATCGCCGCGGGGTTGGTGCTCGCCGGCTGCGCCGGTTTGCCGCGGCATGTGCAAAAAACCCCCTCCGTGGCATTTCAGCATCCGGAGACCACGGCGCTCGGGCGCATCGTCGCGGCCGACGAGCTCGGCAAGAACCTGTCCGGCTTTCGTTTGCTGTCCTCGGGAGAAGCGGCCTTGGCCAGCCTCATCGCTTTGGCCGATCATGCCGAACGAACGCTCGACATTCAGTACTACATCATTCATGAGGATGACTCCACGCGCACATTCCTACATCACGTGCGCCTCGCGGCGGATCGCGGCGTGCGGGTGCGCGTGCTCGTCGATGACTTGAATACCGCGGGCGAGGATCGGCGCTTCATGCACCTGAGTTCGCACCCCAATGTCGAGGTTCGCGTCTTCAACCCCTTTACCGCCGGAAGATTCTCGACCTGGACACGCTTCATCGCGTCCGCGACCGATATTCGGCGCATCAATCACAGAATGCATAACAAGCTGTTCGTCGCGGACGACGCGCTCGCCATTACCGGCGGACGCAACATCGGCGACCAATATTTCACCCTCGATCCGCGCAGCAATTTCGTGGATTTGGATGTGGTCGCGGCGGGCGCCATCGTGCCGCAACTGTCCGCGTCGTTCGATCAATTCTGGAACAGCAAGTACGCCATTCCGATCGCCTCGGTGGCCGCGTCGGTGGATGCCGAGGCCAATTCCGCGCCCCCCATCGAAGCGCAGTTCTCCGAGAGCGACAAGTGGCTCGAGCAGGAACTCGACACGCAAAAACTGCAGCTCATCTGGGCACCGGCGACCGTGCTCGCCGATCGGCCCGCCAAAATCGCCAGCGAAACCTCGCCCGATGAGGAGCTCACGATCGCCAACGACATTACGGCGCTGATGGGCACGGCGAAACAGGACTTGAGCATCATTTCGCCCTATTTCATTCCCGGCAAAGAAGGCGTCGCGCTCATTGCCAAGCTGGTCGAAAGCGGCGTAAAGGTTCGAATCCTCACCAATTCCTTGGCGTCCACCGATTCCCCGCTGGTGGACATCGGCTATTCGCGCTACCGGGTGCCGCTGCTCAAGCTCGGTGTCGATCTGCGGGAAATGCGCCCGAAATTAGGTCAGAAGCACGCGCGCTTCCATCCTTTCCGCAGCTCCAATGCCAGTCTGCATGCCAAAGCGCTGGTGATCGATCAAAAAATCGTCTTCATCGGCTCTTTGAACATGGACGAGCGCTCGGCGAAGATCAACAGCGAGCTGGGGCTCGTGATCAGCAGCGCGGAGATCGCGCACGAAGTCACGAGCTTGCTGGATGACATCAGCACCGATGGCAGCTACAAGCTGCAATTGGATCAGTCCGGCCGCGTCGAATGGGTGAGCAGCGATGGCGGCACGCAGAAAATCTGGCACACCGATCCTGCGACCAGCCGGACCGAACGCGCATGGCTGAAAATTCTCTCGCCCTTTGCGCCGGATGAGATCCTCTGAGAAGATCGATGCATCGCGCTACGAGGAAATCCGCAGCGTGCTCAAGTATTCCTTCACCTTGGCGCGAAATCCCTCGCTGCTGGTGACGGTGGCGCCGCCGGCCAACACCAAAATGAAATCGCCGCGCAGCGTCCGGTTCACTTCCTTGACATAGTTCAAATTCACCAGGCAGGAGCGGCTGATGCGCAGCATGGGTTGCGAGCGCAGCGCCATTTCCGCTTGCTGCAGCGTGCTGCGCGCATGGTAATTGTCTTTGCCGACTCGAATGACGACATAGTTACGGTCCGCTTCGATCATTTCAACCTGCGTCGCGTCCAGCACATGTAGATGGCCGCCGAGCTCCGCGAGCAGGCGCGGCTTTTCCTCTCCGGCGCCGCGTGCGCCGCGCTCGAGTTGCGCGAGCAGCCCCGCGAGCAAGGTCTGGCGTTCGTCGGCGCCGGAACTCAAATGACGCGGCCGGACTCGCGCGAGCGTCTTGCGAAACCGCTCTTGGTCGAACGGCTTCAGTAAATAATCCACCGCGCACACTTCGAATGCCTCGAGGGCGTAAGTATCGTAGGCCGTGACGAACACCAAAGACGGGAGCTGCGATGGCTCCAGCGCGCGCGCCAGGTCGATGCCATTCAGTGGATCCATCTGGATGTCTAAAAACAAGAGCTGCGGCTTCTGCAATCGTACCGCCGCGAGGGCGGCAGTGCCGTCGCCGAATTCGCCCACCACGCGCAAGTCGTGTTCGGCTTCACAGTACTCGCGCAGCGTGCGCCGACCGGCGGCCTCGTCGTCGACGATGATGACATCCATCATGTGCCGAGCAGTGTCGTGGGTTGCAATTTGGCGCCGGCCGTCGCCTCGCGCATGATCGGCGGCGACTCGCGAACGGCGGGCATGGAAATTTCACTGATCCATTCGCTGCCGTGAGCGCCGGCCATGAGCGCTGCGCGGCCCTCGAATTGCACGGCCATGCGCTCGCGCACGTTCTTGAGGCCGATGCCGTCCGCGCCGGCGGCGCGATCCTGCGCCATGGTGTTGGTGACGCGCAGCAGAATGGTTTCGTTCGCCAAACGCACGGTAACTCTCACCAGCACGGTGCCCTGATGGCCCGCCATGCCGTGAACCACGGCGTTCTCGATCAAGGGCTGCAGGATCAAGCTCGGCACCCACACGGCGGGAATTTCCGGCGGGTTCGGCAACTCGACTTCAAGGCGATCGGTGAAGCGCCGCTGCTGTAGCTCCAAGTAGAGCTTCGCAAACTGCAGCTCGTCGGCGAGCCGTGAAAAATCCCGCTCGCCGGCGTTGAGCAAGCGCCGCAGCAGATCTGCGAGCTGCACCACCATCGACTGCGCCGCCTTCGGATCCCACTCGATGTGTCCGCGGATGGTGTGCAGCAGATTGAATAGGGTATGCGGCGAGAGCTGCATGCGCAGGGCCGCCAAGCGGGCGGCGCTCCACTCGCGCTCGAGCGCGGCGAGCCGCAACTCCGAATCGCGAAATCGCGTATACAACGCCAAGCCGGTGACCAAGGCCAGCCCGAAACCATACGAGGGCAGAAAACTCACGAAGCTGGCCAGCCAGAGCGTCACCCAGAACGGGTCGCTCCACGCGCTGATCACGTGCGAGAGCGGCGTTCCATGCGATTGTTCGGTGGCCAGGATGACTTGGGAGAGAATCATCACCGGCCAGGCCATGGCGGAGAACACGGCCCCCAAAATCACCTGCAGGGGCAGGGCGATCAGGATCGGGCGCCACTGAACCTTGAGCGAGGCCCAAAACGACACCAGCAGCATCGGCAACAGCAGGAGGTGCTGCATCAGACGGGTGTCCCAGGTTGCAAACACCGTCACGTTGGTCACGCGCGCAATGCCGGCGCTCATGCTGTAGCCGTACAAGAGATTCGATACGGTCACATACACCCAGAACAGGCAAACGATGCCTAAGAACTGGATCTGGCTCAGCCCTCCGGCAAAGCGCTGCGAAGATTGAGCTGAACCGAAGCCGATCATGGTTCAAGACTACCGCAACTCACCGTTTTTTGCGGTGCCGACCGGATGTCGCGGGACGAAACCGTCGCATTTCGGGACGAACTCGACGTTCCGGCGCATACCAATTGGCCTCTCGCGGCGTCTTATAGGGGTGTCCAGTGATTGAAGCGAAGGAGATCTGTCATGACTCGATTAGCTATTACGATGATGCTGTGTGGGGGCCTTGCCGGCCTCGCATCGGCGGGTACAGCGGGCGCCTTATCCGTGGCCTTCGATGTACCCTCGATAGTCGTTCAGTACAACAGCGATGCGCTGATTACCGACAGTGGAACGCGCGCGCTGTACCGCCGGCTGGCCCAGGCGGCGGAACAGGTGTGTCCCAGCCCCAGTGATTCACGCCTGGTCAACCCACTGGTGCTGGAATGCCGGCAAGAGGCCCTGACGGCCGCTGTTTCCAAGATCCACAGTCAGCGGCTCGCGGCATTGCACGCGTCACGCATGACGAAATCAGGCTAAGGACATGACGCTTTAGCGGCCGGCCGCAGGATCCAGGCGTAGGGTGCGCTGCACCACCGTAATGTCGCCATCCTGCGAGCTGGTCGCGTTCTTGGGTCGGACCTGGCGCAGCTTTTTAGCGTCCGGCAGGTCGGCAGGCAGCTCGTAGCTTTCGTCGAATACCTGCGCCGTCATGGGTCCGGCGGGGGCCTTCACCCAAAAACGCAAACCCGTCTCCGGAATCCCCGGCGCGGCCACCACCGTGCCGCCGTTGCGCAGCGTTTGCAGCTTGGCACGCAGTGCTCCGGATGCGGTTGCTATCTCGATTTCGTGGATGTTTGCGCTTGCCGGAAAAATCACAAATGCCTTGGGCGCGCCGCGCGCCGATCGCAGCAGCAGCTCCATTCGGCCCGGATCTGTGTGGCCGGGATCCGTGGTGCCGGAGTTCGCAGCGATTGGCGTCAGCTCCGGCGCGACTAATTTCAAGGCAGGCGCCTCCGCGTAAAACCCTTTCAGCGGATACCCGGGGAAGCGATCGCGCGGCAGCGGATCGAACTTTACCGCCTCGTCCATCGCACGCGGCAAGCGCAGCGATGCGGTTTGCGTATACCAGTGGGCGCGGCCGCTGTCGGCATCGACCCAGTATTCAACGTTGACTCGCTGCGGCCAGCTCTCCGAGTAGGTCGGCAGCAACACCGTGATGCAGATCGTGCCGAAAGTCGTCGCGGCGGCAATCACGGTCAGACGTTGGCGGACCGGTCGCGTCGCGTTGCCCAGCAGCGGCAGCAAAAAAGCGGCCGTCACGCACAGCGTTATCGTACCGATGGCCCAGGCGGGCGCGCCGAGCGCTGGGTAGAGCAGCAGCAGCAGCGGCAGCAGTAAAGCAAAGGCGATCAGGCCGGGAAAGAGCACGGCGAAGTCCGCGGCGCCTTGCGATGGGCTACGGCGTTTCATGAGGGCCCATGCGCTGGGCACAAACCCGAGCACGGCAGCCAAGGCCGCCAGCAGGACGACATAGCCCGCGGCAGGAATGTAGAGGGCCGTGGCCAGCGACAAGAGCGCGGCCAGCATGCCGGCGCCGAACCAGAAACCCCAAAAGCCCGCGCGGCGCGCGAACCACGTCGCGACGGCGGTTGTGGTCAGCAAAGTCAACGCCGCGAATCCGACGTGCATCGCCAGGGGGTGAGCGATCCAAGAAGGGCCTTGGATGGGCGGGAGCCTTCCCAAGAAACGCAAGAGCGAAAGTATACCTACACTAAGCGCGCCGCCCAGCAATACGTTGGCAAGGGCGCCGAGGAATCCATACGCGGCGTGGGCGTAGCTGAGATGTCCCTTATGAATCAATAGCACCGTGGCCGCGGCCAATAGGATGAGCGCCGCAAGCGAGGCCGGTAGCACGAAACCGATGGGCCAGACAATGACGGTGCGTGCCAGCACGTCGAAGAACAAGGAATCCGCCGGCGGCGGCCTCAAGTCAGTGGCGTCGGCCAGTGCGAGCAGACCGCTCAAGGCATTCGCACCTTGGTGCTGCATGGTGGAGGGCGAGGCATTCTCGAAGCTGTCGAGAGGTGTGTGGTAGTAGGCAACGTCGCCGATAAACGCCAGGTTAAAACCTTGGTACGACGATGCTTTGAATATCGTGAAGTCGGTGTTGTTGGGCAGCGTTTTGTAGATCACATAGCACAGGGAATTGGTGATGGGCTCGAGGGTCGATGCGCCGTACACGCGCATGAGCCACGCGTTGGCCGTTCCCGTCTCGAACATGAGGCTGGGTCCGGACACCCCGCGGGTGTCCATGTTGACCGCGGCCCAAATGCGCTTCGCCAGCGGATGCTCGCGCGTGAACAGAGAGGCGCCCAGCAAACCGCCTTCCTCGCCGTCGGTCACGAGCAGCACGATCGGATGCTTGAGTTGGGGCCTGACGGAAAGAACGCGCGCGATCTCGAGCATATTCGCTACGCCGACGCCGTCGTCCGAGGCGCCGGGACCGGCCGGCACGGAATCATAGTGCGCGGCCAGCATCACCGCGTCTGTACCGCTGAATTCTCCGCGCATCGCGACAATGTTGGTCGGCGTGCCGCATGCGCCGAAATCATTGCACGAAAGTCCCGTTTGCAGTTCGGTGCGATAGCCGAGTGCCGTCAATCGTTTGACGATCAGATCGCGTACTCTGGCATCGGCGGGGCTGCCCATGGGGTGCGGCACGCCATCGCCCACCAGCTCTTTGAGAATCTCTCGTGCCCGCGCTGCGGAGAACACGGTGGGTGCGGCATCCAGCCCCAGCGCTGCCGGCGTGCGGTACGCGGCCAGCGTCACCGCGACCAACAACGCCGCGCCGAGTCCGGCGATGAGGAGTCCGCGATTTTTCCCGATCGTCATGATCAAGTCCGAGTTTGCAGTTCCGCTTGGTGGCGCTTGATGCCGTCCAGAATTTCCGCGTGGGCAAGCTCGACTCCCGACCAGCCCAGCACCTTGACCCACTTGCCCGCTTCGAGATCCTTGTAGTGCTCGAAGAAATGCTGGATCTGCTTCAAGCGAATCTCCGGCACGTCCTCGATCGTTTTCCAATGCGTGAATAGCGGACAGATATCGTCGGTCGGCACGGCCAGCACCTTGGCATCGCCTCCCGATTCATCGTCCATGCGCAGCACCCCCAGGGCGCGACAGCGCACCACCACGCCCGGCAGCAACGGAAACGGAGTATGAACCAAGACATCGACGGGATCCTCATCGTCGGCGATGGTCTTGGGCACGTAGCCATAATTCGCCGGATAGTGCATTGCCGTCATCATGAAGCGATCGACGAACAGGGCGCCCGACTCCTTGTCTACCTCATACTTGATCGGATCCGAAGCTTGCGGAATCTCGATAATCACGTTGAATTCCCGCGGCACGTGCTTGCCGGGCGTCACGTCATGAATGCTCATCCCGCGAACATACCCGGAACCGAACGATACGACTAGTCGATCGCGATCGAATGCGGTTGGACGCCCACGGCGAAGGGCGAGCCGGCGACGGGCGTGAGCGCGCCGGTCGCGCTCAACGTGTAGGCAGACACATCGTTGGAATTGAAATTCACCGCATAGAGAAATTGCCCCGAAGGATCGATCGCCACGGCGATCGGCAAGGTACCCGCGGCGGTGGTCGAGGACAGGGTCAGTGCACCGTTGCTCGGTGTGATGGTGAAGGTGGCGACTTGGTTCGGGCCTTGCGCATTGGCCGCGAAAACGTAGCTGCCGGTCGGGTCGACTGTCACCGCTTCCGCATTGGTTCCCGCCGGGAGGGGCGAGCCGGACGGCGTCAAGGCGCCCGTCGTCGCATTGAGCGCGAACGAAGCAATGGTTTGGTCCGAATTATTCGCAACAAACGCAAACGCGTCCGTGGGATCAATGGCGATCGACACCGGTCCCGCTCCTGCGGCGAACGGCGAACCGGAAGTGGCGCTCAGCATGCCGCTTGCCGGGTCGATCAGAAATACCGAGATCGTATTGCCGTTGAAATTCGTGACATAAAGAAAGTTGCCGTTCGGATCGATGGCGAGAGATGCCGGTTCCGCCCCGGCGCTGAACGGAGAATCGATTATCGGCGTCAAGGTGCCTGCGCTGATCGCGAAGGCCGACACATTGTTGGAAGTCAGGTTCGCCACATAGAGGAAGTGATTCGTGGGATCGACCGTCACGGCGCCCGGGCCGGTTCCCGCCGCCATTGGCGATCCGACCGCGGTCAGCGCGCCCGTGGAGCCGATCGAATACACCGAAACAGAATTGGAGTCGCTGTTCGCGACATAGAGAAATTGTCCGTCGGGGTCGACGGTGAGCGCGGTGGGCGTCGTGCCGTTCGAGGCAAACGGCGATCCGCTCAAGGGCAACAAGGCGCCGGTGGAATCGATGGCGAAGCCGGAGATAGAGTTGGACTGCCGATTCGCCACGTACGCAAATCGCCCGGTCTGCGTGCAGGTGACGATGACGTTGGTGATGCTGGCTTTGTCGATCGTGCCTGAACCATTGCGCACCGTGCAGGTCTGTGCGGGATTGGAAGGCTGCGTCATGACCGTAACCGAATAGGCGGCGCCATTGTCGAGCCGCGTGCCGAACTCAAAGGTACCGCTGCCGTTGAAGCTCAAGGAGTCGCCGCCATTGAGCTGCAGCACCATACCGGATCCGCTCAGGCCGGTCACCGTGCCGCCGACGGTGTACTTGGCGCCGCCCGTAATGGGACAACCCGACAGGGCCAGTGCCGCCACGGCCAACGCCACGTTAAGCGATATCTTCACGAATGCTCTCCGGAAAAATTTACAACTTTCTACTGCGACAACCGCGGCGCGAATTCATGCCCTCCATTTGGTGAAATTCGCGTCAAGAAATGTGTAGTTCATTGCGCCGCATCGCGGGTCGACCCGAAGGCGATTCATTGTAAGCTTCGCCTGCGGGAGTAGGGGACATTTGCATCATTGGAGCGACACATGCGCTATCGATTACTGGGGCAGACCGGATTGTACGTTTCGGAGCTTTGTCTTGGCACCATGACTTACGGCGGCAACGGCGGAATCTGGGAAGCCATCGGCAAGTTGCAGCAGGGCGCGGTCAACGAACAGGTACGGTTCGCCGTTGATGCAGGTATCAATTTTATCGATACCGCCAATGTCTATTCCACCGGCAAGTCGGAGTCGCTGCTCGGCGAATCGCTCAGAATGCTGGGCCTGAAGCGCGATCAACTGATCGTGGCCACCAAGGCCACGGGCAGCATGGACGACTCGCCCAACGGGCGCGGACAGTCGCGCCATCATTTATTCAATCAAGTCGATGCCAGCCTCAAGCGCCTGCAACTCGACTACATCGATTTGTACCAACTTCATGGATTCGATCCGCTGACGCCCTTTGAGGAATCCCTGTCCGCGCTGAATGATCTGGTCCGATCGGGAAGGGTGCGATACATCGGGCTGTGCAACATGACGGCCTGGCAGGTCATGAAATCCCTGGGCGTGTCGGAACGCTTGAATTTAGCCAAGTTCGTCAGTGTCCAGGCGTACTACACCATCGCCGGCCGCGACCTCGAGCGCGAACTCGTTCCCATGATCCAAGATCAGAAATTGGGATTGATGGTCTGGAGTCCCTTGGCGGGCGGCTTGCTCAGCGGCAAGTTCAGCAACGCCGAGGATAAGGGTCCGCCGGGTGCCCGCCGCGCTGCATTCGATTTCCCGGTGGTGGACAAGCCCCGCGCGTTCAGGTGCGTCGATGCCATGCGCCCCATGGCGCTGGCACGCAAGATTTCGGTCGCGCAGGTCGCTTTGGCGTGGCTTTTGGCCAAGTCTTTCGTAACAACTGTGATCATCGGCGCAAAATCCATGGATCAATTGCGGGACAATATCGATTCGACGCGGGTCCGCCTTGACGATGCGGAAATCAAGCAGCTGGACGAGATAAGCGCATTGCCGCCGGAGTACCCCGGATGGATGCTGGCATTTCAGGGACAGGCCCGTGCCAAGCCTCCGGTGAAGGAGTGATGTCGCCGAAGCCCGACAAAGAGCAGCCCAAGGTGAACCAAGTGAGGCCCGTGCCGCTCCAATGATTGCAAAGGATAATCATGCCAATATTCCAATCGAATGATTTCAAAGGCGCTGCGCTCGGCGTGGCCGCGCTCATCGCGGCGCTGATTCCGCACGTCGCATCTGCGACCTTGGGCCAGCCTGAGATCACGGTTCAGACCGACGTGGAGCTTGCCCACGCGACGATCAAGTCTTCGGAGGATCGTACCGCCTATCGAGTGCACGAAATCCAAATGCCGTCGGGCACGGTGCTGCGCGAGTTCGTCGCACCGAACGGCAACGTGTTTGCCGTGGCATGGCAGGGGCCGACGCGACCTGATTTACGGCAAGTCCTCGGCCAATATTTCGGCTCCTTCGGCTCGACGCCCCGTTCGAAATTCTCGGATCGACGTCATGTGCAAATTCAGCAAGGCGATTTGGTATTGCAAAGCGGCGGTCACATGCGCGCCCTTTCCGGGAGGGCTTACCTGCAAAGCGCCATCCCCAGCGGCGTCAATCTCGGAGATTTGCACTAATGGCTTCGATGCGTGTGCTTAAACTGGGGTTGTGTGCCGCTTTGTGTCTGTCGGCGTTTGCCTGCGGAGGCGGGGGCGGCAGCACGGCCGGCGGGCCGCCGCCACCACCGCCACCGACGAACAACACAGCCAGCGTGATCGTCGATGAAGGTCCCTCGAATGCCAGCGTCAATACGCTGTTCACCTCGGTGACAGTCTGCGCACCCGGCAGCACCACCAACTGTCAGACGATCGATCACATTCAGGTGGACACCGGATCCTACGGCCTGCGCCTCTTGGCGCAGGTTTTGACTCTGACGTTGCCGGTGGAAACTTTGGCGAACGGAGACTCCCTGGCGGAGTGCACGGAGTTCGTCGATGGCTTCAGTTGGGGACCTGTCGCGACCGCCGACATTCAAATCGCGGGCGAGACGGCGCACTCTCTGCCCGTGCAAGTGATCGGCGATTCCCGCTTCACCAATATTCCCGCGAATTGCTCCGGCACCGGCCTCACCGAAGAAGACACGGTCATGGCCTTCGGCGCCAACGGCATTGTGGGCGTCGGACCCTTCGAGTTGGATTGCGGAGATTGCGATACGGTGATGCACGGCCTGTATTACGACTGCGCCGCCACGAGCTGCACGGACACGACGGTGCCGGACAATCTGCAGGTGCCGAACCCGGTTACGCATTTCGCGGCCGATAACAATGGCGTGATTGTTGTGTTGCCCAGCGTCGCGGCGGGCGGCGCCTCGAATGTCATGGGCTCGCTGATCTTCGGCATCGACACGCAATCAGACAATGCGTCCGGAACCCAGACCGTGTTGACCGTGGATGACAATTCGGAATTGCTGATGATGTTTAACGGTTCGAGCTTTGCGAACAGCTTCATCGACAGCGGCTCGAACGGCATTTTTTTTGCCGATAGCAGCATTACGACCTGCACCGCACCGCCCAACGACCCGACTTCGCAAATCGTGAATTTCTACTGTCCCGCGAGCACCCTCACCCTGCCAATCACCATCCAAGGCATGAATGGCATCATGACGAATAACCTGACTTTCGACGTGGGTAATGCCATAACCATGCTGGAGAGTAACTTCGACGCCTTCCCGCAGCTTGCCGGCACCATTCCGCCCGGGAACGCGGGAACCTTCGACTATGGTCTGCCATTCTTTTACGGCAAGCGCGTTGCGGTGGCTGTGCAAGGCGCGACGACCAAAGCCGGCACAGGACCCTACATCGCGTTTTAGGCCCTGATGCCCGGCGGCTACCGTCGTCCGGAGAGGCAGGATAGACTGCTTCTCAATGAACACCACGGCGTCTTCCACCGCGGCCGGCACCGGTACTCTGCAGCTCGAATATTTGTCATCGCATGAAGTGGCGTCCCAGTCCTCACTCTGGTGGCAAGGCGTGCTCGGCGTGGTCGGGTTCGAGAAAATCCCGAACATCGGTTGCGCCCGCGTTCCGGTGACCGCCAGCATGATCCGCTCGCTGTGCGCGAACGATCTTTGCGAAGTGTGGCGAGTTGCCGGTCCCAAGGTCCAGTTGTCCAGCGGTTCCGCACAGGCGCGGGTGAGCTACCGCTTTTCCGACGACTTGCTGTTCGGCTCCCTCAACATCGCGGAGCGGGCCATTGAGGCGCACACCGAGGCCGGAGCGCTGCAGCGCGCGACCGAGATTGCATACCAGGAAATATTCGACGTACTCAATGAAACCGAGCATCGGCACTTGATCCGCGTTTGGAATTATTTGCCGGAAATCAACGCACAGTCCGGCGGCGATGAACGCTATCGGCATTTCAATTCGGCGCGGCAAATGGCATTCCGAAAATCGGGGCGGGCGACGATGGGGACGGTGCCGGCAGCGTGTGCGTTGGGCTCCCCGGCCGGCAGCCCGCTGTCAATTTATTTTCTGGCAGCACGGCGGCCGCCCAAGATGATCGAGAATCCGCGGCAGACCAGCGCCTACCACTACCCGCCGAAATTCGGCCGGCACAGTCCGATCTTTTCACGCGCCTGCGTGTGGGGCGAGCCCGGCAGCGGCCGATTATTCGTATCAGGTACCGCCAGCATCGTCGGCCACGAAACCATTCATCGCGGCGATGTCGTTGCGCAGACGGGCGAAACCATGGTCAACATTGCTGCCTTGCTGGAGGAAGCCAATCGCATCGTCGACGGCGGCCACTACTCGTTGAATGGCCTAAAGCTCAAAGTATACGTGCGCAATCCATCCGACCTGCCCGCGATAGAGGCAACCTTATCCGAGCTGCTGAAACCCGCGGCTTCGATCGTGTACTTGCAAGCCGACGTTTGCCGCGAGGATTTGCTCGTGGAAATCGAAGCTGTCGGCTGAGACGCGAATTTTTTCAAAGCCGCCATTCAAGGCTTGTACGGAAATGCCTTGTTCGGATAGGCGGGCGGCGCGGGCACAGGCCGCGGGTCGGCACTGATCTCTTGCTTCAATAAATCCAGCGCCGCTATGAGCTGAGCGTCGCCGCCCGCGAAAGTCTCGTGCGGAAGATTGTCGATGACGATGTCCGGCTCGACGCCGTGGCCCTCGATCAGCCATTTACCTTCCGGCCCGTAGACCCCGAGTTCGGCGGCGGTGGCGATGCCGCCGTCGGCTTCGAAGTTGTTGGCGCTGAGCCAGATCTCGCCGCCCCAGGTGCGCACGCCGATGGTCTTGCCCAATTTGAAGCGGTGAAACCCTTCTGTGAACGCCTCGCCGTCCGAGGCGGTCTCCTGATCGCATAACACGACGATGTGGCCGCGGAACGCATATTGCATGTTCCAATCGGCGTCGCCCACGCGCGGCTGCCAATAAAACCACGCCTGGCGCAGCAATTTCTCCAGTAACCATGAGTCGATGTTGCCCCCGTGATTGTGGCGAACGTCGATGATCAGGCCCTGGCGCTTGTAGATGGGGTAGTAATCGCGCGCCCATTGATCGATGTCGGAAGCGCCCATGGCGCGCAGATGCACGTAGCCGATTTTTCCGCCGGACTTCGCATCGACCTCGAGGCGGCGCGTGTATTCCCACTCCGCGTAGCGCAGGTTGGTCTCATCGGCGGCCTTGATGGGCGTTGCCAGCACCTCGCGAGTCTCTCCCGCCGCGGATCTGACACGCAGCAGGACCTGCGTGCCGGCCTTGCCGCGCAGCAATGCGCGCTCGTCGGGGACGCTCAAGGCATTTTCTCCGTCGATGCTCACGATGACTTCCCCGTCCTTGACTCGGGACTCAGGGCGATCAAGAGGCGGTGCATTGTTCGGTAGATCCGGATCGTGCAAGTACACATGCTCCACCACAAAACCGCCCGCTTTTTCATCGCGCTTCAGAAGCGCGCCGAGCGCCGCCAAGTCGATCTGATCGGATGGCTTGCGTATATCGCCGCCGTTCACGAAGATGTGCAGCGCGGACAGTTCGCTGACCATCTGCGCGATCACGTCGTTCAGTTCTTCCCGGTCCGCGACCCGATCGACCAGCGGCAGATAGCGCTGACGCATGGCGCTCCAGTCCACTCCCTGCATGTTGCGATCGTAAAAATAATCGCGCTCCAGACGCCATGCGTCCAAAAAAATTCCGCGGAAATCCGCGCGCGGATTGGTGAAGAAGGACCAGGGCGCCAAATTGATGGTGGACTTGTCGAGCACTTTCTGGTCGGAGAAGGCGGCCGCCTTGATGTCCGAATCGACGATGTAAAAATCGTGGGCCTTGGCAACCATGAGCTTCTTTCGATCGAGCGAGATTTCAAAGTCCTTGATGTCGTTCGCGATCGTCTCCACCTCCTCGCCTTTATTGGCGATTTCCAGACATTTCAGCGCAAATTTGCGCGGCGCATCGTCAGTCGCGTCCTGCCAGCACAACCGCTTGTCCGTGATTTGCAGGTGATCATAATTGCCGGGCGCCACGGGCACTTCCGCCAGCCGCGACTGTAGGTCGCCAAAGGCGATCCGCACTTCCTTGGGAGCTCTGGCGCCCGATGCGACCGTGGTCGAGCTCGCTGTGTCGCCGGTGCTTTTTGCAGACGTCTTGCCGTCGCCGGTTTTTGACTCGGGTTTCTCATCGCTCTTCGGCGGCGCCTCCGGATGCAGCTCATCGGGAGCCATAAAAGCAGAACGCAGACCGGGCACCAAAGCGAGTTCGTAAATTTTCACCGGACGATCGAAATGCGGTTCGGGCTGGCGCGCGCCCCAGGGCGATGTGACCGTGGTCTTTAGCGATCGGTCGGATAGGAAATACAACCAATCCCCATCGGTGCTCCAGGCTGGGCTCACGCTGTTGTACCGGTCAGAAGTGATGAACTGCGCCGTACCGGTATCGAGGTTGAATACGCTGATTTGCAAGAACTGATTCGCCGCCGTTTGCGTATAGCTAAGCCAGCGGCTGTCGGGAGACCACGTGAGATTGTCGAAATCGCCGAATCGTGATTGGGCGATGCGTTTGTCCTGCTTCGTGCCGATGTCGTAAATCCAGAGCTGCTGATCCTTATCTCGATGCGCCAGCCATTTGCCGTCGGGCGAGGGGACACCGTCCCAGCGCAGCACTTTTGCGTTGTGGGTCCACTGTTCCGGCGCGCCCACGCCATTGGCCGGGTACTTCCAAAATTCGGTTTCGCCGCTCGCCGTCGAGAGCGCAACGACATGCTTGCCGTCGGGCAGGAAGCGCGCTTCCCGGTAGCGCACACCCGGATCGCCGGCGATCTTGATAATCCGGCCGGACTTGACCGGCAACGTGAAAACTTCGCCGCGCGCCGTGAAGATGGCGCGAGTCCCGTCCGGGGAGATGTGCACGCTGCTTAAGTAATTCAGCGGCGTCTTGACCCAATGATCTCGCAATTGATCGAAGTCGGACGCCGTTGAAACCGGAATCACTTCCTCCTTTCCGGACTTCAGATCAAGCAACCAAAGATCGCCGGCGCACGCGTACACCACGCGGCCTTCGGATAAGGAGGCGCCGGCGATGTCGAATCCGCGCTGGTGACTCTCTTGCTTGACATCGCGGCCTTGCGTGTCCATCGAGAAGACGTTCATCACGCCATCACGGTCCGACAGAAAATAAATTCGCTGATTCCAGAACATGGGATTGCGAGAGGTGCCGTTCCAATCGGCCGTCAAGGGCACCGCCTCGCTGCTGCCGTCGAAACGCCACAGGGTTTCGTTGTAACCGCCTTGGTAACGCTTGGTGAAACTCGGTTGTTTTCTCCAGCGCGTGAAGAAAAGCGTGTGGCCGTCCGAGGAGTAGTCAGCCTCCGAGCCTTCGGCCAACGCCACAATTTCTCGACCGCCGTGCGCGTCGAGCAGCACGAGCTTAGGGTCGGGCAGGGTGGAGAAGCGGCTTGTGCTCACCATCAGGCGCCCGTCGGGCGACCATGCCGCCGGAATCGAGTCCCCGTTCCAGGTGCGTCGTTCGGGAATGCCGCCGGCGAGCGGCACCGTGTAGACCTCGCTGGGTCCTTCATATTGACCGACGAATGCGACGGTGAGCCCGTCGGGTGAAATCCGCGCCATGGACTCGACTCCCGAGTCAGACGTCAGGCGCCGTGCCGCGCCGCCGTGAATTCCCACCGACCAAAGATCGCCTTCGGAGGTGAACACCACGTTGTCGCCGTGCACCGAAGGATAGCGGTAATACCCGCTGCGTCCCGACGGCGAGGTCGACGCCAAGGCGGACGCGGCGAAGCAGGCTGCCATGACGGACACTGCGATCAGAAGGATTCTCTTATGCGGCATTCTAGTCATCCTCGATGCTCTTTCAGCTCAAAGTTGCGCCAATAGTTGCATAGGATGCCAGCGAGCCGATAATCGTGCTATTGGTACGCCTTCGCTGGGACACAAACCGAGACATAAAATGAACGACTCAAAGATGGACGCCAGCAAGGCGGGCGCCCAGCACTATCGGTGGACGGAAATACCACGGGAACCGATGAAGGGCGGCATCACCCGCCAACTGATCACCTCCGAACGCATGATGATTGCGCATGTGCGCTTAAAGAAAGGCGATGAGGTGCCGACGCATTCACACGAAAACGAGCAGATCACATACATTCTCGAGGGCGCGCTGCATTTTTGGCTGGGACCGTCTGGTGATCGCGAAGTCACGGTGCGAGCCGGAGAGGTGCTGGTGATCCCGTCCAATCTCGAGCACCGCGCGGTCGCGTTGGAGGAGACGCTCGATGTGGATGTCTTCAATCCGCCGCGGCAGGATTGGCTCGACGGAACGGACGCCTACCTGCGCCGCTGATGCGCAGGATGTGTCGCGCGCTAGCCGCGCAAGCGATAAAGATACGCGGCTAGTTGCGAGCCTAAGCCGCTGGCGACGAATACCAGCTTGTTGTTCGAGGTCAGCTTGCGCAGCCAGTCGAAGGCGCCGCCATCAATCAAGGGCATGTGCTCGCCGTCGGGAGAGCGTGCGCTGATCATGAAACGCAATCCATCATAGTAGTCGTGGGTGAGCGTTTCGAATACCACCGGCGTTCCCTCCACGCTGCTTGCGATGCGCTCGCCGAGAGTCTTGCGCTCTGGAGTTGCTAGAATTTTGAGCGTGCGATCCGGAAAGCCGTAGCCATGCTGCTCGAGCCGGTTCAACGCGCTGATATGCGTTTGAATATGCTCGGCCAAGGACTCGACCAGAAACGCGTGATCCTTGCGTTCGTGTCCGGCGGTCGTGATGCAAAATAGCCGAAAATGCGCTGCGTACCCCGCGACTTTGGGTACGGCCTGGGCGCGGACGCAGCGGTGATTGGTCGTGAGCTTGACCGTCCGGCCATGAGTGCGCAACCGCCGCGCGCTCTCGAGCGCGAGCAAGTTGGTCGGGTCCGAGACCACTTCCGTGCCACGCACCGTCGACACGATTTTATTTTGACTGGCGAGCGCGACCGCTGAACAGGAACCCAAGGGCGCCAGCGGTGAGAGCTCCAAGGCTTCGAAGGCGGATGCGGCCGCGAGCAGATGGCCGTCCAGCTGATTCAGCGTGCGCTGATCGATATAGGCGGGGCACACGAAGCGGTCCTTTTCCCATTGTTGCAGGACCGATGCCGCTGATCGTTGGGTAGCTCGCTGCTCGGCGACGCCGAGCAGTAAAGACCAAAGCTCGGATGCGGCCAATCCTTGCGCCAGCGCCGTGTACGCTGCCTCCTGAATTCCCGCGTGCGTCCAGTTGCGTTCCATGCGAAAGAAATCTACTGAGCCAGCCAGAGCGGATCAATACCGATGCGAGATCAGATCATGAGATGCGGCGGCACACGCGCATTGGCCGCCCGCTCATAGGCTCGGGCGACCTGTAGCAGCAGCCCGTCCTGGTTGCGGTTGGTCACAAGAGTGATTCCCACCGGCAGGCCGCTGACCAAACCGGCGGGCACCGTGAGGCTGGGATAACCGGCAATCGCCGCGGCGCTGGCGATTTGCGATGATCCGCCGCCGCGCCGATCGCCCCAGACTGGATCGATGAGATCAGCCGGTCCGTTGCTCGGCCCCACCAGCACCTCCACTCCCTGCTGGCCCAGGAGGGTTGCCAGGCCTTCCACATCTGCCGTGCGCTTCAAGGTCGCCAGTGCCTTCTGATAGGCCGGATCGCTCAACGGTCCTTTCGCCTCGGCCATTTCGAAGATCTCCTGCCCAAAGACGATCAGTTCCTCGTCGGCATGAGCTCGATTGAAGGCGATCAGATCGCTGAGTGTTCGGCAATCCACTTGCAAGGGATCGAGCGTTGCCAGATAGGCGTTGATGGCGTCCTTGAACTCGAACAGCAACCCGTCGAGTTGTGCTTCGCCCGACTCGTCGAACGCCTTTGGTGGCTTCAAGTCGAGCGTCGAGGCACCCTCTTGCTCGAGCACGGCGCGCGCGTCGGCGAACAGCCGAGTGGTGTCCGGGTGCGCGCCTTGCGGCACCGGCATGACACCGATGCGCACGCCGCGCAGGCGAAACGCCTCGATGTCGTTGCCGTGAGCGCCGAAGCCCAAGGGCCGTTCGGCAATCACCCCAGCGAGTATCGCGGCATCTCCCACAGTCCTACACATGGGGCCCGCCGTGTCCTGCCGCGGCGAAATGGGCACGACGCCCTTACCGCTGACGACGCCGACCGTGGGTTTGAGGCCTACGAGGCCGTTGATCGAGGAAGGAGAGAGGATGGAGCCGTTGGTCTCCGTGCCAATCGCCGCCGCGCAGAAACTCGCTGCGGCCGCCACGCCCGAACCGGCACTCGATCCGGACGGGTTTCGGGCGGGATCGTAGGCATTGCGGACCTGGCCGCCGACGCCGCTCCAGCCGCTGCAGGACCGCGTCGAGCGAAAATTTGCCCACTCGCTCAAGTTGGCCTTCCCCAAGAAGATGGCGCCCGCGGCCCTCAATCGGCCCGCGAGCGGCGCATCGGCGGTACGGAAGGATTTTGCGAGCGCATAGGATCCTGCCGTGGTGGCCATCGGATCGCGCGTCTCAATGTTGTCTTTGACGATAATGGGAATGCCGTGCAGCGGTCCGCGCAGCTTCCCGGATTTGCGTTCCGAATCAAGCGCTCGGGCGTCTTTGAGGGCATTGGGATTCAGTGCCAGAACCGAGCGGTACTCAGGACCATGGTGATCGAAACGCGCGATTCGCCTTAAGTAGGCGGCCGTCAGGACCTCGGAGGTTACGCTACCGGCGGCCAGCGCGCGCATGAGCGCGGCGATGGACTGCTCGGTCGGATCAAAGGCGGGGCTCGCGGCGCGTAGCTCGCCGACGGCGGCGACCAGCGAAAGTGCCCCGGTTGTTGCAAGAAAACGTCGGCGATCCATGAAATCTCCCCTTTGCATTCTTTCGATCGGGTGTCCAGCAGCGCGGCAGCGAGTTCTCGGCGTGGACAGCATTTCAAATTATTTTCTTCGGAATTCTTTACAGGTCTTGGTGGATTTGCTACTTATTTGAATTCGGCTATGAGATATCTCATATACCGATTGAGCCTTGTCAAATATAACGCCGCAGGGGATGAATACCAATGACTACACGACTCGCTCGTTATCGAGTGTTGCGCGGACTACTCGCGTCTCCACTTCTTCTAGCATTGGGGATGAGCGCGCATGCCCAAGTGACGCCGAAGGCGGCAGCTCCGGAAGACACGCTGCAGGAAGTGGTCGTCACAGGTTCGCGCATCGCGCGTCCGGAATTCGACAATCTCGAGCCGACGACGAGCGTTGACTCGAAAAAATTCGACACCCGGGGTTATCTCGATGTCGGTCAAGCGCTCAACGAGCTGCCGGCCTTCGGCGTGGCGCCATCGAGCGCCGCCAATACGCAGGCCGGCTTTGGTATTGCTCAAAGTTTCGTCGACTTGTATGGCTTGGGGTCGCAACGCACCCTGACCCTGGTCAATGGCCGCCGCTTCGTCTCCGAGAGTTCGGCAACCTTGAACAACACCAATGCCAACACCGCCAACGGTGGTAACGGAACGCAGGTTGACCTCAATGTCATTCCCACCAAACTCATTGATCGCATTGAAGTGATTTCGGTTGGCGGCGCTCCGGTCTACGGTGCAGACGCCATCGCGGGCGTGGTCAACATCATTCTGAAGAAGGACTATCAGGGTCTCGATGTCGACGCTCAAGTGGGTGCAACCGGCCAGGGAGATGCGTGGAACTATCGGACCCGAATCTTGGGAGGCCAGAACCTGTTCGACGGCAGGGCAAACATTACCGCCGTGGCCGAGTTCACGAAGACCGACGGTCTCGTCGGTACACAACGTCCCGTATATGCGGCGGACTTGGGCTTTCTTGCCCCGGTGGTGGCTCCGCCGAAGGGCCAATGCTGCACGAGCGTACTGACATCCGCCGAATCGGTGCCGGCGGTGAATTTCGGCGGCATTCCGTTGGTGGACGACACGCTCCTGGCGCCCGCGATCGGCAATACCGGCAGCAAAGTGGGCGTGACCAATGCCGCCGGTCAAACGCTGTCCTTCGGCCCCAACGGCCAACTGCAGCCTTACAACACGGGCACGGTCACGGGAAATCCGATTTTCGCCAGTGGCGGCGACGGCCTGCGGCTCTCGACGGTCAGCAATCTGCTGTCACCGACGGAGCGCACCAATATCGATACGCTGATGCACTTTCAGATCAACGATCACATCGATGCCTTTGGCGAAGGCTACTTCTCCGAATCGCACGCAACCAACTTGATCCGCCAGCCCGCTTACAACACCAATCTGTTCGGCGGAGCGGGCACGGTCAACGGCAACTTCGTCGTGAGCATCAATAATCCGTTCCTGACTCCAGGCGACCGGGCGTCGATTCAGACTGCTTTGGACAATTACCTGGCCGCTCTGACCGCTGTCGGCAAAACCCCGTCATACCAGGGCGTCGCCATCGGACCGAACCAGCCGGTGGCGTACCCGGCATGGAATACCAGTCAGTTCTATGTTTCGCGCGCCAACACGGATCTGCAGAGCGGCGAGGCAACGGACACCCAAACCGTGGTGCGCGGGGTGGCGGGACTCAAAGGGGACTTCGCACTTGCCTCGAGAAACTTCAACTGGGAAGTCTCCGTCAGCTACGGCACGGCGGACAACACTCAGGCCACGCCATCTTATGTCTTCCAGAACGTGGCCAATGCACTCAATGCCACGACGAACGCGGCGGGTCAGATTGTTTGCGCGGGCACGCCTGTCAACGGCCCGACCACTACGGCATCGAGCACCTGCGCACCGCTGAATATCTTCGGCAAAGGATCGCCGAGCTTGGCCGCGGAGCAGTACATCACGCACCTGGCGATGGTGGATTCCTTCAACACGCAGAGGGACACCAATGCCATCCTCGGCGGGGAGATCTTGAAGGTGCCGGCGGGGGAGTGGAAGTTTTCGGCCGGATTTGAAAATCGCCGCGAGTCGGCGAACTTCTCGCCCGACGATTTCTATACCCAAGATCTGGGCCAGGCGAAGGTCTCGGCAGTCGCCGGTTCGTACATCACCAACGAAGGCTATTTCGAGACGCTGTTGCCGATCTTCTCGCCGATGCAGGACATCCCGGGATTGGATCGCGTGGAGTTGGAAGGCGCGGCGCGGCGGGTCGATAACTCGTTCGCCGGCGATGCCACCACCTACACATACGCCCTGCGGTGGTCGCCGGTCGAGGACGTGCAGTTCCGCGGCAATAAGACGAAGTCGATTCGAGCGCCGTCGATCACCGAGTTGTTCCTGCCGTCGGCCTCGCAGTTTTCGTTCGCCAACGATCCTTGCGATAAGAACTTCGTGAATCAGGGCTCAGTGCCGACAACGCGAGAGGCGAACTGCGCAGCCGCGATTGCCGGCTACAACCCAAACACCTTTACCTCCAACGTCGTCAACGCGAGTGCCCTCGGCACGACCTCGGGTAACTCGGGGTTGCAGAGCGAAATTGCATTTTCCAAGACGTTCGGTGTCGTGTTGCGCCCGCGATTCGTGCCGAAACTGAATATTTCTGTGGACTACATCGATATCGCGCTGAAGGACGCCATCGAGTCATTGACGCTGACGGATAATCTCGACGCCTGCTATGACTCATCGAATTATCCGAGCAACCCGTCCTGCAACTCATTTACACGCAACGCCGCCGGCCAGATCACGACTTTTCACGCCGGCTACGTCAATGCGGGTTTATTGGAATTCACGGGTATTCAGGCGGCGCTGGACTACACGTTTAATCTGCCCTGGGATTTGGGAAGTTTGCAGACCAGCGCCCACTATCTCGATACGCAGAGGCTGAAATCACAGATTGCGACCGCCGCTCCGAACGACATATCGGGACAGATCGGTTACAGCAAGAACAAAGGATCGATCGATCTTCTGTACGCCAATCAAGGATTTTCCTGGGATTGGCAGGCCCAGTTCATCGGCCCGGCGAATTTCAACAACCAGAACACGGAGACTCAGCAGAATATTCTGAGCGTGGGCTCGTGGTGGCTCATCAACTCGACGGTCGGCATGAAATTCTCGCCCGCTCTGCAAATGAATTTCATCGTCGACAATGTGTTCAACAAGCAGCCGCCATTCCCGGCCATTGCCGGCACGGGCGGCAACTACGCACCCGGGACCACGACGTATTTTGCGGGAATTCTCGGCCGCGCGTTGCAGATCTCCATAGACTACAAGTTCTTTTAAGAGCGAAAGAGCTCCTTCGAGCTTTGCTACTGAGAAATCGGAAAGGCGCCGCGAGGCGCCTTTCCCTCTTTCGGGCCGCTAGATTTGCTTGATAGCGCAAAACCCGACTAGAATCGATTCCTACGCGGGCGTCGTATAATGGTAATACCCAAGCTTCCCAAGCTTGAGCCGTGGGTTCGATTCCCATCGCCCGCTCCACTCTCGACCTAGATTCCTGATAGCAAGAAATCAACCGCGGCCATGATCTTGTCTCGGTCAGACGCCAGATCTCCCGCAACGGGACCAAGCTCGCGGGCAGGGATACCAGCGACTTGCGGCGTCAGCATCAGGAATTCCTTCCCCTCAAATTTCAGGACCGGTGTCAACGTCCGCATCGAGCGCGCCAAGGCTGCACCGGCTGGAGCTAGCGGAACTACAACGCGTGTGGCCAGCACTTCCAGCAAGTCAGATTGGATGTCCAGCAGCAGTGGAAAGCGTTTCCGCGATGCTGGATTGCGATTCTGATACAGAGCAAACTGCGGCATCAGAACGTACGCAGACCGTCGCTGAACGTGCCATGCTCTTCGACGTCGCGATTGTAGGCGTGAATCGCATTCTCGTTCTGCTCTAGCCACTCGCGTTTACGAAGCTGCCGCAACTCATGTTCGACGGCCGCCTCCAGTGTTGCCGACAGATTGATCTCTCCATTGCGCGCCGCCTGCAGCAGATCTGCAGAAATAGAAACATTCACCGCTTTCTTACTGCGGCGTGCGGTGGGCATTCGAGGCTCCATTTATAGGCCCATATAGCATGCGCATAGTATATGCGCATTATGCCTGCGCATCAATAATTGGTGTGGAGAGGCATTCGCGCGGTTCTCCGTTTCCAAAGCCGCGATGTGCCTCAACTTCAGTCACTCGCCTCGGCATTCTGAGGATGAAGAACGGGGCATTGGTGGCGGGGCCTCCAACATGCCAAATCCAGGGGGCTGCGTATTTGTGCGCCAATCCACCAAATACCCAGATGGACGAGCCAAAGCGGTTGCCTTACAATATTACTAATCGTAAGAACGGGTGCAAACCAGTATGGCGTTCGCAACAATTACCAGTAAGGGACAGACGACTATCCCCAAAGAAGTACGGGCCGCTGCGAATCTCAAGTCCGGCGATCGAATTCATTTCACCGTTCTTGAGGACGGCACGATCATTGTGCGTGTGAAGAACCGAAGCATTAGAGACATTTCTTTCAAGCCCCCGGGCGGCAAGCGTGTATCAATCGCCCAGATGACGCGCTAGCCATAGTTGGATGCTCGGCATCGACACAAATGTGGTCATTCGATTGGTCATTTCGGACGATGCGCAACAAACGCGCCGTGCGCGCAAGCTAGTCGATCAAGCGCTCGGTCATGATGAACCGGTGCTGGTGTCGCTGCTGGTGCTGCTCGAGTCGGAGTGGGTCCTACGCAGCCGCTATGGATTCAAACGTGAAGCCCTCCTGAGCATATTCCGCGCACTGCTTGAGGCGCGCGAGCTTTCATTTGAAGATGAGCCGGCATTGGAAGAAGCGCTGTTTCGTTGGAAGGATAGCTCATGCGGTTTTTCGGATTGCCTCATTACATCTCACAATCGGCAGATGGGATGCCGCGCGACGGCTACCTTCGATGGCAAAGCGGCACGGCTGCCAGGTACCGTATCGGTCTAGTGGGAGGGTGACGCGTGTCGCCAAATTTTGATTGTCGCTGATGTGCCCGAAGCGGCCGGATGCGACCGGCCGCTTTGCTACCTTGCGCCCGGCAATATGCCCGCCGTTCTGGCTCACGACGCCAACTACGCGATACTATTCGTACGCGCCACAATAACGAGGGCCGACAACATCGGCGCATTCATACTCAATCGTCCTTCCTCGGGAGAGATGTCATGAAATGCATCATGCGGATGTTCATGTTTCTGCTCATTACGGGCTTGGGGGCCTGCTCAACAGCGGGAGGACCGCGTGCAACACCTGACGCCACCGCTTCGAACAGCCCCGCCGGAATTGAGGACATTTACGTATTGCGCTCGTTGCGCGAAACACGTTCGGCCGCGGCCGCATTCTGCGACGAATCAAAGATCGGCTTCACGGCAAAGCTCGAAGATCGGTACGTATTTAAGGCGGTTTCCACTCGCCCTCAGGACGGCAAGGTCGTTGATGCGAGGTTTCAAGATGCCGGCACTCTGCATGCCTGTTTTGAGAGCGCGCCGGGCGCGTCTGAGACGAACTTCTACGCGGAAGGCGTGGTAGCCGGCGTCGCGGCTACGGGCAAGGGGAAATGCATTCCGATTGCCGCCGATTTCCCTGAACAGGGCATTACGAGCGTCCGATGTTTCCTCGTGCTTTCGAACCTTTCCGCGCCCTACGTCGCCGGGGTGTTGACGACGAATTCAATCACCAGCCGCGAGCCCATCGGGGATCGATCGGATCCAACCGGTTATATCCAACCTTCGATCGCAACGATTCGACTCTGGCGCAAACGCTGACGGACCCAACGTCGCGTGGCCAATGTCCGTGGCGGCGTCAGGACTGAGCGCCGTGAATGACGGCTAAATGGCACCCATTCAGGGGCTGCCAGTGGCGGGGCATGGCCGGTCGGAGACCTAGGACTGAAAGGCTTGAGCCCGGGACTTCGGTCACCGATTTATCCTGCCTCACGTTGCCCCACGTACCTAAGCTCGGAAGCGTCTCCCGTGTGGGTTCGATTCCCATCGCCCGCTCCACTCTGAATGAGCGAAGTACCGCGGTACGAGGGCGGGTTAGGTTCTGTTACCTCAGTGTACGCAGCAACTCTAACTAACCGCGACGCCCAGTGTGGCGGCTACCGCGTGAAGTCGCTTGTCCTTAGTCCATAGCTGGCATCCCTCAATCGCCGCAGCAGCGAGCAAGTGGGCGTCTACATAACCGATGCCACGGCCGTAAAGCTTCCGCGCCCGTACGAAGCTCAAGACTTCACTGTGTTCTGCCACGGTCACCGAGTGTAGTTGTTGGAGGAGTTCAAACGTCGCATCGCGGTTCGAGAAATTTCCGCAAGCGAGTTCACCAATCACGAACGGATGCATTACAACGACGCTGCGACGAAGACGCTCGGCAAGTTCAGGAAGGTCTTTGCGAAAGTAGTCAATCCAGACAGACGTGTCGACGAGAATCATGTAGCTGCTGCCGGCGCACGCCTCCTCGGCACGGATTTGAGCTTGGGCTGAGTGCCGCCTAGCTTGGCAAGTCGCGCGGCGCTTTCCCGCTCGATGAGTGCTTTGAGGCCTTCTCGGAGCACCGTCGAACGATCAAGGCCGCCAGTCAGCTCGACTGCTTTTGCAAGTAGATCATCGTCCAACGTTACTGTTGTGCGCATGGTGCCCTCCAATGGCCTGCATCGATGATAGCACCGTATGATGCGAAAAATGAAGCGATGAAATCGGCTTTTTACGCAGAAATAGGCCGGCAGGGGCGCTCAGAGACAAACTCGTCCAAGCCTGAAGCGTTGATTGATTGGGGAAGGTCTTGGGATTCGGAGTCGATTTCGGGCGCGTTTCGTTGTCTCAGATTGTCTTTGGTTATCTCAACATTCGCACGCGACGTCCCACGCGGCGACTAGGAGACGCGCACTTTCGATTTTGGAGTTTGCCTCGCCTTCCATAGAACTCTGGAAGGACGGCAGGCGGCCATAACCCGTCATTGACCTCACCCGAACTGACTGCCACGAAGCGGACATGCGTGGCATAAGCTAGGCTAGCTGGCGACCAAGTATGCATGCCGCGCAATCCAAGGAAAGGAGTCTCGAATGAATCGATTTCAGAGCGCTAAGCGCCCACGCCTAATCGCGAGCATCTTCTGCTTCCTCGGCTTTTCGATGAGCGCCGGCAGTATCAGTCTTAGCGCAGAGACATCGGGTTCTCATATTGCGATTGAAAAAGAAGTCTTGGTGTCGGCGGTAAAGTTACAGCCGAAGCAAATGATCCTCTCCTCGGACGGATCAATCATCGTTGCCGGTAATTCCAATCATGCGAGCGCGGCAGCCATGAGCTCGGAGGGAAATTTGCTCTGGACCTACGAAGATCCGACTCCGCCTAAGAACGGAGTTCCGCAAAAGTCTAGTTACAACGGCGTCGCGCAACTTAATAACGGCAATTTTCTATTTTGCGGGGAGCGCGGAGCACTAGGCACGCACACAGCCAATTTAATCACGATACTCGATAAAAAAGGCAACTTGATCGAAAGCCGCACTGAGACTCCTGGCAACGATCCTTCATTGATCGCTTCAGGTTTCGAGAAATGCATTCCGTTCCACAACTACGTTCTGCTCTTCGGCGGTGTCTCGAACGGCAGGAGAGGTTACTATTGGGTATTGAAGCTGCACAACGATGGAAAGACCATATCCGAATCCGTATTCGACGTTCACGATCCGGTTGTCTCCTGGTCCAGCGATACTCCCAGCGTGATCGATGCCGGGCCAGACGATTTCGCTCAAAACGAGTTCACCGCCTCTCGCATCAGCCTCGACGGTAGAGTATTAGCTCGTAGAACCCTGAACGGTAAATTTCCCAGCGTCTTGCGAAGTGAGGAAGAGAGTAAGGTAACGGCAATAGTCGCTTACACACAACCAGGCGAACAGAAGGCTGTCCTCTACACGCTCGACAAGAGTTTCCAAGACGTGGCAATGCCGCGGGAGATCGAATACTTCGACATGGCACGAGGATTTGGCTACCGATTGGCCGATGGATCAGTGGCATTGTTCGGACGGCGAAGAAGTCTAGCCACCAATGCCGCCGTGGTCTGGATGCCCGCCAATGGCGAGCCAACGCAGATCCGACAGTTCGACAATATGTATCCGTCAAACTCCGTCGAAGCCGGCATTGCAAAGTCATCGCACGAGTTTGTGACCGCTCGAAATACTATACGTCCTGGCGAAACCTCAGGCCTCGTTATTTCCTGGATCACGATCAGATAGGTTGCAGGTTGGGATTCCTAAAAGCAGACGTCGGTGGCAGGCAGTTCAGGGTCGCGACCTGTCTCTCGACGGCGGCCCGGTCCGCATCGGGTGGGCCAATACCCTCCCGACGGCGTCCATAGATGGAATGGAGATAGCGGACATTCGGGCACCAGCACATTGGCATCCCAAACGTGAGAGCCTCTAACTGCCCGGCCTTGCAATATCCGTGTTTTGTGTAAGCACGATCAGCCAATGCCCGTCGATCCTTTCGAGCACGTTGGTAAATATCCCGGTCCGGATCGAAGCGATTTGCCCGGTCTCCGAGGTGATTCCAGAAAGGGTCCATACCGAGCGCGTAGTGGCGACGTCTGCCTTTAGGAAACGAACGGTCGTATTTCCGATTTTAAGCGTGCTCGACTTGAAAATAGTTGCATGGCTCGCAGCGTGCTGCTGCTTGATAGCATCACGGCCCACCCAACGCATACCGCTTACATTTACAAAATCAGCGTCGGTAGCAAATAGCAACGCGAACGCGTCCATATCATGGCGGTTCCAAGCGTCCTCGAACCCATGGACAACTGCATTCACTCCGACGTCATCATTGATCTGTTTGTCCATTGCAACCGATGCTGACTTCACACCGAGACTCAGCAACGCCCCTAACGCTAATAAATACTTTCTAAAAACACTCTAATTGCTCCTCGACCCACATAGCATACTCGTGTGCGTTGGAGTGAGCACCGTAGCCGCTTCACCAGATTAACCAGCAGAGCATCCCAGCCGCAGCGCAGCGAGCGGCTGAGGCTGCGCAGTTCGCGTGTGGCCGCACGAGCACTTGACTGTCAATACATATTGACCGAAGTGATCGGATAGCTTGATGACGGTGACTGGCTGGCGCGACATCATGTCGCTCATTGTCGTGAGTCGCCCGCCCGCGCGCGCCCATGGCTATGAGCAAGGTGCAAGCTCATTGATCCGCGGCGAATAAGGTGGCGGGGAGCAACTGTGCGATTTGAGGTGTAGACCAGCTCGCTGCGTTGTGCTCTCTCGATTCGTTTGTCAAGAATCGGCGATACGGAATACGTCCGTCGAGTTTCGATCCGCGAGCAGCAGCATCAAAGCTCACGTCTCCAATCTCGGGGTTAGTCCCTGTCGCGGAGCGCTTTATCCCAAAAAATTATCGAAACGCACATAGCTGTGTAATAGTTTTCGGTATGAGGGGATGTCTAATGTGCAAATCGGTGAAGGCACTATTGGTGGTCCAGGTTACCCTACTTATGTTGTTCGGTTGTGTGGCTGGGCCACCAGCGTCAACACCACACAATGTGGTGACCACCGCAAACTCTACGCCGGCGGCAACCACTCCTGCGAGATCCGCAAGCGCGAATTCCTCCACCGACAGTGCGAATCTGGTCGTCAATCAGACCCTGCTGAAACGCGGCTACCAGCCACGCCAGATCAACGGTCAGCTGAAATACTGTCGAACTCAGGTCCTCACCGGAACGCGTTTTAGCAACACGGTGTGCCTCACGCAAGAAGAGATCAGCGCGGCTGACGGTAATACAAAGGGTAACCTCGACACCCTCGGCCGGGCAGGCCGCGCGCTCTGTCCCAATAATAAGTGTGACTGACAAATTGCCGCATCACCCAATGGAACCCGCGCGAGCAGACCATTCAGTAATTGAACGCCACAGGCGAATGCCCGCAAACTCGGTGTGGGGTACTGCTCGCCGTGCCAATACGGCGCGCCCGAACCTAATTTAGGCTACCACTGTTGAAAATACGCTCCAAGGAGACCGGCGCGCCAGCGGGACCATCTAGAATTTGGCCGCCTTTTTCAATGTGAGATTCAAGAAGTTGTTTGGCTAATCGCTGCGCCAGCATTAGAGCCTGGAATGAATCCACCCCGACTATTCCACGCTCTCTTAGCGAATGAAGACCTTCTAGGGCCATTGGACAGGCCCAATCGCCCCCATCAATACGATACGGCACGCCAATGCCAAGCTTTATCGGGAACTCCCGCCCGCTCGAATCGAGGCCCGTTAAGTTCCGGGTCGCAATGAATTGTGTCGGTGTTTTGTCCACGTCACTCTCCGGAAGTCCTTGCTTTGGAAGTTTGCCGCGTCGCTCCTCTGCATCTGTCGCGGGCCTGCATCTGCTTAGTCTACCGCGCGCCGGGAACGACAGCTAACCGGCGCGCATTTTCGGGAGTCGCATGTCTCAAACTGGCCGAGTGGCGACTGATGCGGACACGGCTGCCATCAATAGTCGGGTCTCGACCCAGAGCGGACGAATCAGTTACCCGGCTTCACCGTACTTTGCAATTCGTACTTGTGTGATTCGGATGGCTTGACGAGGTAACCATTCGATGTGCGAATCAGGTCACCAGGCAGGGGAATTGCGCCTGTGGGCATAATTGGCAGGGATAGAGTGTCCGGCCAGTGCAGCATAATCTGCCGCATAGCATTCTCCCGAAATCTCGCGCTCAGCTGTGGATCTTTGCCTTTAGAAAACGATAACCAAATGTTTCCCAAATTGTCGGGTAAGTCCATAGCAGACGCGACCGCTTCATCATCATTTGCGCCCCGCCGGACGGCAGCATTCATGGTTTTTGCGAAAGCGCGGCTCACCTTTGTCCCCTGGGCAATATCCTGGGCACTTTCCGCATCGACGTGCATCCCCTCCGGTTCAGCCGCCGCTCGCAACACCGCTAAGAATTGATCGCGGTCGACCTCCGACCGAAGTGGAACCTCGAAAGCGGCCACAGTCTTAGAGCTCTCAGGTTGGGCGGCTACGCCGCATCCCGCGATCAAGATGCAAGTCACGACAGCTAGTATCCATCGCATACCCAGAGAATATTATCAGCCTGGACATTTAGGATGTCCGCTTTGGCCCGGCAGAAGGCAGTCCGCTTCACGTTTGAACTCACTGGGCATTTATGCGAAGTTGCGGTGCGGCGCCGATGTTAGGGGACCGCTCTTAACTCGAAGGGCCCGGCTGAAGCGGACCTGATCGACGCCGTCTGCGACCCGCAGCCGCCCAACAGCCGCCGCGATCCGGCTGTGGCATCCTTGCGTGGATGTTTACGTTTCGAACACGCGGACGACTGTGGTGGCTCGGAGCGATCGCCTCGGCGCTGATCGTAAGCGTGGCCGCGCTGTTGCTGAGTTCCATGCTCGAGCACGCGGTGCGAGCGCGGATCGAGTCCGCGGCCGTGCGCCATGGCGCGGTTGCTCGAATCGGTGTGGTACACGTCGGCGTCTGGCCGTTGCTGCGATTGGAGGGATTCGATCTCGACCTTAGGTATGGAGTGCGACTGCACGCAGACATGATCGCGGCCACGTGGCCCGGCCGCCTGCGACTCGCGGTTGGCGCCGGCACTCTCGCCGGGCCAGCAGGGGTTAGGGTCAGCTCGGCGGCCACTGCCTGGGACATTGCGGGCATTTTCGGCGAGGACCTCCGGCTCACACTGGTGGAACCGCAGGCCGGCCTGTCAATCCACAAGCTGGCGTATCCGGTGGGTAACACGTGGAACATCGAGGCACGTGGGCTCGACGTCGGCCATCTGCTCGACGTGCGGCGCGACACCCATCCGTTGCTCGATGGTGGAATCGCGGACGGCCGCGTGGAGCTTCAGACCAGCACCGATGCGCTCCGTTTCCGCGTTGGCATGGGCGCGCGCGGCGTGCGCTTGGGAGCGCTGGCGGATAACGCCGTCGATGAGCCGCAGCTCGGCGATCCGACGGACGTGACCATACGATTCGATGGCGCTTGGCGCCTGATCGAAGGCACGATCGAGGTCCCCGAAGTCCACGCGACGGTGGCCGGTGCCGCCCTGTCGGGCTCGATCACACTGCGAAATCTCGACACCGATCCGGTTGTCGATCTCACACTCGGCATGCAGCATCTGGACTTCGCGCAACTGCTGGGTGCATCCGGGCTCGCGGTGCCCGAAAGCTTGGGAATGGCACCCGGCGCCGGCCGTGACCTTGGCTCGGCCACGATCGACGTGCGTGTACGCGGACGCCTGGCGGACCCTGCCTCGCTCTCGGTGAGCCAGAAAATCGACTTCAGGCCGCCACATCAGATGCCGCCGGCGATCGCGCGCCTGCGTGGCGATTTCATCTTCAGATCCGAAGACGGCCCCGGGCCGCACCGCCCTATCGACGTCTCGCTCGCGTCCCCCGACTTCATCGCCCTGCGCGACATTCCGCCGCTGTTCGTACGCACTCTGCTGCTTGCCGAAGACACAGGCTTTTACGGGCATCGCGGCATCGACCTGCGCGAACTGCCCGCCGCGCTGCTCAGCAACTGGTCGCGCGGCGGCGCCGCGCGCGGAGCGTCGACAATCACCCAACAACTAGCCAAGAACCTGTTCCTGTCGCGCGACAAGCAGCTCGGACGCAAGCTGCAGGAACTGGCGATCACGTTCCTGCTCGAGTCGGCGCTCGGCAAGGATCGAATCCTCGAGATCTACCTGAACATCATCGAATGGGGACCGGACCTGCGTGGCCTGCGGCCCGCGGCCCGCCGCTATTTCGGTCGCGAACCCCGAGAGCTGATGCCGGCCGAGATGGCCTTCCTGGTCGCGATCATCCCCGGGCCAATCAAGTACCAGAGTTCATTCGCGCACGGCACGCCGGGGCCTGGGCTGCGTTCGCTCATCGACGAGCTGCTGACGAAGCTACGGTCGGTCGATGCGATCGGCGAGGACGAATATCGGCGGGCGCTCGGCGAACCCATCGTCGTTGCCGGCGGCAGGCCGCCCGGATGATCGGTGGCGAATGGAAACGCGCGGGGCGGGGGGATCGACAAAGTGCCGTTGATTGAACTGGGTCAGACGGCCACATCTTTCGCCGGCGGCAATTCGCCAGTCACATCAACCCGACTGCCCACCAGCAAACTGCAGCTGCTTGCGGCCAGCGCTCTCGACGGACCGCGTGTCGATTGCGGCCGGTGATCTCCTCGCGGCAACATATTCGTCCCAAACTCGGACCCTTAATCGCGAGGAACGACGACCGCCGTTGACGAAAAGCCTTGATTGCCCGCGTTGTCTAGAGCGCTGACAGTGATCATGAACGTCCGGCTATCCCGGTCAGAGCCCAAACCCGACGCTTGCAGCGTAGTCGTAAAGACATAACCGCCGAACCTATCCAGAGTCACCGCACCACGGGTCTGGACACCTCCGTGCGGGTCAACAAGCGCAAACTGGGCGCTGTTCTCCTTCACTCCGGACGCCGCATTGGCAATTGTTCCAAACACCGTCACGTTTACTCTTTTCCCTTTCGCTGGCCAGAGCGTCCAAGGGATGGCATGAACTTTGATCTCAAGCGCCGGGTCCGGGATGAAGTCCATCCCATGTGGGCCCGTGAACGTGCCGTCAGGCAGGTCGGCGCCGGTCACCAGCGGCGTCGCCACGCCGGTCGCGAGATTGACGATTCCCAGTTCGTTAAAGCTGCCGAGGGAAGCGATCGGCGCGTTCGGGTCGAGGTCGGCCAGAGTGATTGCGTATACGACATTGGCGGCGGTATCGGCTACGTAGATCGTCCCGGCGGTCGCCCCCGGAAATATGACATCGTCCATTCCTACGATGTTGTTGCCCATCCCGTCGGTGACCACG